>Ga0101944_10002241_pt1 | contig 32592 bp, 35 predicted proteins | sample DewCreD2012metaG_FD_75245 | JGI IMG/M metagenome (GOLD analysis project Ga0101944, IMG submission 75245) | Hot spring sediment bacterial and archeal communities from British Columbia, Canada, to study Microbial Dark Matter (Phase II) - Dewar... ... | reverse complement strand
CCGGCAGTACTTTTTTGTTGAACGTGACACTCCTCCTGATTTTATTATGCCCAAAAACCATTATAACCTTTTTCCGCGAATTGACTGGAATATTGAACACTATACCGAACAGGGTATTGACCAGTTATTCAATGGTATAGCATTTCAAAACTGGATTGGGTATGGAATACGCAGCCAGTGGGATACATGGGGTGAGCCTGGCAAGCTTCAGATGGGTAAAGAAGCCAGAACCTTTGTTATTTATTCATCAACATTAACTGTTGGAAAAGTCTTTGCCAACAACCAGAATGCCATTGTACGCCTGCGTCTTAAAGGGGGTGTTGATAATGACTTTTTATCCCAGCCACGGTTTGGCGGAACTATTGACAATGCCAAGTTAGACGTTGTACATGGCACTACGGTTGACCAGTTCAGGGTAGATTCTTTTGCCCTGTGCAATATTCAATACGGCTTTAATGTGGCACAACGTTTACGAATGAATCTTTTTTTGGATTATGCTTATGTCATAAAACCTGAATCACTAAACATTGTAGGCAGCGGCTATGGATTCAGGATACTTGGTCCCGGAGGGCTTCCTATATGGCTGACGCATGGCATCAGCAAAAACCTGTCAAAGGATGATAAATTTAGTCAGGTCGTTATGATAATGACTGCAGCAGGTTTTTAAAAAATAACTTGACGGAATAGAATATATTGAAACAAACTTTTTAATGCATTAGAATTACTATTATGAGCTATCGCCTGAATTAAAATTTAACATATAAGCAGGGTAACTATGAACACAATAGAAGGGAAATTAGATGCATCCGGTTTGAAGGTTGCTCTTATAGTTTCACGTTTCAACGAATTTATAACCAATAAACTGTTATCCGGTGCACTGGATTGCCTGCACCGGCATAATGCAGATGAAAAAAACATAACCGTTATATGGGTGCCTGGTGCGTTTGAAATTCCTCCGGTAGCAATGAAAGTAGCCCAGAAGGGCGGCTTTGATGCGGTAATCTGCTTGGGTGCGGTTATACGCGGTGCAACACCACATTTTGACTATGTTGCATCAGAAGTTTCTAAGGGTGTTGCGCTTGTATCGCTGCAATCGCAGGTGCCGGTTATCTATGGAGTGCTCACAACCGATACCATTGAGCAGGCTGTTGAGCGCGCCGGAACCAAATCAGGCAATAAAGGCTTTGACGCTGCAATGGCAGCAATTGAGATGGCACAACTGTATAAAAAGATAAGCTGATGGGTCATAGACGAAAAGCCCGTGAATATGCAATGCAGGCTCTGTACATGTACCAGACTGTTGGTACACCGTTACAGGAACTTGTTTCCCTGCAATGGATAGACAAGGAAATCCCGGATGATATCAGGGATTTTGCTATTACCTTAATTGAAGGGACAATTAATAATCTGGATTTCATTGATGACCTGATAAAGCGATATTCTAAAAACTGGAAGTTTGAACGGATAAATCCTGTTGACAAGTCTATACTCAGAATTTCAATTTATGCCCTGTTATTTATAGATTCCATACCTCATGCAGTCACCATAGATGAAGGTATTGAACTGGGAAAAATTTACGGAAGTGAAAACTCAGGTCATTTTATAAACGGAATTCTTGATGCAATACGGGTACATGAACTACAAACAAGGTGAAATATGCCTCCAGTAAAAAAACATAGGTTCACCATCATTCCCGAAGAAAGTCAGCCGGAAGGCATGCGCATCTTTTCTATAGAAAATGAAGCACCTTTAAAAAAAAGATTTACCATATCAATACCAAAAAAATATCATCCATTAATTGCAGCATTTGCTCTCATTCTTTTTGTTGTATTAGTTGTGGCGATAGTAACTGAAATAAAAAAACCAACATCATTCCTTGGCCAAAAACAAACTATTGCACAAGATAGCAATACATTACTCCAAGGCTTGAGCGACCTGAAAAATGCCCCTGAAGATCTATCACAAAATCCGCATATCCTGCGAGGCAAAACATATTATTATAAAAAGAATTACACCAGTGCCATCGATGAATTTAATGAAGTAGTTGCATCTGATGCACCGAATAGCGATAAGGCTATTGCCCTCACCTATATTGGCATGATCTATGATGATAGGGGTGATTACCAAAAGGCCATTGAAACATTCCTGAGAGCGTTAAAATATAAACCCAAAGACAGCACCATTTTGAAAAATTTAGCACTTGCCTATAGGCACAAAAAAGACTACCCCAATGCCCTGTCCACCATGGAAAAAGCCATTGACATTGATGAAAACAATCCTGATTTGCTGATCCTCAAAGGAAATATACTCTTTGATATGGGCAGATTCCCTGATGCAGTTAAAAGCTATACAAAGGCACTGGACATTGCGCCCAATAACCCACAAGCATTATATAATACTGCACTTACATTCCTCAAAACCGGCGATGAATTATCAGCAGTAGAATACTTTAAAAAGGCTGCAAGTGCTGATCCATCAGGAAATATTGCAAAATTAGCCTATAGCCGTTTAGGCGCATTTTATACTGGCAGGCGCGACTATGCAATGGCGGAAAAATATCTGACAATGGCTATACAGCTTGACCCTAATGAGCCGGTTAATCACTACAACTTAGGTATTGTCTATATGCAGCGCCAGCAGTATGAAAAGGCATTAGCTGAATTCAAGGCTGCTGAATCATCCGGTGTGTATGAAGAAAAGCTTTTGGAAGGGCTTTCACAGGCGTATGCATCACTTGAACGCTATGATGAAAGCATCGCTGTGCTTGAACGCCTGCAGCCTGTACAGAATAGAAATGTTGCAATCATAGCCCGATTAGCAGAATTATATTACCGCAAAGGCGATTTAGATACAGCATTTGAATACTACAAGCAGATAACCGTGTACGAGCCTGTTTCGGAAAATGCCCGCGTAGCTTATGCCAATATGGGCAATATCCGCGATGACCAGCACCGATATGATGAAGCTATAAGCTACTTTAAAAAAGCACTTGCTATAGACCCCCAAGACAGTTCTACGCTATATAATTTAGGAATTGCCTACAAACATGCAGGAAAACCTGAGCTTGCTGTTGCAGCGTTTAACGACGCTGCACAGTATAATCCTGATAATCCCAAACCACGGCTTGCTATTGCTGACCTGTATTATGAAAAAGGGTATTTAGACCTTGCCTTAGATGAATACATAAAAGTGGTACGGCTGTGGCCCAACTTACAGGAAGCCCAATTTACCCTTGGCATGCTGTATTATAACAAAGGAAGAAATGACTATGCGCTGGATGCATTTAATAGAGTAATTGCAATAAACGCTAACAACGAGTATGCAAAAAAAGCGTATGTAAATATTGGCATTATTTTATCCGCTTCAAAGGATGAAAAACAACAGGCACAGGCTGTTCAATCACTGCAAAAGGCACTACTCATTTCACCCAATGAACCCGAAGCGTTGCTTGCAATGGGAACTATTGCATATAACCAGCATAAATACGACAAGGCAATTGAGATTTTTTATCAGGTGCTTGAAGCTTCCAATGAAGACAATATTGTTGCTCAAGCATATCATAACATAGGGCGTTGCTATTATGCTAAACGCGAATACAAAAAATCTCTGCAATTTTTAACAAAAGCTTCCGAGCTTGACCCAACCAACGAAGAGATACGATTAAACCGCAAGGTTGCCATGGAAGCGTATGAAAAGGAACTTTCTTTGAAATAACATGTCTTTCTTTTTGATGGATTGTCATCCATCAATGGTTGTGCCATGCAAGCGTATGAAAAAGAACTTTACTTGAAATAACATGTCTTTTCTTTTGATGGATTGTCATCCATCAAAGGTTGTGCTATGGAAGCGTATGAAAAAGAACTTTACTTGAAATAACATGTCTTTTCTTTTGATGGATTGTCATCCATCAAATATTATGCTTTGGAAACTTCCAAGAGGGATTTTTATTTGAAATATTATTTTGTAATAGATTGTAATTTTGAATGTGATAAAAAGGAAGATACGTGAAGGAAATTTTTATTAAAATAATATTTTAAATATTGTATCCAGAAAAATATTTTTCTAAATGGATTAAAACATTATATTTTATATTGACACACTAACGTAAGGTGTATTATATTATTATAAAGATATTGTTCATTTTTATGTTTATTATTTTTTCAATGTTAATTCCTAAATGTATTTTAATGTACAAATAATAATTGTACACCCCCTATTGAGGCGGGAAATTTTGACTTGTTTTTATATTAAATTATTTTTAAGGAATTATTATGGTAATTTTTTATTATTTCTAACAAATTTACAAAAAATCTATTAAAGCAAAGGAAATTTTAAAATGCAAACTATAAAGCAAGAAGTTATCAACGCCATATCTTCATTACCTGACAATGCTTCGATAGAAGATATCATGTATCATCTTTATGTTATTGATAAAATTAAAAATGGTCTTTCTTCTATAGAAAAAGGCGAAATACTTTCACTTGATGAACTAAAAAAAGAAATTGAAACATGGTAAAAATTTCAAAAGCTGCTAAAGATGATTTAAAACAAATTTATGAATTTATTTCACGTGATTCGGTAATATACGCTCACAAAGTAGTTCAATCTATCTTTAAAAGTATTAAAAATTTAGAAAATTTTCCTGAAAGCGGACGTATTGTCCCTGAATTGAATGACATTTCTATCAGAGAAATAATACATGATCCTTATCTTATTATTTATAGAGTCAAAGATTCAGTTGAAGTTATTGCCATCATTCATGCTAAGCGTGATTTTGAAAATGCAACCAAAGGTCAAATATAATCCAGTTTTACTTATCTTTAAATAACTTTTTTATTAATTTATCATCCTTAAAAATTATATTGAGGATTGTGTATTATGTCACAGCTTCCTGAAATTCCTGATGAAATTAAAAAGCTTATCGCACAGGGTGAAAAGATTGACGAAATACGGCTGGATGCCCAAGGCAACTGGTTTCACAATGGACAGCCGTTTACCAATCAGCGCATCATAGATTTTTTCAATAAATCCATCAATATAACAAAAGACGGCACGTATGTGATACACTATGCACAATTCACATACCCGATAGTAGTTGAGGATGCCCCAATATTTGTTACCGGTGCTCGTTTCAAAGGCTTTGCCGATTTTGAAACAGTAATCCTTACCTTAAGTACTGGACAGGAAGAAGAGCTTGACCTGTCCACTCTTCATGTCCGCAAAGGAAGAGAGCTTTATTGCTACGTGCGTAACAATACCATGCTTGCAAAATTCAAACGCTCCGCATCGTTTACCATTCTTGACCGCCTTGAGGAAACTGATGAAATTTTTTATCTAACGATAGCCGGCAAAAAAGTTGTACTGGAAGAAAAAGTTTAATTGTTACAAAAGGTCTAATGGGTCAATATCTATCTCTAAATATGTTCCCTGCAGGTTGACCCTCTTTTTGCACTGCGCTAATATACCGCTCAGCGCTTCAACATTGTTTGATTTCAACACAATATGATATCGGTACTGTGATGCAATTTTGTACAGCGGTGCCTGTGAAGGCCCAAGTATTGTTATGTCAGGAAATTGTGGCGATAGTTCCTGTAAAATATCCCTGCACTGTTTGGCAACACTTGCCACAATATCCTCCTTTGCACCTCTGACAACACACCGTGCCAGGCGAATATATGGCGGATACTGTAAAGCTTTTCGTATTGAAAGCTCTTTGCTGCAAAATCCCATATAGTCATGATTTTTTAAATATTTGAATATGGGATTATCCGGATTAATTGTTTGCACAATCACCTTCCCGGCAACATCACCACGCCCCGATCTGCCAGCAACCTGTACAAGTAATGCAAATGTGCGTTCTACTGCCCTAAAATCCGGTAACATAAGCCCAATATCAGCTAAAATAACACCAACCAGCGACACATTAGGAAAATCAAATCCCTTTGCCACCATCTGCGTGCCCAATAGAATGTCTATATTGCCCTCTATCATGTCATTAACAACATTAGGCAGAAAGTTTTTCCTGCGTGCTGAATCCTGGTCAAGGCGTATTAACCTTACACCGGGAAACATTTTTTGTAAAACCTCCTCAACACGCTGTGTACCACTGCCCACCATAACCAGATTTTTGGATCCGCAGTTGCTGCATCTTTCCGGCACAACTGCTTCATAATGACAATAGTGGCACAGCAACTTTTGTTTATGATGGGTAAGGCTGATGCTGCAATGCGGGCACTGGACAGGTGTACCGCAATCCTGACACAACATCACTGGTGCAAATCCCCGCCTGTTTAGAAGCAGTATTACCTGCTGTTTTGCTTCAATTGCCTTTTTAATAGAAAACAATAATGAATTGGAAAATATAGTACGCGCATTGGAAGCCTTAACAGGCACTATCTCCAGTTGGGGCAGCAGCGCATTGCCAAAACGCTTGTGTAACTGGTGCTGCACAATACGATTGCGCTGTATTGCATACAATGTTTCAAGTGATGGTGTTGCTGAACCTAACACCAGGAGTGCCCCTTCCTGCCGGTGCCTGTACCAGGCAACGGTGCGTGCATGGTAACGCGGCGTGCTATTTTCTTTGTATGAACTATCATGCTCCTCATCAATGATTATTAAGCCCGGGTTTGGTGCCTGCATAAAAATTGCAGAACGGGTACCAACGGCAATCAGCGCCTCTCCCGTGTAAAAACGTTTCCAGCTTACAAGCCGTTCATTTGGATTCATCCCGCTATGGTACATCACCAGTGTGTGGCCAAACACTGCTTTAAGGCGCTCAAACATCTGTGAAGAAAGAGAAATCTCCGGCACTAAATACAACACCGATTTGCCTTCCTGTATCATTGTCCTTGCCAGGGCAATGTACACTTCGGTTTTACCGCTACCGGTTATACCATAAATGCAATGCGCTCTTTCCGGTTGATTGAGGATTGCAGTATATATGTGTTCCTGCTCCGCAGTGAGGGTTACCTCTTTAGGACTATCGCCAAAAGTAAAAGGCTTTGTCCGTACGTTATACGATTTTCCTGAAGGTAATGCAGTGCCTATCGCCTCACCAAAATAACATACATAGTGGTTTGAAACAAATTGCGCCAGTGACAACAGGCGATCATCAAAGATGGGCTGTGTATCAAGCACTTTAATGACAGGCTTTACGTCAAAATCAGGCGCATTGTCATGCACACGAACTACGTAAGCAGTAGTATTACGGTTGTTAAAATCAACAACAACCCGCATCCCTTTTCTGATGGTGTGGTCATCAGTGCTGTATGTAAAAAATCCATCAATGGGGAATCCAACAGCAACATCAACAAACATATACTATTTCCCATCCAGCGCAGCTTTAACAAGCTTCAACGTATTCCATGCAGGTTTTTTTAATTCTGGGTTTTTTATTAGGGTAATGGGGTGCTCTATATTGAACCACTGTATGCCACTGCTGTTTTTAACAATCTTCTGTAAAGGACGCATCTCACCCATGACTATTATTATTAGTGGTTTAACAAGTTCTACTTCCTTTGCAAGAAGACTTTGGCAATGTGAAAACATGGTTCCCGGAAGTTCACGCTGGCTTTCACATTTAATCATGTTTGTAATATAGCAGGCTTTAACATCAACATGAATAGCTTTCATCATCTTTGTAATCATTTCGTCAACTTCAGGCTGCAACACCTTTTTCTCAACAGACGAAAGCATGGATGGTGGGTTTAATATAATCATAATTCCCGATGAAGCATCACCACCATGGATTGTATTTTTTTCTGTAGTCCTGCATTTATTGCATTGTGCCACAGCATGCTGTACTTTTTCCTGCAGTGTATTCAATACTTCAGTTGCAGCTACATTTTTTCTGTTTGTCAGATAACTAATTTCATCAGTAAAAGCCAGTACCAGTGGCGTTCGCCTGCCATACCGGATGTGTGTCATAATGGCTTCTTTAAGTAAATGGTGCATGCGATAGTTCCTGGAATAAACAATAGATTATTGTAAAATACACTCTGGCTTGCTATAACCTGTCAATATTAATATGATATTGACGTATTTTCCTGTGCAGGTTGGTGCGTTCAATCCCCAACGCTTTGGCTGTGGCTGATATATTCTTATCATACTGTTTCAATGCTTTGACAATATAATCTTTTTCAAATTGTTCGCGCGCTTTTTTCAAACTGGATGTTTCTTTTGCAATAGTATCTTCATAATCATAAGACTCAATATGTTTTGTAACATCCTTCACCTGTATCGTTTCGGATGGGACCATAATGGTAAGCCGTTCAATGACATTCTTAAGTTCCCTGACATTACCCGGCCACGAATAATTAACTAAAAAATCCATAGCGCTGTCGTCCATCTGTTTAATGCCAAGTCCATGTTCGCGCGCAAATTTTTCCAAAAAGTAATCTACCAGCAATGGAATATCTTCTCGACGCTCTGAAAGAGGTGGTACATAAATGGGAATAACATTGAGGCGATAGTAAAGGTCTTCGCGAAATCGCCCCTGCTCAATGGCCTCTTTCACATCAACATTGGTTGCTGCTATAACACGCACATCAACCGTGATGACGTCATTCCCCCCCACCCGTTCAAATTGCTGCTCCTGTAGCACGCGCAGCACTTTAGCCTGTGCGCTGGGGCTCATATCACAAATCTCATCCAAAAAGATTGTTCCCTTGTCAGCTAATTCAAATTTTCCCAAGCGCCTGGCAACAGCTCCAGTAAAGGAGCCTTTTTCATGGCCAAACAATTCACTTTCAATAAGCTCATCGGGTATTGCTGCGCAGTTAACTTTAACAAACGGTTTATCGTTGCGCTTTGACTTACGGTAGATAGCCCTGGCAACCAGTTCCTTGCCTGTGCCATTTTCACCGGTTATAAAAACTCTTGCATTGGTTGACGCAGCAGTATCAATGATTCGCTTCACCTCCTGCATTGAAGGAGAGTTGCCAATCATCTCATCTTCCAGGGCAATATTTTTCTTTAACAGTATATTTTCCCTTTTTAACTGGATCTGCTCAAGAGCATTATTTAATGAGGTTATTACACGCTCAATGGAAGGTGGCTTTTCTAAAAAATCGTATGCTCCAAACCGTGTTGACTTTACTGCAATATCAATTGACCCGTGCCCCGAAATCATGATAACAGCAACATCCTGCTTTAATTCCTTGATCCGTTGCAATACCTCCAATCCATCAATATCAGGCAGCCATACATCCAGAAAAACTACATCACACTCATTTGATCTGATAAACTGTACTGCATCATTACCCTTTTCAACCGTATACACGGTATGGCCCTCATCCTGTAAAATGGCTTTCATGGTGTTTAATATGTTTTTTTCATCATCAACAACAAGTATCTTTGCCATAATCCCTCAAAAAAAGAATGATCTGACTTATCACTACCATAAACCAGTCTGCTCTTTATTCAACAACTTATTGTAAAGGTATTGTAATGGTAAATTGTGTCCCCTGTCCTTTTGAATCACAGGTGATATTCCATTTATGGTCAATAATAATTTTTTCTACTATAGCCAAGCCCAATCCCATGCCGCTTTCTTTGGTTGAAAATGTTGGTTCAAATACCTTACTCAAATTTTCTTCAGGAATACCCACCCCATTATCTTTGAATATAATATATAGTACTTCTTTTCCCTTATCATATATACTTGAGATAGTAATCTCTGTTGCTTTTGCTTCAATTGAATTCTGTATAATATTTAAAAAAGCCTGGCGTAATAATGTTTTATCACACTTAACGGGTGGAAGATTAGCATCAAGGTTAACAATAAATGAAGTTGTATCATTGCCGTACATGTCAATACAGTTTTCAAGGATACTATTGATATTCTCTTCAGCAAGATTAATTTCCGGTAAGCGGGCAAATTTGGAAAATTCAGACAGCATATTCATCAAAATATTCACTTCTTCAATAATCGTGCTGGTTGCATCTTTTACAATGAGAGGAAATTCAGGATGATTTTCTTCATATCTTCGGTAAAGGCGTTCTGCAGACAGGCGGATAGGGGTTAAAGGGTTTTTTATCTCATGTATTAGCTTTCTTGCTATATCACTCCAGGCCTGTAACTTCTGTGTCTGGTACATCATTTTCCTACCATGATCAAGCTGTTTTGCCATCTGGTTAAATGATTCGTATAATACAGCTATCTCATCCTGCTCTTTTCTGGTTAGATTTATTAAAAAATCACCCTTTGCAATCTTTTCAGAAGCTTCAACCAGTTCAAGCACCGGTCGTGTTATACTTTGCGATATCATAATGCTCAGGATGATAGCAAGCAAAATAATACCCAATGAGAGCATAATTAATGCTATACCAATGCCGGTCTGAAAATATGGCTTAAGAAATTCCTGCTTTTTATATTCACTGTATGATGTATTTAAAAAATCAGCAGTGGCAAACCAATCTTTAGGTATTAATGTATACATTACAATGCAGTACGGCCCATATTGAGTATAAGCAACAGAGTACATATTATTTAATATTGATAATCTGCTGCAATGTGGCAGGCCATTAATATGTGCAAGCTCCAGAAAGGTAAGAATGTTAGATACAATATCAGCATTATTGTTAGTAGTATACAGTAATCTGGCGCTATTTTGCAGCACACCTTTTGTTTCAACAAGTGTTACAAATAACGATGTATTGGTATACCCATATCGCTTTCCAAAAGATGGATGTAACAGATATGCTGTACTAATATACCGATTGTTTAAATCATATCTCAGCTGATTCAACTGTTGCACCAGATTTTCTTCTGTTTCAATTATCTTTTCATTTGCAAGGTCAACAGACTTTTCCAGCGCAGAAATTGTTTTTTCAGTAAAAAACTGATTAATAGTTGTATTTAATATATTACTGGTAATGACAATAATAGGTACTGTTGGAACAGTAGCAATAACAATTAACGCTAATGCGATTTTTGTCCTTATACTGTTGCTGTAGATAACTTCAGGATGAACCCTCAAACGAAATGATATTAATATAAAAAACACTGCACCGGCCAGAGGGACAATCATGACCAGATTTACAAAAAAACCTTCTCCCACTGAAGCATTTTCACCCTGAGGAGGCAATAGAAATGCAATGATAGTTGCAAATATAAAAAATGCACCAATGAAAATCAGTGAATTTTTAATATTTTTCTTTGATGTATATTCTTTAATAAAATTTTTTACTGATGATAATAGCATAGTATATTCCAGTATTTATTCCTTATAAATATCTACTGCCATAACATCATTATTCAGAATAAGGTATTCCAACTAATTTTGGGCCATATTGCCAGCCTGTATCAAAATCCCAGATGCCTACAACATAATTAAATATAATATTTAACGGGAAATATAACTTTACTGAAGTGAAAGTAACACGGACACGTATTAAATAATTTGATTTCCTGAATTTAAAACCATCTTCAATAACGATGAGCCTATTAAAAAACAGCTCATCAATAAGCGACTCATCACTATAATAGAAGGTTGGAACTTTAGCCTGGGAAACAATGTAGGATTTATTAAAAAAATCAAATTTTACTTTTTTCTTAACTGTAATGGTTTTGATAATTTCCTTAGGCATCAACGGCAGTAAAGGGTCTTCAACAATCTGGACAGTATACTCTACCTGACCTTCAAGCCCGCGTTTTAATGCCTCAACAATATCATTTGTTTTAACATCAGTTACTGAAAAAAACACATTGAGATTATTGGAATTAAAATTAACATTCCCAAAAATAATATCCTGTGCAAAAACAGAGCCAGAATACAATAACAACAATATAGTTATAATTAATTTTTTCATTTAAAATTCACTGGATACGATACACTTACATGTAGTGATTTGTTTTCAGGCTCAAATGAAGTTTTGAAGCCCTGTTTGCTTTTCCAGTATGGATAATATATCAATTTGTTATACTCATGGGCTGAATCGACAGCGTCCACCACAGAAAACACCCTGGTTAGAAAGATTGAAAAAAGAAGCCCCACAACAATAGTCTGGTCTTTTCTGCTGATATCTGACCAGTTAACATCCTGATCACTATTGGAATACTTTTCAGAGATATGAAATAACATATATACAAGCACCCCTTTTTCAGCCAGATCAGCAAGCAGAAAGGCCGAGCCCTTTTTATAATTCTGAGTATAGAATTGCCCCAACCCACTCCATGACCATGATAGCACACCAGCTATGAAAGGGTCTTTTCGCTCAGGCTCTTCAAAGATAATTGGACGGACATTACTCTGTACAGCAGATTGATTGTTTTGCTGTATTTGTTTATCCTTCTGTGCAAATGCAATTGAAAACATGGATACTATAAGAATTGCAACAACACTTATCTTAAAAACCTGACGATAACCCAAAATACATACCTCCATCACCATTATATCCAAAGTTAATTTGAGGGTACTTTTTTATCAATTCCTGCCGTTTTTCCTGCAATGAAGTATTAAACGAACCGGCGCTTTGAACCGCATCAATAATATTATAGATATGAATCACGGATAGTGTAGCAAATGTTATATAAAAAAGATTTTTACGTTGAGTGCTTATCACACCTAAATCAGTACGCTTTGCATCAATTCCCAAATTAAAACCGGAATCACTTCCCGCTTTAAAGTTAAAATCAAGAAAATAAAAAAATGAGCCAATTACTATGGTATATTCAGTTACCAGAAAAAGGGCACCTTTTAATTTTTCATCGCTGTAAAATTGACCCAAGCCTGGCATATAAAACGAAAGAATACCGGCAAAAAGAGGGTCCTTCTTTTTTTCAAAAAGCACCTTGATTTCATCATCGGTAAGCGATAGTTCCTGTGGAGCAGCTTGTTTTTTCATTGTTTGTGCATACAGAGGGCTTTGCACTGCCAGCATGATTGCAATCAATAACCATAGTATGCAATGTATTCCATATTTTCTCATTTTGAAGCTAACTCCGCAAAATCATTTTCAATAAGAGCTGATATTCTGTCCACAGCTTCTTCTTCCATTTCGCCATTAGCCCGTATTATCAGCGAACTTCCTTTGGTTATAGCCAATCCCAGCACTGACATTATGGATTTGCCATTTGCTTCCATCTGGCCCTTAATGATATAGATATCACATGGGAATTTCATTGCTTCGCGCACCAGTATAGATGCAGGGCGCGCATGTACACCAGCATCACTTTTTACCTTAACCTTTTTTTCCTTCATTTGTTGTCATTCTCCCTTGCAATCCACTCCTGAATCCGTTTATCAAGTTCCTGTGCAGAAAAAACACCCATTTTTTTTAACCGCTGATTGAGTGCTGCAGTTTCTATAATTATCGGGATATTTCGCCCTGGCCTTACCGGAACAATAATATACGGAACTTCAATATCAAGTATAGTATAAACCTGCTCTTCTATACCAAGCCTGTCGTAGTGAGTATTTGCATCCCACTCCTGTAATTCCGCCACAAGCTCAATACGTTTTCTATTACGTACTGACCTGACACCAAATATATCACGAACATTTAATATTCCAATCCCGCGTATCTCCATATGATGGCGTATCAGTTCCGAACCGCTTCCCATAAGTAATGACTCATCAATTTTTTTTATCTCAACCATATCATCTGCAATCAGCCGGTGCCCTCTTTCTATTAACTCCAAAGCGGTTTCACTTTTACCAACGCCACTTTTGCCTATAAGAAGTATCCCTATGCCAAATACATCTATTAAAGTACCATGTATAGTTACCGATTCAGCAAATGCAGCCTCAACTATATGGGTTAACAAGCTTATAAACCGGGTTGTTGGATGTTGTGTCACAAATGTTGGCACCTTGTGTTTTTTAGCATACTCAATAAAGACTTCATCCGGATATTCATTATGTGTATACACACAGCATACTATATCATAAGAAAAAAACCTGGCGTATATTTCCTCACGCCTTTCACGGGATAATTGTTTGATATATGCCGTTTCACCCAATCCAAAAATCTGGATACGGTCATAGGCAAAATAGTCAAAAAAACCCGACAGAGTAAGCCCGGGCCGGTTAATTTCAATTGCAGTGATAGCCTTATCAATACCTTCCCTGCCGGTTATCAGATTAAGCTGCAGGTCAATCTTCTGTGTATTTTCTAAAATATCACGAATACGCAGTTGCTTTTTCATTGTACCATTAAAATGCCGGCACCAGAAGTTCTAAACTTTTGCCGCGTTTACAAATAATATTGAGATAATTAGTTTCAGTATTAAAAAATACAACAAATGGTGTGTTATTCTTTGTTATTTCAATAACTGCATCATTGACTGCCATCATTTTAACATTACATGATTTTTTCTTTTTAAACTTGATATCAGGATTTACTGATGAATCGTTTTTGATTTCAAGAGTATATTCATTAAATTTAGACGGGTTAAATGAGTTTTCCTGAATCATTTCAAAGGGAATTTCAACCATTGTGTACCCATTATCATCTTTATAAATTGCAGCATAGTTTTTATTCATGTAATCAACTGAATCTTTAATTGTTTTCTCACCTTTTTTGAATAATGTAAAATCGCTTCCATTTAATTTCATCTGCAGATATGCTTCCTTTTCATCTACCGGTTTATTGCTCACCTGCCGTACCGTTATGGAGCTCTGCTCACCCTTTACCGTAAACGTTGCTATATCTTCAAGCTCGCTTAACGGGGTTACCTTATGGCCTGAATGCCGCTCTTTATATCGTACTATCTGCTGTTCTATTTTATCAAGCAACAGGTCTATTGAAGAATACATATCACCAGCTTTTTCTTTTGCGTAAAACTGTACACCATCACCATTAATTGTAATTTCGGCTACATGGTCCTGACGTTCAATCAGAAGCCATACATGCATATCAATCAACTGATGGAAATATTTAGTCAACTTTGAGAACTTTTTTTCAGCATATTCGCGAATGCTATCGCTTACTTCAAAATTTCTGCCTGTAATTGTTAGATTCATGGTCACCCTCATGTTTCATTAAATATAATTTTTTGCGGATATGTGATGCAGGGATAGACAACATATCCCTGTATTTTGCAATAGTCCTGCGTGCAATACGGATACCCTCTGCCTTCAATATGTCAAGTATTTCCTCATCGCTTAATGGATTTTGTTTTGATTCACCATTAATAAGCTCCTTCATGCGTTTCATAATGGTATCAGAGGATGTATCATCATTATGCACAGATTGAATCTTTTTAACAAAAAAGTATTTAAACTCAAAAACACCCCATCTGGTCTGGGCATATTTATTGGCCACCGCACGTGCAATTGTGGATTCATGAAATCCTAAATCAGATTCCAGGTCAGCATAAATCAAAGGTTTTAAATATCCCGGGCCTTTTTGCAAAAACTCTTTCTGCCTGTTCATTATTGCATAGGCAACAAGAAGAAGCGTTTCATTCCGCCTGCTGATATTGTTTATAAGATTCTTTGCTGCATTTACTTTATCATGTATAAATTCCCTTGTTTTTTCATCAACTTTTTTTTGCTTTAGCATTTCAATATAACGGGCATTAATATACAATTTTGGCATCCAGTCATCAAGGAGGTTGATAACAACCTCATCACCAATAAGCTGCACCTCAATATCCGGGCGTACATACAGTGGCTTTCTGGTAAAAAAATGTGCACCGGGGTAAGGTGTTAAATTGGTAAGCAATACAGCTTTTTGTTTTACTGCATCTTTGCTTATATTCAGTTGTTTTGCCACTTTGTCATATTCATAGCGCTGAATATGTGGCAGATAATCTTTTATTATCTGCTGCAACAGATCATCATCAGGATAAAAATATTGTGCCTGAATGCGTAAAGAATCAGTTACAGTGGAAGCACCACACCCAACAGGATCCAGTGTGTGAATTATAGTCATAAGTTTTTCTATCTTTGAACTATCGCCACCCAATTCTTTTTGCAAATCTTCTATAGAAACAGGTAAAAATCCATTATCATCCAGGCTGGTGATCATCTCTTCAAGCATTGTCATTTCATCAGGAGGCAGTGACAGCATCCTTGCCTGAGACAACAAATGCTCCTGTAAGGTTTCAGCCTGCGAAACAATTTCCATTACATTCTTTTTGTCATAGTCACCGGTGGGGGTATTTTCGCTTTCATATTCTACAGTATATTCTTCTTTAGATGAAACCGTACCTTCAATTTCTTCTTTAGCAACAGTATCAAGTGATTCAAACCCCTCATCACGCACATCATCACATTCTAACACCGGATTTTCTTCCAGTTCCTGTAATAATATTTCTTCTAATTCAAGTGCGGGTATTTGTAACAAGTCTAACGATTGTCTAAGACTCTGGGTAAGGCGTAAACGCTGGGTTTGTACCACATCAAGCTTTAAGAAAGCCATTCACTCCCTCGCAACAATCTTCCTCAATTCATATATCCTTAACTATAACCATATTCTTACATCCAATATACAAAAATTACAACTCAATTGTCCATTTAAATTCCATTATTGCCTGATATTTTCAAGCGAAGCCCGTAAAAAATCCTTAAATAAAGGATGAGGCTTTACGGGTTTTGACTTGAATTCAGGATGAAACTGAGTACAAATAAACCAGGGGTGATCCCGATACTCGATAGTTTCCACCAAATTATTCTCAGGATGGAATCCTGACAACACCATGCCATTATCCTCAAATGCCTGCTTATATTTAAGGGTAAATTCAAAACGGTGTCTGTGGCGCTCCATTGCAGAATCAGCATTGTAGATTGTTTTAATTTTTGTGCCATCTTTAAACACACATAAATAAGCCCCCAGCCGCATGGTACCGCCTAATTTATCAATAAGCTCCTGCTCTTCTAAAAGCGAAATAACAGGATATGGCGTTGTTGGGTCAAATTCAGTGGAATTTGCGTTTTCCATGCCGCACACATGACGGGCAAACTCAATAACAGCGCACTGCAAACCCAAACAAATGCCAAAAAGCGGAATCTTGTTAATACGGGCATATTCAATAGTTGCTATCTTGCCTTCAATACCTCTGTTACCAAAACCACCAGGCACTAATATGCCATTGACTCCTTTGAAAAGTTCATCTAATTTATTCATGTATTTGCGCTCAATCTCTTCGGATTCAACCCGTACTATCTCAAGTTCTGCGTTGTTGGCTACAGCACCATGAGTAAGGGCTTCATATATTGAACGGTATGAATCCTGCAATGAAATATATTTCCCCACAACAGCTATAGTGACCTTTTTCTTTGGATTCATTAACGATTTAATAAATTTGTCCCATTCAGGAAGATGCAGCGGTTTTACGGGAAGGCCAAAATGCTCCAGTACTACTTCATCATATTTATTTTCATGCAGCATATAGGGAATTTCATAAATGGAATGGCTGATATCAACAGCCGAGATAACATTCCGTTCTGAAACATTACAGAATAATGCTATCTTGCTTTTCAAATCATCAGTAAGCTGCCGTGATGAACGGCACAGCAGAATATCCGGCAGTATCCCTAATTCCATAAGTTCTTTGACTGAATGCTGGGTTGGTTTTGTTTTTTGCTCGCCCGCTACTGTTATTGTTGGTACCAGCGTAAGATGAACATTTAATACTCTTGTTTTACCCAACTCCTGCCGTATCTGCCTGATTGCTTCCAGGAACGGGATTGATTCAATATCGCCAACCGTCCCGCCAATCTCAACAAGCAAAAAATCCAGGTCATCTTCATTTGCAACATCATAGATCCTCTTTTTAATTTCATTGGTGATATGCGGTATAACCTGTACGGTTCTTCCCAAATAATCACCACGCCGCTCACGCATGATCACCTCATAGTAGATCTGTCCCGTTGACACAGAATTTTTGCGTGTAAGCCTGGCATTGGTCAAGCGCTCATAGTACCCTAAATCCAAATCGGTTTCAGCACCATCCTCGGTGACATATACTTCACCATGCTGGAATGGGCTCATGGTACCGGGGTCAATATTAATATACGGGTCCATCTTTATAATAGAAAGCTTATACCCATGCCCTTCAAGTAACAGCCCTAATGAAGCTGTTGATATACCCTTGCCCAATGACGAACACACGCCACCAGTAACAAAAATAAATTTAGTTTTTTTGTCTTTCATATATCCTCTAACTAATAATATACACCATAATCTATGCCATAAATAGCACTTCATGATAGCTGTCAAGAATTTGTAAAAATGCAATCAAAATTGATAACAAAAAAAACAATTCTTGACAAAACATTGAAGTTACTATAGTAACAGTTTTGTGTTCTGTAAAGAAAAAATAAAAAAAATTTTATTACACAGGGAAATAACATGACAGAAAAACGTCAACATCAACGTAAGGAATGCAATATCAAGGCCAGGTTTGATTATTTTGAAGGTGACCCTGAAAAAGTTACAACAAATCAAAAGCCCACAATAAAATCAAAAGGATATATTCTTAATATCAGTGTGTCCGGTGCATTTATGGTATGCAATTGCAGGGTTAGTGTACAGATGCCAATAAAATTGTACTGTAAAATTAATAAAACTAAATTAGAATTAACCGGTGAAATTGTACGGACAGGTATGATTCAAAACAACCCTTCTGAAGTGGCACAACGATATGCAGCTAAAAAAGTTAAGGGCGATAGTTACATTGCTATTCGCTTCAATGAACTTTTGCCTGAGGAAATAATAGCACAGGTATAAACCCTGATGAAAACACGTTTTATCCGCATAGAAGATATATCAGAGATTGATACATCCAAAATCAGTACGTTTGATCTGGCTAACAGGTATATTGACAAATATGGCAATATGTATGGGTTGCGGTATAACAGGGACGAAAAAAAAGTTGAGATAGTAAAGATTATGCGTACACCCCGAAAGCATGCTTCATATTTTTCACAAAAGTTGCAACGTAAACCTGAAAAAGTTGAAAGCCAGCATGATGATTATTTGGGCGAGGTAATGGAATTTGATCCTGAAATGTGCATCAACCATATAGTGGAAATTGCCAAGACACATAAAGACAGGCTTAACGGGATTATCATCAGCATAGCAAACTCAAATATAATATCAGATTCCGATAAGATGACCTGGAATACAATGAATGATTATTTCAGAAATCTTGATATGGATGGCATACAGGCACTTGAAAAAATTAATGAGCTTTATACTGAATTTAACAATTACCCCCGCTCAATAATCTACTATCAATCAAAGTTAGATACAAAGCACCGGAAAATACTTGATGAAATACCTTCAGAATCATCAAAACTGCGTTATGTCAAATATTATGAGATGTGGTATCAGGTCAGAAATGCATACAAAACTATCATAAAAATATTATCAGATATACGTTTTTTGCTGGAACAACAACACATTGAAGAAAAGCGGAGTATGACGCCATTTCAAAAACAAACATATTCAGATGCTTTGACATCCATTGACAATACAGTTGCCGAAGCAAATAAAATCCTTTCCGACTGCGCCATGATTGAAGATATAATCAGTTCAAGCAAGTCCTTTATTGGGTAATATGCATTATTTACTACCACTATATTGTATGTTACTGGCATCCAGTTGTTGCTTTACTTCTTTATTTCCCACAACCACGATGATATAGCCACTGGCAATAGTGTTAAAAGACTGTACAATATCACCGTTGTTTACGGACATGATTCCATCGGGATACTCATGTATATAGGACACCGGCAGCTTGTTGTAATCAAGCCACATGTAAAATTGGACAATATCACGCAATGATTTAAAATCAAAGATGTAACTTTTCAGCAATGCATCTTTTGCCCACTGCAACTGCTCTCCTGTTGGGCCTGTTGTGGCATAGTGTGCCATTACCTTTTGCATTATTTCTAATGTAGGTATTGTAGTGTTAGCCGAGGTCTGGGCATAGGCTAAAAATAATCCAATATTTTTTCGCATGCGTACAATTGAACCTGTTGAATAGGCATACCCCCGTTTTACCCGTATTTCATCCATAAGCCATGAATTAAATGAACCACCCCCCAATATGTAATTGCCCACCTCAAGCGCATAACGTTTGTTGCTTTGTATTGATGGTGCAATAGTTGCAATGACAATTGTTGACTGGGGAATATCTTTTTCAATAAAATATATCCCTTTTGTGCTTATATTATTCTTTGCTGTTTCTATATCGGCAGTGTAATCAACTGCCTTACCGTGAGACAGGGCTGCAGTCAATTGGGGTATATGCTTCATAATAGCTTCGTTATCCAGCGAGGTTACAATCCCAATGCGGACATTTTCCTTAACAGCGTATCGCTTCCATAGGTGCTTTAAATCAGCAACGGTTATTGCATCCAGTGATTGCGGGGTCATGACTGCTCCATAGCCACTATCGCCAAATACATATTGCCGTGCCTTTTCCATGGCAATAGTCATTGGGTCATCCTGCTTTTGCTGTATCTGCTGTTTGCACATAAAACGGGCTGTTTCAGTCAATTGCTGGCTGAAAAGGGGATTGGCTATAATATCAGCAAGGATTGAAAATGCTTGTGCGGCTTCATCCTGATGCACGCGCATACTGATGGTAATAGTTTCAAACGAAGAACTTACTGAATAGCGCCCGCCTATTTTATCAATATATTCATTTATGTGTGGGTAATTTTTTGAACCGCCAAGCGATAGCACCAGCGCAGCCATCTGGCTTATACCGGCATTGGCTGCATTTTCATACAACGAGCCTGCCCCAATAGAAATGTACACCGTGCACTGAGGCAACGTATCCCGTGTGTAAAATACGGGAACACCATTGCTGGTAATAGTTTCAATATGCGGCAGTGTTACAAGCGTATCCCCTGCAACAAATAATGGTATGGATAGTACTGCAATTATGATTAATGTTTTTATTGTCTTTTTCATTAATTGTCTTCCTTAAAGATTAAAATGTAATTACCTCACCCCCAACCCCTCTCCTTAGCAAAGAGAGGGGGGGAGATTAATATCCCTCTTTTATGTTTAATACTGATTTATCTACAAATCTACCAGAACTTTGAGCCAATGTTAAAATTAATTCATAATCACCGTTTTTTTAACATTGCAACTGTTGCCCATTCCTTTTTGCAGTAGGCATCTATTACGCGCTTGATATCAGTACAGGTTACTTTATGTAGCATGTCGCTGTAGGTCACAATATAGCGCCAGTTGCCGGTTATTGTTTGATAGTAACTGAGTAAGCGCGCTATTCCCAAATTAGTATCAATATCAAAGATTAATGTTGATTCTAAACGGCGTATTGCTGCGTTAATTTCTTCCTGTGTGCACGTAGTGCCTAACGCATACAGCTCGTGGTACAATAGCTGCTCTACCACTTCACATTGTGCGGAATCTTTGGGCACCGCTTCCAGTATAAAAAGATTATCATACCGTGAACCAGGGTATCCGTTATAGGCGTCAACCTGTGAAACAATCTGCTTATCCAGCACTAATGATTTATACAGGCGTGAGCTTTTACCACCTGCAAGTATTTCAGTAATAACATCAAATACATAATCATCAAAGTGTGGCATGGTGGGCTTATGCCAGCCAAGCAAAAGATACGGCGTTGCATCTGCATATGTTACAAGCCTTTTGCTGCTTTTAGCATCCTCTTGTATTGCAACAAAATCCTGTGCTGGCGCTTGTGGTATTGTGCCAAAATACTGCTTTAATATTTTCAGCGTCTGTGTAGTATCCTGTTTGCCAACAACGGTAATAGTCATCTTTTGTGGTGTGTAATGATTAAAATAAAATGAGCGCACCAGGCTTAACTTCAAAAATGGAATATTTGACTTATAGCCAATGGTTGGGTGCCTGTAGGGATGTGCCAGAAATGCAATACCTAAGAAGTCCTCAAACAGCTTACTTTGCGGGTCGGACTCATAGCGCATGAGGCGCTCTTCATACACGGTGTTGCGTTCGGTATAAAATTGCCTGAAGACAGGCTCTTTAATGCGCTCTGACTCTAACTTTGCCCACAGTTCCAGTGCATCGCTGGGCAGTTCAATATAATACTGAGTCATGTCGCGCGAGGTGCCTGCATTAAAATTTATGCCCCCTGCCTGCGTATATATGGCATCATACGCTGAATTTACCACATACGTATTTGCCTTTTCCTGTAACTTCTGCAGGCGCTCTTTCAACTGCGGCAGTTGTACATTATCAGGATTGGTCAATGTAATCTGGTCTATTGTTTCCCCTAATGCTTCAATCTGCTTAAGCAATTTTTGTTCTTCCTCAAAGTTTGTGGTACCAATTGTTTTTGTGCCTTTGAACATCATGTGTTCAAGTAAATGCGCTGCACCTGCAGTTTGGTAGTTTTCATCAACGGAACCCACTTTAAAAGAAATGATTAATGCTAACGTGGGTGTGTATCCACTCTTTACCAGCAAACACGTAATGCCATTGGGAAGCGTATGTTGTTCAACGGTTATATTTCTTAGTAACGGATTTGCAAAGCATGGGCGATAGTTAGCTGAAAAAATTATTGTGCATACTAAAAGCAAAGATATGAGTAATCGTTGAATATTCATTAGATGGACTCCTATTAAATTTTTTCTTCCTTGTCAATAAATGTCTTAAAATTCAACAATTATATTTAAAATATTTTACAAGCTACATCAATTGTTAAAGATACAAATAAATAATAGCTTCACAGTATGATGGTACATTCTACCAATTTCACAGAAAATGTTTTATAAAATTATATTTTCCACACACTATAAAAACCATATTGACATTTACAATTACAAGCATTATAATTACAATTCATATCCTGCTGTGTTAATGTTATTCAATCATATTATGACTTAATGTACCAAATTTTGTTAGATTTCATACTTTCTAATTAAAAAGGAGGTTGCCTATTATGAAAAATTTAATTAAAATATTAAAATTTTTTATTATAATTTTTCTTACGCCAGTGATTATTATATCTCTACTGATACTATACTGGGATATACGCAAACCACCAGAATATACATACGACCCAATGTTAAATTTCAATGTATATACTGTAACCACATCAGATAATCCTGCAACACAGCATAACTCTAATACCGATTTAATTTTTTACAATAACTACTTTTATATTGTACATGCTCAAACAAAGTGGCACTTATTTGACAATAAAGGTTATTTGTTGATAAAACGTTCAACAAACGGAAAAGATTGGCAAGAGGTTGCAAAAATTTCGGTTCCGCAAAAAGATGTCAGAGACCCAAAATTTGCAATAATTAACAATAAATTATTTTTATATTTTTTGGTTAATGATAAATTTGATCCATATCCACATACAACCTTCTGGACTGTTTCTGATTCAGGCTTACAGTGGCAAACACCTAAAGAGCTCAATACTGTTATGGTAAGCCATAAATTTAAGGATACCATTAAACTTGTTACACAGGGAGGATGGAATTTATGGCGACCTAAAACTAAAGATAATAAAACCTGGTATGTTATAGCAAGTGGGAAAAAACCTCTTTTATTGCCAACTGGTCAGCCCGCACATACTGATGTAAATACTATAACTGTTTTGCTTTCCTCAAATGATGGAATATATTGGAAAGAGGTGTCAGAGGTATATACTGTGTATGGCAATGGCGAACCGGAATTAGAATTCCTTCCAGATGGTTCTATAATTGCAACATTACGATGTGGAAGTTTGGGAACAGGAGGATATGAATTTGGCAATCCAACAGGGAACACAATTATTGCTATTTCAAATTATCCTTATAAAAAATGGTGCTATGCGCATTCATTTATTACACGTCTTGATGGGGCAACACTATTTTCAATTAATGGGCGTATATTTGCCGCTGGCAGAAATCATTTGGGCCCGCGATTTGATTTAGGAAATCATGTAGCCAAAAAGAGAACTGCCATTTACGAAGTACTACCCGATAGGTTAATACATCTTTTTGATCTTCCATCTAATGGCGATACAGCATACACCGGCGTTGTCATTAAAGATAATATAGTCTATGTTAGTTATTACTCATGCCCAATACATAAAGACTATCCATGGATAATAGGTATTTGTTTCAAACCTAAAACCGATGTACTTTTAGCAACATTTTCAACTACGGGATTAATAAAATTTGCTAACGATAAATTGCAAAAATAACATGCTATGGAGGTATATATGAACAAGGATATATTTTATTTCATAACCAATATCATTCTGTCATTATTAATAGGATTTCTTGTAATATATCCCCTATATCTTTATGGACGAAATTTTCTTATTCATTAATACGTAATGATAAGAGGTTAAAACTATGGACATTATGAAAATAAGAACATCAAAAGCATGGAAAATTATTGTTTATGTATACTGGTGTATAATTGTCTTACTAGCCGGATTCTTTTATTGGCTCATAATCTCTACATTATTTTAAAAACTATTTATGAAATAGAGGCGACATATTAGGCGCCTATAACAATATTTAAAACAATATTAACACTTTGTATAATACAATTGAGTATGAAATTGTCTTGTGGGTATGTGGCTTTAGGCAAGAATAATCAATTTTTTACAAAGAATGTATAAATTCATACAACCATATCTTATAAATATCTTGACACTACTCTTTCAATTTTGTTTATTATAATTAAATTTTTATGGGAAAATGTTTACCCGTAAATGTAATTACACTACATAGTAAATGAATAATCATATGAAACACATAATATTAAACAACAATATATCATGTCAATTAACAAAAAATGAACTTGTTAACTTTTTACAAACAAACAAGGAATATTTTAAAGATAAATACGGTGTCCATACAATTGGTTTATTTGGAAGCTATGCTAAAAACAAATACACATCTACAAGCGATATTGATTTAATAATCATAATGGAAAAAGATAAAAAGAATTTACATAACTATCTGGCTTTTAAAAATGAATTAGAACACATCTTAAAAAGAAAAGTAGACATTGGATTTGAGCACACTATAAAAAAAAGCATTAAAGATGAAATATTGAAAGATATAATTTATGTATAATAAAAAGATATCTTTATATCTCAATGATATTAAAGACTCTATCAATGCCATTAATGATTATATTGCATCAATGACATTTGATGATTTTATCAACGATAGAAAAACATACATGGCCGTAATCAGAGAATTTGAAATTATTGGTGAAGCAGTTAAAAACATACCTGATAGCATTAAAGCACAATATACAGAAATTCAATGGAGAGATATTGTTGATTTCCGTAATTTATTAATTCATCAGTATTTTGGTGTTGATTTAGAAATAGTATGGAAAACAATTGAAGAGGATTTACCATCTTTAAAAAATGCAATAGAAGATATAGAAAAGACATTTGAAAAATCATAGGGACACTATAATCTGTGCCCCTACGATACTACGATTGCCTTTTTTAATTATTTATTTAAAATACAATATTCACACCAGCCATGATGAAATGGCGTTTGGGTTCGTCTTTTTGAAAGGCATCTCCTGGCAAGAATAATCCATAATTGGCAAATAATGAAAAATCATAGTATACTGGCCAGCGAACCATAACATCAACAGCCTGGCCCACAAACGATTTTGGCAATGGTGCCTCACCGCCACTGATAGGCGATTCCTTTTTATCCTTCATGTAATATGTGTAATACAAAACAAGGTTCATTGCCTTTATGCGGTCGCCACCCTTGTAAAATGGTGATACACCTATACCGGGGCGTATAACATGCAGGTTACCCAATTGCGGGCGCAGTGCAAAGCCGCCTAAGAAAGTACCAAAGTACATAAAACGTGTATCATCATCAAGGGTATTGCCTGTAGCATTGCTGTAACTTGATGCATCTTCATCGCCTGTGCCATAGGCATATTGCAGATTAATAAGCGGCTTGTATGCCACATTCCAGTAGTATCGCAGGCCTGCCAGTATTGCCATTGCCTTGATGTCGCTTTCTTCCTGAACACCAGGCATTATGGTTGCGTATGATGTACCCATCTGATATACATATTCAGCATAGTATGCTAGTTTATCACTTACCACACCTTTTACACCAGCACCAATGTACTGTGCATCATAGGCTGATTTATTATCTGCATCCTCATCCTGTTTGTCTATCTCCATGAGGCCGTACAGGTAAAAGGTATTGTTATACAAAAAATCCTTTGAATACTGTGCACTGGCAAAGATACGCTTTGCGCCATCAGCTATATCGCGGGAACTCAATCCATAAGGATTGTCATCTTTATTCAAAAGCCCGCTGTACATACCAAATGCTTTGACATCGCCATATTTTGAATAGTACTGTACCTCAGCGCCATCACCGCGGCCGTTTAGCACAAGCCCTGCACCGGTAACATAGTACTTGCGGCCCAAAATCAGGCGCATCTTGTTTTTCATCACAGGTATTGTGACTGATGCTATATCCAGATCAAATACATTGCTGGTATTGTCAATATTAACATTGTCTTCGCGTATTACTGCTAAAAAGCTATCCTTTATACGTACATAAAGATTTGCATTTGCCCACAATGTGCTTGAAAGCCACACCCGCGCAGTTGTTATTGATGTCATCAAATCGGTTTCGCTTGTTCGCTGGTCCAGTACCACCGGTGTTATCCATCCACCGTATCGCAACGTGAAAGGCTGCACAACCTTTGCAGCTACCGCCAAATCTGGGTCAGCGGCAACATCAGGCAGAGGTATATATTCATCCTGGGCAAACAGGAGAGTGCCCCAATTAACAGTAACTATCGCCAAAAAAAGTATTAGTATTTTTTTCATTATTCACCTCCCAGCCTGCCCATGATTTCCATAAGCTCAACACCGCTTAGTTTAATATTTTCCCCTGCGTTTGCGGGCAAATATCCGGCTGCAATGCATGCAAAAACCGCATAGCGCTGGCTTTTGAAAAGAGTAAACATCAACGAATGTTTTAAATTTTCCTGCTTTGCTATCATATATGCCACAAGCCCCATGGTTGCCGGAGCATTTGCATTATATTCCTTTGGCAATATGCCTTTTGCTTTTAAAGCCTGAGTATCCTTTGTAAAACCCTGGGTTTTGCCATCCGTGGTGAGCATAAACAGCGTCACTGCATCCTCAACAGTTACAAGCGGCTTTTCAGCAAGCTTTACGGCAAGCATTGCACCTTGCGCAAATGCATGCGTTGCCATAAACAAAGTAAATATCATTATTGTTATGATTCGCATGAGACCTCCTTTTGAAGTAGTTTTTAACCTCACCCCCAGCCCCTCTCCTTAGCAAGGAGAGGGTGGGATATGTATTAAGGGTGAGGTTATTAATCAATAGGCCACGTCAAATTAACATTTATTGTTGCTGCGCCGCCTGTTTTATCAAGCACATCTGCCGGTGTTTGCGTGGAATCAACAAGCTGGTCACCATATTGGTTTAGCATTTGCTGTTCTTCAGGAGTAAGATTACCCGGTGCCATCTGCCCAATGAAATTATTCTGCATCCCCTGCGTTAGATCTCCACTGCGCGGGTCATCTGTACCTTTATTGTATTCCAAATTGCCGCCAACTTTTTTATTGTCGCCATTGGATTGTACTAAAAGCTCGCCTTCCGGTACTGTTACCTGCATGCCAAAACCGGGCCCAAAGCTTACATTTTGTTCTGTTCCCCGCACTGATGAGGTTGCAACCGGTGTGGTAATTAAAAAGCTGGTTTTTACCTGCGGCAGCTTTTTAACTTTTGCATTTATGCTTCCGTATTTTAAGCCAATGCTGTTGGTGGACTCATCTTTCTTGGCAATGTTTTTATATACTTTAATCAGTGTAAGCTGCTTTATGGTTACTATGTGCCCATCAATATCAAGCACCGCTTGTGACTTTGAACCCGTTTGTATGCGTGTGCCTTCTTTAAGCTGCTGCCCCTTTTGCAGCGGCTTAAACGCAGCGCCGTCGCTATACAGAGCCTCCCCTTTTACGCTTACCACTGTAATGGCAGCAAACAAAGGGCTGGCTGCAAAGGCAACAACAACTAAAGTAATGAGTAATGTATTGAAAAGCTTCATTGGTTTTCCTCCTTGATAGATTAAAAAAATTTTTGATTCTATTTTCTCATATATTAAAAAATTTAATAAACATCTTTTAATCATTTACTTATCATTCCATAATATATGTTTTTTCCCCTTCACCATATTGATTTACAGCACTAATGTCAAATTGACCAAAGTTATCTGAATTTATTGCGCTGTTACTGTAATAATACTTTATCTGCTCAGTATTCACTTCCCTACTTAATGAACTTGCAGCAACAGTATCAATGAGAATATATATTGGCGAGGCACCAATAATATATTGATAAACCTTAAAAAATATTGGTTGTGGGTAATATCTATTACATTGGATTTCTATATTATTATTAGAAGAAATCCAATATGGTGTAACAATTGTCAATTCCCCCATCTGAATATCCAAATTCACATTCTGCTCGGGGGAAAGGTCAACAGTAGCAATGCCGCCGTATATCCTGCTATTACCTCCATTACCAGCAACCACTTCAAAGGTTCGCTGGCTTCCTGCTGGTATTTCTAAGGTTATTTTGCCATTATTATTAATAATGTCTGAATAACCATATGTTTGAGTTATAGTAGACATATCAGAAGCTGATACCGTAAGTGTTAACTCCTCGAAACTAACATTTGCTGGTGGCTGATCTGCCTGTAATGGTTGGGACAAACTAAACCATGCTATGACCTTATCTAATAAGCTTAACTGCGCCTGCTTTCGTATGCCAGTATCTATAGTGACTGTGGCAGTGTTTTCGTAGCTACAACCAGCCATTGCCAATACTATTACAATTACAATCAGTTTAGCTATTCTTGACATAATATCCTCCTTGTGAAAGTGAACATAAAGCGTGCGTGTAACAGGTACCATGAAAATGTACCATAACCGCTATGCTTAGAGTATTTTGCGAAATTAAGTACAACGATTTGGAGTTTGTGTCAAGTTTTTTTAAGGTTTTCATGATTAATTATTTTTTTAATTTTGCTCCTTAATTTTCATTTAAATCTTAGCAAACAAAGGGCTGGCTGCAAAGGCAACAACAACTAAAGTAATGAGTAATGTATTGAAAAGCTTCATGGATTATATCTAGTTGATAATGATTCTGCATATCCATATTGATTAAATAGCTTTATTTTATAATAATAATCCATTTTTACTAATGATTCTAAAACTAAGTAAAAATTTTTATAAGTTTCATCATATGTAAAATTATTTTTATCTAAATTTACTTTAAAGATGAATATTTGATCATCAACACTTTCAAACAACTCAATTTTAATAATTTTTGAAAATTTTGAAGGATTATTGTATACTACGCCAAAACCATAATTTAAAAAAGTTAAATAGACCTCAAATGGCAACTCCCCCATCTGAATATCCAAATCCACATTCTGCCCGGGGGATAGGTCAACGGTTTTAATTCCACCGTAATATCTTGGGAAAAATGATCCCGTCATTTCTCTTCTGCTGGCTACTATCTCAAAGGTTCGCTGGCTTCCTGCTGGTATTTCCAATGTTATTTTGCCATGATTATTAATAATGTCTGAATAACCATATGTTTGAGTTATAGCAGACATATCAGAAGTTGATACGGTAAGTGTTAACTCCTCAAAACTAACCTCTGCTGGTGGCTGATCCGCCTGTACTGCTTTTGACAAACTAAACCATGCTATGACCTTATCTATTAAACTTAACTGCGCCTGTTTGCGTATGCCAGTATCTATGGTGACTGTGGCTGTGTTTTCGTAGCTACACGAAAGCATTGTTATAACGGCAATTAGTGTTATGAAAATGATGGTGTTGCGTTTCATGGATTCCTCCTGTAAAATATTTAACCTCACCCCCAACCCCCTCTCCTTCGCAAGGAGAGGGGGGTTTTAATCCTCCTTAATTAAAAGGAGAAACTAAAGGCAAGTATTACATTTACATAATTTACTTAAACCCTTAAAAAAAATTGTGTTCTTGCGTTACAATAACCCATGTGTTTATAAGGAACCTCAATATAATCATATATGCTATGGCGGGTAAATTTTTAAAGTTTAATTACAAATTTCACATGAGCTATTGTCATATAAAAAAGAACCATTGTATATATAGTAGCGTTCACCGGTATATATACTTATTACAAAAGATTAATAATAAAAGTGCAAAAAAGCAATTATATTACAACACTTTTTTTAATTTTTTAAAAAATGTTCAGGATGGCTGTACGGATTTTTTGGATTATTTGTTTTTTGATTTTTTTATGTATCCTCATCTAAATAATATACTAATCATGCTAAAATTGCTTAAAGGAGTTACTGCAAATTCTTATCAAGCCAATCATGAATTTTATTGGCACAATCCAATGCTTTTTCAGCATCTTTTTTATCAGGTTCACCATACGGAAGCAAACCCAAGCCTGCGGGGTATCGTGATCTATAAATGCTGTTTAAAAAAATAGCATCCTCATTGGTTAAAGGAATTTCAACACCAAGTGATATAATCATATTCTTCAAATCAAGGATATTATGTGTTCTGTAGAATTCAATATCTTTTTCTACTAAAAATGCTTTAATAGATTTTTCAACAAATTGCTGGCAATGATAACATACCATTCTGTATAAATCTAATTTTATCAGGTGTTTTGCAGCGATTAATTCCTCATTTGCTATACTAATCCACTCGGCTGTTTCTTTTTTCATAAAGAATTTTGCCTTTTTTAAAAATATCAGTAAAGAAAGTATATTTTTCAGCTATCAGCATTTCAATTTCCTTTGGAGTATACACAAACAAATCAACACCTAAGGATGGATTAATAATTTGTGCTACTTCTATTATCCTGTCAATAGGTCGTTTGGATGTTTCTTTTATTATTAATAAATCAATATCGCTAAATTCATGAACAGTATCATCTAACAATGAACCAAAAAGTATTATCTTTTCAGGTTCATATTCTTTTTTAAGAACTTTTACAATCTTCTTTAACTCACTATCCAGTTGATTTTTTCTTTTTAAGAGACTACCCTGTTTTATTATTTTATCTTTTAGGTTTTCTTTATGAGAAATTGTTCTAACTTTTTTCATTTTTTGCAATAATTCATAAATTTTTATTTTAAAATTATTGCATAAATATCAATTTTTATCAATATTCATGCATTTAAAACAATTCTAATGTGGAAAGTGAAAAAAAGCAATAATATTACAACACTTTTTTTAATTTTTAGAAAAAATGTTCAAGATAGCTGTACGGTTTTTTACACCCTGATTTTAGATAACTTCTCCAAAAATGCCTTCCTGTGCAAGCCGTATTGCTTCACAATAATTTTTATTGGCAAATGTAATTTCCAATGCCAATTGTCTTAACATTGAATAATGCGCATTCTTGAATAAAAATTGCAATGCTTCATCTTCCAAACCCTTTTTATTCAACAGTTCATACTTTTTTAGCATAAACTCCTGTAATGCAAATGACTGATAATTATTTTTTTTAGCTTCATTTTGTTCCTTTTGAATAATTTCATCTAATTTACGTAGCAACAAATCATATCTTTTATTATTGTTAGCCATATTAAGAGCAACGGTTATAAAGTTTTTCCACCATCCGTAACTTCTATATATATGTTTATCACAATTTTTAACACAGTAATTAAACAAATCATCTGAAACTTCATTCACAGCCATCAAACGGACAATTACATGAAGCAGCTACTATAGTTTTTTTATAGGTTCCCTTTTACCAAACACTGTGCCTATGAAATCAGCAAAATATATGTTGATTGAAATAGCTGAAGCTTTAAATCATCTAATGATATTTCAAAAAAACTTAACATTTACTAACAATAGTATATTATTCTTATTATATTTATCTTGACTTTTTTTAAGTTACAATATATCCATAATAATAATACTTTTATAGAAAGAGATTTATTATACGTATTACATATTTTTATATAATGAATAATAAGAGGAGACCATCACATAATGGAAACTAATAAAACAAAAATAACAGTTATAATTGAAAAAGATGATTGGGGTTATTACGCATTTTGCCCTGAACTAATAGGATGCCATACTCAAGGTGATACATTAGATGAAGTATTGCAGAACATTAAAGAAGCTGTTGAATTGTATATCAGCACATTATCTGAAGAAGAAAAAAAAGAGCTATTCAGCAAAGAAATCTTAACAACAAATATAGAGGTATCCGTTGGTTAAGCAACCCCGATTAACTGCTAATGAAGCTGAAAGTTTACTATTACAAAATAATTTTACTTTAATTAGAACAGCAGGGAGTCATCGTATTTATATAAAGAATAATAGACGCGTTGTTGTTCCTTTCCATAGTGGGAAAATTTTACATCCCAAGATTGTTAAACAAGTACTATCTGCAATAGAAGAAACATCTACACAAAATTAAAAATATCTATTCCTTTTAGCATTCACTGCATTATCTGCTATACATATTTTTTCTACTTGACACCCTTTTGTTTTATGTGTATATTAACTCAATGTCTTTTAAGGCCGTTTCCATAGTAAAACATGGATTTATTATTTTTTACAATATATTCCATGTCAAGCACGGAATGACGGTTGATGTAAAAT
>Ga0101944_10002239_pt1 | contig 32638 bp, 23 predicted proteins | sample DewCreD2012metaG_FD_75245 | JGI IMG/M metagenome (GOLD analysis project Ga0101944, IMG submission 75245) | Hot spring sediment bacterial and archeal communities from British Columbia, Canada, to study Microbial Dark Matter (Phase II) - Dewar... ... | reverse complement strand
CCGGAGAACCCCCTAAGAACACTGGATTCCCGCTCCCCGCCTGCGCGGGGACAGGCTTCATTCAGCGGGAAGGACCTCTAACACGATAAGAACTCCTTTTTTAAGCCTCTCCTGATTGCAAGAATCTTGTCTTTATACCACCCCATTCCACACAAAACAACCAAAGATTTATCGCTCGGGTGGCTCGAGAAATGATCGGCGAAAGTCGGTGAATCGATCCTCCTTAATCGCTTGCCGGATCTCGCTCATAAGCCCTGCATAGTAGTGCAAATTGTGGATTGTGTTCAACCGGTAAGCCAGGAGTTCCTTGGCCATGAAGAGATGTCTCAAGTAGGCCCTCGAAAAATGGGTGCACGTGTAGCAGGAGCAGTGCTCATCCACCGGTCGATCGTCCTCGGCGTAGCAGGCGTTCTTGATGGACAGGGGGCCCTGTGTTGTAAAAAGAGCGCCGTTCCGTGCGTTGCGAGTGGGCAACACACAGTCGAACATATCGATGCCGGCCGTCACCCCGTCAAGAATATCTTCGGGTTTCCCGACGCCCATGAGATAACGCGGTTTTTCGGCAGGAAGAAACGGCACGGTTCCCTCGACGATCCGCTGCCGCGTTTCTCTGTCCTCTCCCACCGAAAGGCCGCCCAGCGCATAACCGTCGAATCCCAGGGACGCCAGTTCCCTGGCGCTCTGCTCCCTCAGATCTGGGTACACTCCTCCCTGGACAATGCCGAAAAGCGCCTGGGCACCGCTCTCATGACATTCCAGGCAGGTCCTGGCCCATTGGCTTGTGAGCCGGACCGAGTTTCGCACATAGTCGTGGTCCGCGGGAAAAGGCGCACATTCGTCAAAGGCCATGATCACGTCCGAGCCCAGAGCCTTCTGGATGTCCATGGCCTCACGGGGCCCGATGAAGTGTGTGGATCCGTCCAGATGGGATTGGAACGTGACGCCCTGCTCGGAGATCTTTCTGAGATTGGAAAGGCTGTAGACCTGGAACCCGCCGCTGTCCGTCAGGATGGCCCCTTTCCAGTTCATGAAGCGGTGAAGGCCTCCGAGCCTTTCGATCAGCCGGTGGCCGGGCCGCAGGTAGAGATGATAGGTGTTGGCCAGGAGGATCCTGACCCCGGTCCGCTCCAGGTCCTCGGGGGACAGGGCCTTGACCGATCCCTGGGTGCCGACCGGCATGAACACCGGGGTTTCGAAAGAGCCGTGAAGCGTGGTGATTTCCCCGCATCGCGCTCCGCTCGAAGGACAATGATGGGTGACTTTGAATTGCAACGCACAGATCCCCCTGAAACAGGAACCTCGATCGGCATGAAGCGTTTAATATTGACGGCTTCGTAAAAAGGCCCATTTTCATGTCATTTCGAACGAAGCGAGAAATCCAACGCGGAGCGTTGTCCCGAACAAAGAGAGGGATCTGTCCATAAATAACAGATCCTTCGCTTTGCTCAGGATGACTCGCCCAGGCGAGTCAGATTTCTCCCTGCGGTCGAAATGACAGATTCACTCCCCGGGACTTTTTGCCGTGAAAATGCCCCTTCTGTCCTTTGATACACCGGACGTAGGGCAGGCGACCCCGCCTGCCACAGGTCGGCACGGTGGCCGACCCTGCATTTTCATGCGCGGGGGGACAAGATCAACGTGTCATGAGCATTTACGAAGCCGTCATTATTAAGAGACCTGCGAATGAAATCTCAGTGCCTTTCGGTCGGATTTCGTGATAGAAGCGGGTCCTGCCTCACGGAGCTGGAGGGCGTTCCGTATTCATTCCTTGCTCTTGGCTCTATGCCCTAGGCTCTCCGCTCAGCTTGCGAAGTAGTCCTTCACCGTCTTGATGGCGCAGAACTTTCCACACATAGTGCACACATCCCCTTCGGTCGGCGGGTTTTCTTTCCTCAGCCTGCGGGCTTTCCTGGGGTCGATGGCCAGGGCCATCTGGGTTTCCCAGTCCAGTTTCTTTCTCGCCTCCGACATTTTACGATCTCGTTCAACCGCCAGGGGATGCCCTCTGGCAATATCCGCTGCATGGGCCGCAATTCTTGTGACGATGACGCCCTCTCTCACGTCCTCCGCAGTGGGCAGGCAGAGGTGCTCCGTCGGGGTCACATAACATAGGAAATCGGCCCCCGCTTCCCCCGCGACCGCTCCGCCGATGGCGCAGGCGACATGATCATGGCCTGCAGCGATGTCCGTGACCAGAGGGCCGAGCACGTAGAAGGGCGCGTGATGGCACAACTGCTTTTGGAGCAGCACATTCGCCTTGACTTGATGGAGGGGCACATGCCCCGGGCCCTCAATCATCACCTGAACGTCCTGCTGCCACGCCTTTTGGGTCAAGTGCCCCAGGGTCATGAGCTCATGGATCTGGGCGCGGTCCGTCGCATCCGCCAGGCAGCCCGGCCTCAGGCCGTCTCCGAGACTCAAGGTCACGTCAAATTTCTTGGCAATGGAAAGAAGACGATCAAAGTGCTCGTAGAGGGGGTTTTCCTTGTTGTGATGGAGCATCCAGGTGGTGAGAAACGCGCCGCCGCGGCTCACAATGTCGGTGACCCTGCCCTGGCTCTTGAGCATTTCAAGGGCGGCTCTCGTGAGCCCGCAGTGCACGGTGATGAAATCCACCCCGTCCGAAGCCTGCTCTTCAATGACCTCGAAGAGCCTATCCACGGTGAGGTGAATCAGTCCTCCCTGTTCGTTCACAGCATCCACGACCGCCTGGTAGATCGGTACGGTTCCCACGGGCACCCTTGAGCGTTCAATCACCTTTCTTCGACACAGGGAAAGGTCGCCGCCGGTGGAAAGATCCATCACCGTGTCTGCGCCCGCTTCAATCGCCGCATCGACTTTGGTCCACTCCTCCTCCAACACGGCCCTGTCCGCCGACGTTCCGATGTTGGCGTTGACCTTGATGAACAATCCTTCCCCTATGCCGCAGGGATCGAGCCCCTGATGGTTCACGTTGGCAGGAATCACGACCCTCCCCTGGGCGATTTTGTCCCTGAGGCGGAGAGGGTCCACCTGCTCTTTTTCAGCAACCCTCTTCATTTCGGGCGTGACCTTCCCCGCCCTTGCCTGTGCTAACTGTGTCATGGAATCCTCTTCATTCTCACTTCTTTAATTCCTCAGGCTCCCGTCCTGCAGAAGGGGCGACCGCCCCTCGGCCGCGACCCACGGAGTACCCTGCCCGGATCGCTCTGCGCACCAGGTCATGAGCCGACTGAGTGGCCTGTCTCAGCTCCTGCCCCATGGCCAGATACGTGGCCAAGGCGCTTGAAAACACACACCCGGTTCCGTGCGTGGAGGTCGATGCGATTCTTTTACCGCGAAAAACCGTTATCTCCATTCCGTCAAAAAGCAGATCGGAGCTCTCGCGCCTCAGGTGCCCCCCCTTGATCACCACCCTGGGACCCATTCTATGAATCTCCCGGGCCGCTCGTTCCATTTCCTTCAGGGTCCTGACTCTTTTCCCGGTCAAGAGCTCGGCCTCGTCCAGATTGGGAGTCACCACGGTGACCAGGGGCAGGAGCCGTTCTTTGAGCACCCGAAGAGCATCAGGTTCCAGCAGGGAGCCGCCCGTCGTGGCGCGGAACACAGGATCAAGGACCACCGGTGAAAGCCCGTACCCTGCGATCATCCGGCTGACCGTTCTGACAGCCGCCGCCGTAAAAAGCATTCCCACTTTCACGGAATCAGGAGGGCTGTCCTGCACAACAGCCTTGATCTGACGGGCAATGAAACCAGATGGAACTGGATGAACGGCCAAGACCCCAAGGGAGTTCTGGGCGGTCAGTGCGGTGATCACCGAAAAGGCATGAGCCCCAAGGCTCGTAATCGTCTTGATATCTGCCTGGACACCGGCTCCGCCCCCTGAGTCAGACCCTGCTATAGAGAGAACAGTTTTCATTCCGATACACGGAGTTCCATGATAAAAACCTAACAACCGCCCCTTGCGGTGTCAACGAAAATATCCAGGGCTGCATCGCCCCTTCGACAGGGTCTCAGCCTCACTGGTCCTTGCTCCCAGGCTTGGCAGGAGCACGGTACAGAATGTGTTGAGCGCTGCTTCCGGAAGCTTAGGGTCAAGCCCGAGCGCGACCGTGGGCAAGTACAAGCCCATCGCGGGGTTGACTTCGCCCTGCTGTTCCCCTATAGAGTCTTAAATGGAAACTTCTGTGCACGATGCGTAGATCTTTGGAGCCCAGGACGAGGGGTGGAGATTAGGATATGAAAAAAGCCCTTCAAGGGGTGTTCTCGGTAAACCCTGTCTCCCTGACCGTCCTTATGACCCTCCTCGTTCTCACCCTTTTTGTGGTGCAAGTCGATCTCTTCGAAATCATAGAACTCAAGACCTATGATCTCCGTTTTCTTTCAAGGGGGACCAAGGCGCCCAAGCCTGAAATCGTCCTGGCCGCTTTGGATGAGAAAAGTCTCAAGGCCGAAGGTCGGTGGCCGTGGCCCAGGTCAAAAATAGCAAAGCTCATCGAGATCCTTTCTCAGGACGGAGCGAAGGTCATCGGGTTTGATATGATCTTTGCAGAGCCTGATCAGAATTCAACGATCCAGCTCCTCCAACGGATGGAAGAGAAGATGAAGCACCATGGCGTGGAACACGAAGGCCTCAGGGCGTTTATCGAAGAAAACAAAGCCTCTGCAGATCATGATCTTGCCCTGGCGCAGGCGATCCGCGAGTCTGCAGCCAAGGTCGTGCTGGGCTATTTTTTTCACATGAGACAAAGGGACTTGGAATACCAATTGGAAGACCGGGACAGAGAGGATCAAATCAGCAGGATCAGCGGGTCGCGCTATCCGATTGTGTTCATGGCCCGGCAGGACCTGGGGAGTGAGGCCTTCATCCAGGCCTACGCCCCGCAGGCCAATCTGGCCCTCCTGGCAGGAGCCACCCCTGCAGCCGGTTATTTCAACATGATTCCCGACCAGGACGGCGTGTTGCGCTCCATGCCGCTGGCGATCCAGTGCGGCCAGGACGTGTACTCCCCTCTGTCTATTCAATCGGTCTGGCATTACCTCGGCAACCCTCCCCTCGCCGTCCTGGTCGCCCCCTATGGCATCGAAGGGATCCGCATGGGAAACCGGCTTATCCCCACGGATGAAAACGGGCGTATGCTCATCAACTATCTGGGGCCTGAAAAGACCTTTCCCACTTATTCGATTACGGATTTCCTTCATGGAGAGATCCCCAAAGGCACCCTGACCAACAAAATCGTTTTGGTGGGCGCCACGGCCATCGGAATCTATGACATGCGGAATACCCCCTTCGCCGCCGTCTACCCTGGCCTGGAGGTCCACGCGACGGTCATCGATAACATCCTCAAGAAGGAGTTCATCCATAAACCCATATGGACCAAGGTCTTCGACGCGCTGGCCATGGTCCTCTTTGCGCTCCTCATGGGCGCTCTGATTCCTCGCCTGAGCGCCATCCAAGGGGTCCTCCTGATGTCCGGCCTGTTTGTCTTCTACATCCTCCTGTGCCAGTGGCTGTTCACGCATGCCCTGCTCTGGGTCAACATGGTTTATCCCCTGCTCGCGCTGGTGCTCCTTTATGCCTCTCTCACCGTCTACCGCTACTTGACGGAAGAACGGGATCGCAAAAAGATCCGAAGGGCCTTCAGCCACTACGTCTCCTCATCCGTCGTGAACGAGGTGCTCAAGAACCCCGACAAGCTGAAGCTCGGGGGGGAGATGAAAGAGCTGACCGTCCTTTTCTCGGATATCCGCGGGTTCACGACCCTGTCCGAAGGTCTAAGCCCTGAGGAGGTGCATGCTCTGATCAACGAGTATCTCACCGCCATGACAGCCGTCGTCTTTAAACATGGCGGCACCCTTGACAAATACATGGGCGACGCCGTCATGGCCATTTACGGCGCGCCCATCGACCAGCCGGATCACGCTCACAAGGCCTGTGACACAGCGCTGGACATGATGCACGTCCTCAAAGACCTCAACGCCCTTTGGACCCGGGAAGGAAAGCCGCTCCTCGACATCGGAATCGGCATCAACACGGGCCTGATGATGGTCGGGAACATGGGCTCTGAACAGCGATTCGAGTACACGGTCCTGGGGGACGCCGTCAATCTCGGGTCGCGGCTTGAAGGAGCCAACAAGAGCTACTTGACCCACATCCTCATCAGCGAGTTCACCTATGAGAAAGTGAAAGACCGGTTTCTCTGCATGGAGATAGACAGCGTCCGGGTGAAGGGCAAGAGCAGACCCATCAGGATTTTCCAGCTCCTGGGAAGGCAGGACGCGGCGGCCTCCCACGCGGAAACCATCCGCTATTTCCACCAGGGCCTTCAGTGCTACAAGGAGCAGAAGTGGGATCAGGCCGCGGAAGCGTTCAAGAGCGCAAGTGTCATGGACAAGGAACTCCATGCCGCCCGGCTTTACCTGGAACGCATTGCCCGTCTCAAGTCCAATCCTCCCCCTCCGGACTGGGATGGGACCTATACCCTGATGGAGAAGTAACCCAAGGCAGGCCTTCGGCCGCAACCAAAGAATCCCTGACCCCCGGAGAGGAGGGGGCGCGGTCCCGGGCTCACAAGATCTCTGCTGGACTCTAGAGCAATCCCTTCACTGAATAGTAGATCAGCTTCTGATACTCCAGGATCACCTCACGGAGGTATCTCCGCGTTTTCCACCAGTCCTCGGCTCTGAATTGAGAATAGGGCGTCGGCAAGACCGCGATGCGGACTTCCTTGTCCGGGAGGGCTTTTCGGAAGGTCAGCCATGTGCGCCTCGAATGGGTGGGGGAGGTGATCAGAATCAGGGAGCGGTATTTCTTTTCCCTGACAAGGGCCGCCGCCGCATCGGCTTCATGGAAGGTGCTCTCCATGGGTCGATCGTTCCTGATCAAGGCGGATTCCGGCACCCCCAAGCCCTTTAGAATCATCATCACCCGGTCGATGCTCTCGGGATAGTCGATTCCTCTTTGTCTCAGCGTTTCCAAACCGTCGGGCAGGGATTCCCTGGAGATGAAGATTTTGGGGGCCAATCCCCTCGCAAAGAGATCGCCGCCCGCCAGAGCTCTTTCCACATCGGCCCCCGCCAGACAAACGATGAGGTCCGATCGTTCTACGGGGTGCTGCACCACCAGGTATTTCCCCACCTGGGTGAGGATGGGCGCATGAAAATAAGACAGGGCGACATACACAAAGACCGCAATGAAAAGCATCCACTTGAAGCGATTCAGCCTGTTCGACGAAGCGGTCTCCGGCTCGACGGGAGCTGCATCAGGCCTTTCGCCCGTCTCGCCGTAAGGCTCCTCTGTCCCGCTTTTCTGTTTCGGCCAAAACCCGGAACTCATCAGATTCCTCCTAATGCAGACCTATGGCCGCAACCAAAGAGTGACTGAGCCCAGAACGGTGGGGTGTGGTCTCTGGCGAGCTCGCAACCGGAAATAGACTCCTCCCGCCAATCGCCCCCTTGCCTTCGAACCTTCTCCAAATGCGGCGCAGACCCATCAGTCAGTCGGAGGGCCTGTACCAAAGGGCTTTTACCGTAACCCACTGACTTTTCGGCGCCGCTTTACAGCCCGGGAGAAATGGTTGCGGCTCTAAAGAGACCACACCCCCCAGTCCTGGGCTCATAAAATCTATGCGTGGTGCAAAGAAGTTCTTCTTTAAGACTCTAAAAGACCTTTTCGGTGTCCAGGAGCATGGTCACGGGACCGTCATTGACCAGATGGACCTCCATCATTTCCTGAAACTCCCCGGTGGCAACCTTGAGCCCTTTTTCCCGGAGGAGCCCTGTGAAGTGTTCATAGAGCCTCCTCGCTGTTTCAGGCGGTGCCGCACGCGTGAAGGAGGGCCTTCGCCCCTTGAGGCAATCCCCCCAAAGGGTAAACTGGGAGACCACCAGGATCCCTCCTCCGGTCTCGAGAACCGAACGATTCATGAGCCCCTGGTCGTCGGAAAAGATTCTCAGGTGGGGGATCTTTGCGGCCAGGGACTCGCAGTCTTTCTCTGAGTCATGGTGCCCCACTCCGAGAAAGACCAGGAGCCCCTCCCCGATCTCTCCAACGGTTTTTCCCTTCACATTCACCTTGGCGTTTTTGACCCGCTGAACCACCGCTCTCATGCTCGGCCTCTATCACCCTCAAGTTTATGCATTGTCATCATGTGAGCTATGGTGTACGTTACAAGCCTGCTGCGTAGGGCATAGAGCGGAGAGCCTAGAGCCGAGAGCAAAGCAGAACCCTAATGGAGCTTTGCCTTTAACCTTTTCTTCTCTCTGCTCTTGGCTCCAAGCTCCATGCTCTGCGCTCTTGGCTCTACGCTCTGAGCTCTTCGCTCCAGGCTTTTGAACTATGGCTCACTCCCTCATCCTCATCAACCCCTGGATCTATGACTTTGCCGCCTATGATCTCTGGTCAAAGCCTCTCGGTCTCCTGTATCTGGCGGGGTATCTCCGGGCTTGCGGATTTCACATCCACCTGATCGACTGCCTGGATCCCCATCCTCCGGCGCTCAAGAACAGCACCCTGCCCCGCCGTGCCTTCGGGACCGGCAAGTTCCGCAGGGAAAAGGCCCCGAGGCCTTCAGCCCTCCGGCACGTTCCAAGACCTTATAGCCGATACGGGATTCCAACACAACTCTTTGTCCATACCTTGAAGGAAGTGAAACAGCCTGCCGCCGTTCTCGTGACCTCCCTCATGACCTATTGGTACCCGGGCGTGAAACAAGCGATCACCCTCGTCCGGGAGGTTCACCCGAAAACTCCCGTGCTCCTGGGCGGAATTTATGCACGTCTTTGCCATGAGCATGCGGCCGCCACATCCGGTGCAGACCGTGTGGTCCGGGGGCCCTCTCTTCGGGATATGGCAGGAATTCTCGATGAACTGCTCCACTTCGGCGTGGCAGGAGACCCGGCCGCTCCTCGCCCGGAGGATCTTCCTTTTCCGGCTTTCGACCTATTTCACGATCTGGATCATGCGGTGCTCCTCACTTCAGCCGGGTGCCCTTTTCGCTGTGATTACTGTGCAAGCCATTTCTTGAACCCTCAATTCTTCGCACGCGATCCCGGCCAGGTGGTCCGCGAAATCCTTCACTGGCACCGGGATCACGGCATAAGGGATTTCGCCTTTTATGACGACGCCCTTCTCGTGGGCTTCGAAAAACACCTGGGACCCATGCTGGAGGAGATCGTGCGACGGAATCTCGGGCTTCGGTTCCACACGCCCAACGCGATCCACGTGAAGGAACTGTCCCTGGAAGCGGCGGATCTCCTCCGGCGCGCCGGTTTTAAAACCATACGGCTTGGCTTTGAGACCTCAGACATGACCCTGCATCAACTCCTGGATCGCAAACTCGCGGAAGGGGATTTCGAAAGGGCGGTGCGCTGCCTGCTCAAAGCCGGTTTTGCAAAAGAGCAGATTGGAGCCTATATCCTGGCGGGCTTGCCCGGGCAGTCCGTAAGGTCCGTGGGGGAGACGGTGGAGTTTGTGTCCCGGGCGGGCGCCATGCCTTACCTGGCGGAGTACTCCCCCATCCCTCACACGCCTCTGTGGGAAAAAGCCGTTGCTTCCTCCCAGTATGATCTTGTCTCAGAGCCTCTCTTTCACAACAACACCCTTCTGCCCTGCTGGAATGAGGAGCAGAGAAGAGAATTTGCGAAAGTGAAAGCAAGGGGGTTGGAGATCAGAAGAAGTGACAAAAAACCAGTGACGAGTGACGAGTAAACAGGGACAAGAGAAGAAAGAAACAAGGGGAAAGACTTGTTACTCGTCACTTGTCACTGAGATTTCAACGGACAACGGTCACTTTCTATTCATCAAGCTCGCGGCATAGCCTGCGCCGAACCCGTTGTCGATGTTGACCACGGTCACGCCGGAGGCACAAGAGTTCAGCATTCCCAGCAGCGCGGCAATGCCCTGGAAACTGGCCCCATAGCCGATGCTCGTGGGGACGGCGATCACCGGTTTGTCCACCAGCCCTCCGACCACGCTGGGCAGGGCTCCCTCCATGCCGGCCGCCACGATGATCACGGAGGCCCCGAAAAGCTTTTCCTTGTATCCGAGAAGCCTGTGCAGTCCGGAAATCCCCACATCATAGAGGGTGTCCACCTGGTTTCCAAGGAACCGCGCCGTGACGGCCGCCTCCTCTGCTACGGGAATATCCGAGGTGCCGGCGCTGATCACCAGAATGGTTCCCCTTCCCCTGGTCTCGGAAGGGCGAGGGCTCAGCGTGAGGACCCGTGACCTCGTGTAGTATTTCGCTTCCGGATACTTTTCCCTGATTCTTTCCGCCTTTTCCGGCGACAGGCGGGTGATCAGGATGGCTTCCTCCTGGGCGATCATGCTTCCCATGATCGCGAGAATGTCCTCAACCTCTTTGCCCTCTCCGAAGATCACCTCGGAAGCCCCCTTTCGGAGGCCCCGGTGATGATCGATGCAGGCCACATCAATGTCTTCAAAGGGAAGGGCCCGAAGCCGGCCGACCGCCTCCTCGACGGAGAGGTCGCCGCTTTTCACCTTACTGAGAAGTTCTTTGATCCGCTCTTGATCCACCTTGTTATCCTTGACCGTTTTTCATCGACCTGCTAAAGGAGCGCTTTCTCTTTGAGATAGGCCATGGCCTGCTGCCCGATGTTGGTCACCTGGCTCAGCGCCCTGGACAGATGAATCATGGCCTCTTCCCCTATGCCTGAGTCAAGCATCACCAGGGCCTTGTTCAGATGACGCTCGACCTCGTCCCACTCCGCGTGGCTCGTCACTCTCTTCGCCAAGTCCACCTCATGGCCCAGCATGCTCAGGTCCATGCCAATGACTCTTACGGCCCCGCGCTTTTCTTCCTCCTGCAAATGCCCGAGGAGCTCGAGGCTGCCGGCCGTCATGATCAGCCCTGCCTTGATTTTTTCACTCTGGGAGAAAGCCATAATGGCTTCGCTGGTTTTCATGAGAACACTGCGACCTTCTGCGTTCCCTTCCCTTTGGATGAGGTCCCCGGCAACGGCCTGTAAGCCCTCGAAGTTAGAGATAGCAGGACTTGATCATCTCACACAATTCCTGGAAAACGTCGGTTAGGCGCAAGATGCCGACGATTTCTTTGCCCTCCTTCGTGACCAGCAACGACTGGTGACGGCCGATCACGAGCTGATGGATCGCCTGGTCCAACGTGGCTTCCTCTTCGACGTATTCCCCTTCCGTGGGCGTGTACATGATGTCTTTCACTTTGATATGAGGGGCTCTTCGGCAAACGTCTTCCAGCGGCTTCTGCCACAGGCCGTACTTGTCCACCATGGACTTGATGAACTCCGTACTGAACCCTGTGTGGGAGATTCCCTTGAAATCGCCCATTCCCTTGTAGCCCGCTTCCAGCCCTTTGATCACATCCAGCTGACTCAATTTGCCGACCACGCGCCGGTCCTGGTCAAGCACAAGAATGGCCCGGTGCTTGTAAGCGGCCTGCCGGAATCTCTTCTGCGCCTCTTCCAAAGCCAGTACAGCCTCATAGAGGCTGGCCTCTTCGCTCACCGTGGCATATTCTGCAAGAGGCACCATCAGGTCTTTGACTTTCCTGGTTTTCATGATCGAGTCCTCCTGTGTTCTTGCTGATTGCTGAAACCTCTCCTTTTCTGACAGGTTCGCTCTTTGAAATGGATGGCTCAGGCCGGGTTTTTTTCTGTGTCTATTCCCAAGGAGGGATAAGTCGTTTGCAGAGAATATAGAGGCAAGGATCGACCCTGTCAAGACAAAGGCCGGAAACGACACGATCAGTCAGGCCGGAACGATCTCCCGAGTCCCGCAGGGGCCGACCCGCTCAAGATTCGCACCATGCCGCGCAACCATGGGGAGGCCCTGCTCGCCGCTTTTTCAGAACTCCTTTGAGCGAAGTACATGACGATCAAGGTGAAGATCATGAGCGGGAAAGGGGCGACCTGGAATACCTGGGCCGGCACCGAAGGCCACCACCCCTGGAAGTGAATGCCCATGATCTGCAGAAAGGCGAAGAGGTAAGCCCCCAAGGCTGTTTTGACAGGGTGCCAGCCCCCAAAAATGACGATGGCCAAGGCAATCCACCCTGTTCCTTCAGCTCCCTGAGGGCGGCCCCAGCCGGTCTTGGTGCACAAGGAGAAGGTGGCGCCTGCCAGACCTACCAGGAGCCCCCCCAACACCGTGTACCAGAACTGGACCGCTCGGGTGTTCGTCCCCCTGGCGTAAGCGGCTTCCGGGTTCTCCCCTGTGGCCCTGAGCCGAAGCCCCATGGGGGTTCTGTACAAGGTCCACCAGGCCAGAGGGATCAGGACCAGGCTCAGATACGCGGGCAGGCTTTGATGGAAGAAAACAGGGCCCAGCACAGGGATATCCTGAAACCATGGAATGGGAAGGATTCCGGCATGAGGGCCATAAAGCCTGGAGTAGGGGTTCCCGAGAAAATAGGCCAGGTCCCTGGCTGTCAGGGTGAGAACAAACCCCACGGCCACCTGGGACAGCCCGAGGAACACGCTGAAAAACCCGACCACCCCAGCCATGCCGGCTCCTATAAGGGCGCCGCCCGCGAATCCCAGAAAAAGGCTGTGGCTTTGATAGGCGATGGCAAAGGCGACCATGGCGCTCAGCAGGATGGAGCCGTCGAGGCTCAGGTTGATGACCCCTCCTTTTTCCGAGATCGTCTCTCCCAGGACGGCGAGGACAATCGGCGCGGCGCCGGCCACAATGGAAGCAAGAAGAATGGTGAGATCAAGGTCGGTCATCGGCTGGTCCCAAAAGCATTTTAATTGTTCGCAACATGTGAGCCTTTACGGTCCAAAGGAGTACAGCACGATATACGAGAGCACTTCGTTCGAGGACCGCCCGGCTTCGCCGGGCTCAAGGACCGCTGCGCTTGAGGAGCGCTCACTTCGTTCGCTTGAGGGAACAGCCATTGTCGCTTTTGCCTCAAGGCGCTCCTGCGCCGCTCCTCAAGGGCCGTCAGGCCCGCTCCTCAAAAGGCTCTTTAGCCCCACTCCTCAAGTCCCGCTCCCGACGGGACAATCCGTCCCTCTTGGGTTTGCGCCTTGTGGCGTACACCAGGAGCGTGGTGAGAACCAGGGCGCCCTGAATGATCCCGCTCAGCGAAGAATCCAGTTTCAGCACGATGGGAAGCTGGATGCTCCCCACGTTCAGGCACGCAAAAAAGAAGGCGATCCACGGCGATCCCCAGACGCGATAATCGGCAAGCATCACCACCAGGAGCGCGAGATAACCGTAGTTGCTGGAGATGGCGGGGATGAGGCGATGATAGACTCCACTCACCTGGAAAGCTCCTGCCAAACCTGCGCATCCTCCAGCCATCCCCATGGCAAGGATGAAGTAGGTGTTCGGGTTGAGGCCTTGGAGATAGGCCGCCTTCGCATTGCTCCCAATTCCTTTCAGGGCGAGCCCCAGCTTGGTGCGTTGGAGCACCCAGGCGGCAAAAACAAGGGCCAGCACCGTGACGCCCAGACCGACCGGCGAAAGCCTCCCGGACAGGAATGTGGGAAGCCACAGGGATTCGGGAAAGAGCTCTGTCCCGCTCATGGATCCTACCCCGGGACGCTTCCATGGGCCGAAGATGAGCCACAGGGTCATTCCCTGGGCCACGAAATTGAGACCGAGTCCCCCGAAGATCTCGTTGACGCCCCCCTTGGTCTTGAGGAAACCGGCCAGGGTCGCCCAGACGCTCCCTCCAAGAATTCCTGCACCGAGCGCCGCGACCATGAAGAAAAAAGGAGACCCGTTCTCCACGCCCGCCTTAAGCACAGCCGTTGACGCAATGGCGCCGGCCACGACTTGGCCTTCCACGCCGATGTTCCACAACCCGATTCGAAAGCTGTAAAGCAAGCCGCAGGCACACAAGGTCAGAGGGATCCAAACCATCAAGACCTGGGCCAGCTTGCTCCACGACCCCAGGGCGCCCACGAAAAGGTGGTAGAAGGCGGACCAGGGAGGGGCCCCGGCGACAAGGAGCACCAGGCTGGTGAGACCAAAGACGCCGCCTGCGATGAAGAAGGCTCTCAGAAGAATCTCCTGGGAACGGCTAGGTTCAGGAATGAAGCGCATGGCTATCCTTTGCCTGCAATGGCTTTCGCAAGCTCCTCCATCGTGGTGTCGCAGGTTCTCGCGTCCTTGACCACCGCCCCGTTGAAAAACACGAGGACCCGGTCGGCCATCTGGAAGATCTCGTCCAGCTCGGCGGAGGAGAAGACAATGCTCGTTCCTTGAGCCGCGTAGGTCATCAGTTTCTCCCACACCCACTGCACCGAGTCCAGGTCAAGCCCGCGCGTGGGGTGCTCCAGAAGCAGGAGCGCCGGATCGGAGGGAAGCAGGGCCAGGAGGAGTCTTTGCTGATTTCCCCCGGAAAGCGATTCCGCCGCGGAAAGAGGACCGCCCTTGATTCGAAATCGCTTGATCCCCTGCTCGGCTCTCTCCCGCGCTTTCCCCCAGTCAATGGTTACCCCTTTGTGCTGCTGGAGAGCGAAGTGCTCCGTAATGGTCAAGCCGGGCATCAGGCCTTCATCGAGCCGGCCTGCCGGCAGGAACGTGACCCCTCTTGCCCTGTAGGCATGGTGACCCTTGCCCGTCATCTCCGCGCCACTCACCCGGATCTTCCCGGCCTGGGGCTTCTCCAGCCCTGCGGCCAGACGCAGAAAAAGGCCCTGCCCGCTTCCCTCCAATCCTGCCAGCCCGACCACTTCACCCTGCCGCACCGACACCCGGCACGATTGCAGGCCGGCCCTTCCTCCCAGGCCGGATACATCTTCCATGGCCAGCGTCTCCGGACCCTCCTCTTTCCGTGTCTCGAAACAGGGAGGGGGGGCCGGTTCCTGTCCGAACATCCACTTCAAAAGTCTGGCGCCCTCAAAGGGCAAGCCCATGTCCCCTTCCACCCTGCCCCGCCTCAACACGGTGATTCGATCACACAGGGCTTCCACGTCTTCGAGCTTATGGGAAACAAGGAGGATGGTTTTTCCCTCCAGGGCAAGTTTCCGCAGCGCCCTGAACAGGGCTTCTTTCTGGAGGTTGGATATCCCTGTGGTCGGCTCATCCAGGATCAAGACTTCCACGCCCAGGGCAAGGAGACGGACCAGTTCCAGCTGCTGCCGCTCTCCCACGGTGAGGCGCTCGACCGTTGCATCGGGATGGAGATGAAAACCGAAAGGCTCGGCCATTTCCCTGAGACGGGAACGAAAGGTCCCCTGTCTGGAGACCAGTCCATGGTCAAGCCCCATCATGAAATTTTCCAGGACCGTGAGCGGAGGGAAATCAAGGGGATCCTGGTAGAGCATGCCGATGCCCAGGCGCACGGCCTGGGCAGGATGGTCATACTCCACCGGCCGGCCGTCGAGGAGGATCATCCCGGAGGTTCTCGGCGTGTATCCCGAAAGAACCTTCATGAGGGTGCTTTTGCCCGCACCGTTTTCGCCCAGGATTCCGTGGATGGACCCTTCCGCGATTTCCAGGTCGATCCCATCGTTGGCATTTACCTCGCCGTACTGTTTGCGAATGTCCCTGAGCGTAATCCTCATAGGATTCTTCTTGCGGAGCAGGCCTTGGCGCCTGCTCCGCAATTCTCTGATGACTGATCACTGCTGACTGGTTACTTCTTTGCTCTGCTCTCTCCGCTCATGCCCTTGAGGAGCTGCTCCATGTACCAGATCTGCTTGTCGGTCGCCACCTCCCCTTCCTTCAGAAAAGGCTTTCCGTCCTGGTAATCCAGGGGCCCTTTGAAAAGCTGGATCTTTCCGCTCCCAAGGTCCTTGATAAAGGTATCCAAAGAAGCCTGCACAGTCTTTGAAAGGGCGCCTCCAGCAAGAAACCCCACGGCGCTCGTGTCCGGGTTGTTGATGTCCTTCCAGTCCGGCCCGTTCCAGAGCCACTCCTGCTTGAATTGACCTTCCATGGCCTGCTTGATGAAATGAACGTAAGTCGGCCCCCAGTTAAAGTACGGGACCCCCAGGCAGGCTTCCATAGCGCCCTCGCAAGCCCCCTTGTAGTCGTAGGGAATGGCCCACACCTGTTTTTTCTCCTGTCTCTTTTGCCGCGCCACCACGAGAGCTTCCGTAGTGTCGATTCCGGAGATCACCACGTCATATCCCGAGTTGAAGAAGTTCTGCGCCACCTGGGTGGGATCTGCCGTGACCCCGGGGATGTTGAACCAGAACCCGATCCACGTGACCTGGAAGGCAAGAGTCTTGGGGTCTTTCTTGAGCACGTTCTCCCAAGCGTAGCGGGCTCCAAGATAAGCGGAAACCGCAAGCCGTCTCGTTTCTTCATTGATCAGAGGACCCAGGTAGCCGATCTTTCCGGTCTGGGTGGTGAGCGCCGCTGCGAAGCCGGCGATCATCTTTCCATATTCCATGCGGCCCATGACATTGGCCAGGTTCTTGGATGCCTTGCCCGTGAGAACATCATCCCCGGAGACATGGATAAAAGAAATCTCCGGGTGGCGCTTTGCCGCCTCCCTGGCTCCGTCCTTCATGTCGTCCGAGTTGGCGATGATGAGCTTGGCCCCTTTTCCGGCAAGGTCATCGACAAGCTGGGGGATGGTCACCCCGGCTCTGTCCGCCGGGTTGACCTTGTCAATGTAGATCATCTTGGTCCCGGGCAGTTTCTTCTCCACATAGAGGCCCGCATCATAATGGGCCTGGCTCCAGCCTCGATCGTTGTATGGACCCACCAAGAGAAGTCCAAAGATAAAAGGTTTTCCCGGCGCCTGAGCATGGGCCGTGTTCATGATCAGCAGTCCGCCCAAAAGAAGTGCAATGATGAAGAGCTTTTTTCTCATGCTGTTTTTCCTCCTGTTATTGATCGTTGTCCGTTGTCCGTTCACCGTTGTCCGTGGTCAGTGGTCCGTGGTCAGGCTTGTGTTGTCTGCCGTCGGCGGTCCGCGGTCGGCCGTCGGTTTTCATTGCAGGTTTCCTGTCGCAGGTCTCTTGTTGCTTGTTGCATGGAGTCCATAGCCGGCTGCCCGTTGGCTAGCTGTTCGCTGCTTTATGCTGTGTTCTGTCTACTGTATTCTGTCTTCTTGGTTTTTCGATTTTAGGCATTTTAGGCTTTCTTTAATTCCTGTATCTTCCTGTCCGCAATCCCGACAAAGGCCTTGTTGAGGGTGTCCAGGAACTTCTTGTCTCTCCCCTCGATATAGAACCTCAGCACCGCGTCCGTTCCAGAAGCTCTCAGCTCGAACCACAGGGCCCCGAAGTCGATATAGGTCCCGTCCCCGGCCCAGAACACCTTCTTGATCTCAGGAACCCTGACGCTTTCCCCTACCAGCTTCTGAAGAGCTTCCTGAGCCTCCCCCGGAGACTTTTTCAGGGTCAGAGCCTGGAACGCGTCCACCATGTAATCCTTGGCTTTATTCCCGATGGTCTTGGCCCTCTCTCTCGCCTCTCCGACAAGGCTTTCGTCGAAGAGCGTTTTGTCGATCCGGCTGTAGTATCGGTACTGGATATCATACTCCTCGATTTTCTCCACGTAGAGCTCGGCAAAGGACTTGTTTTCAAGATAGAGCTTGCTCATCGCTCCCAGGTTCATGAGGGCGATTTGCATGCCGTCCTTTTCCTTCATGGCCAGGCTTTTTCTGATTTTCTGCTTGCTGAAGCGCCAGGCGGCGCTCCCCATGGCCGCACCCCCTGACTCCTCGGCCATGATGAGAATTCGCGGGCTCCGGCCCAGGGAGACCTCTTTTCCCGTCACGTCCTTGAGAACCACCTCCTTGCCCCGGTCCAGCTGGGCCTCAATGTCCCCCACCATCTCTCCGAAGTACTTGAATCCCACAGGAGTGTTGAACACCCGGATGCGGGTCCCGGACCGAGCGAACTCCCTCGCATACCTCTTGTTGAAGACTTCGGCCAACTCGCCGATGGATTTCGATGTGGGATAAGTGGTGCCGATCACATAATCGTGCTTGAAGAGGTCTCCGCTTTGAGCCAGCATTTCGAGCTTGAGAGCCGCATTGAGGAAATAAATCTGGTTGGGCTTGAAATAGACGATGCACCGGCCGGTCCCCGCGATGAATTCCACTTCCAGGCCGCTCTCCTCAGCACGGTTCCCCAGAGAGTCCGGCGCAATGGTGACGATGTTGTATCGGTCGCCGTCCGGATCCCAGATGAACCCGAAGTGAATCTCTCCTGAAAGGAGTTTCTCCTTCAGCCCGATATTTCGGTATATGATTGGTTTGGTGGGGTCGCACCCGTAATTCCGGCCGTCGATCTCGCCCACCTTGTGAAAGTCGTCCCGTTTTTCCCAGTGCATGTATTGGATCAGGCCGTCCGGACCCGTTTTGATCCCGAAACGTTCAAAGAGGGCAAGGGAGTTCTCGTGCATGCTTCCGCCGACCGTGGAAACACCCACTTTCATCCCTGCTTTTTCCGCCTCCCGGATCAAGCGGAACGCCTCTTCGGGGATAATGTCTTTCAAGTAATCGGCATAGGCGTCCAGGTACCGGAAGTCCTTCCTGATGAGCGGTGAATTCAAGGAGCTCAGGGAGATCGAAAAGGAGTTCGACTCCGCCTCCTGACCGATCCGGCGCACCTCGTCTCTGATTTCGTCCGCCATGGCGAGGAGCTGCATACCCTTTTCGTCGACCGGTTTGAAGCCCTGCTTGAAGTTCTGAGAGTGGCTGGCGGTGATATTGGCCCCTCCGTCCAGCTCATTGTAGAAGATGCCGAAGGACGTGGCCCAAATCGGGGTCGTCGCCTTTTCTGCGTTGAGATGAACCGTGATGCCGTGGGAAGCAAAGATTCTTGCCACGAGGTTGATGATCTCCGAAGTGTACCGGCGGACCTCTCCCCCCAGGTGGATGGACTGATACCCCTTTTTCCCGTAAATTCGCGCCATGGCCTCCGCCACGATCATGATGGTGTGCGCGTTGTATGGGGCGTCGGTGGAGAAGAAATCATTCATGTTGATCGTATCTCTATAGCCGGCCGTGCCGAGCTTGAAATCAGAGATCCATTTGAAAAGTCCGTTCTTTTCGAAGAAGGACTTCCGGTATGGGATTCGCACATCCTGGTCGTCGGGAATCCGGATGTGAGGGTCCTGGTCCGCCTTGATCTCGATCACCGCTCCTGCTCCTTTCCCTGTAGAAATCACCCACCGAGCCTATGAAATCCCCTTGAAAAGCTCAACCTTTTTTTCTGCGACCCTTGACCCCACAGGCCACCCTACGTTAGGATAAAAACCATTCATGCAAACTGATTTTTCGGCGGTTGAGGTTTCTATGAGAACAACGCTTCACCATCTGATCCTGGGGCTCATTCTTTCCCTTTTGATCGGCTCCCCATGCCTTGCTACGCAGGAAGCAGCCAAGCCCGTTTTTAGCGCTTTCCCCTGTCCCAGAACACTCACTCTCTGCGGGGAGCCGATGCCTCTTGAAAACCCCGAGGTCTTCGAGATGCTCGACCGGGAGTTCACGGTGACGGTCTGGGATCAGGGCCGGGTATTCATGCTGCTCAAGAGGGCGGCCCGGTATTTTCCCTATATTGAAAAAGCCCTTCGCAGCGCAGGCCTGCCCGATGATCTCAAATACCTGTCCGTCGCTGAGAGCTCCCTGATCCCCTATGCCCGCTCCAGTTCCGGTGCCCTCGGGCTCTGGCAATTCATTTCAGAGACCGGCCAGAGAAAAGGACTTCGAAAGGACCAAACCGTGGACGAGCGCATGGCCCTCGAACGCTCCACAGAGGCGGCCATCCTCTACCTGAGTCAGCTCAAGGAGATGTTCGGATCCTGGACCCTGGCCATGGCCGCCTACAATTGTGGAGAAAACCGCCTCCAGAAAGAAATCGACGAACAAAAGGTCTCAGACTACTACCGTCTCAATCTGCCTTTGGAGACGGAGAGATATGTTTTTCGGATCGCCGCCATCAAACTCATCCTGGAGAATCCCCGCCGCTACGGGTACATCCTGCCCGAGGACCAGCTTTACAGGCCCCTCCAGTTCGACACGGTGACTGTGAACATCAGCATCCCCGTCCACATCACGGATCTGGCTCAAGCGATTGGAACGGATTTCAAGGTGATCAAGGAGCTCAACCCGGAGTTGTTGGGCTATCACCTGCCGACCGGCCAATACAGCCTTAAGGTTCCGGCCGGATCAGGGCGCAATGCCCTCGCGGCGCTTGCCCGGCTCAACCAGGCAGCCCCCTCCAAGAACAGCAATCCGGTACCGGCAAGCCCCTTGTCTCAGTCTCAGGGTTTTTACGTCGTGCAACAGGGCGATACCTTGACCCGAATATCCACAGTGACAGGGGTGCCTGTGGAGAGGCTCAAGGCTCTCAACGGCTTGGAGGGCTCCCACATCACCGTGGGTCAGAAGCTGAAACTGACTCCGTGAAGAAGCATAAGAGCGTAGAGCAGAGAGCTGAGAGCCAAGCGCGTTTTATTTCTGTCATTCCCGCGAAGGCGGGAATCCAGTTGTTGCATATGCTTTCTGGACTCCCGCCTCCGCGGGAGTGACAGTGTCGATAGTCTTCCACCTCTTTCTTATGAACAATGCGTTATCGGGCAGACTCATGAGGCGTTTTTGCGAGCCGCAGGTGCAATCCAATCATGGATCCAAGCATAGCAAACTTCCTGTTCCGCGATTTGCATCCCGCCGTTCGTCTGGGCACGGCCAGCGACCGTTACGCCGGGTGGCTCGGCCAGATCTACTCTCGGGAACGGTTTGGAGGCAGGATCTCGAAGAGATTTAAGACCGTGGGTGGACAGACCGTCACAGAAGAACTCCTGCCTGTAGAAAGCGTTCAGGAGTATTTCCAGCACTTCTCTGTCTTGGAACTGGATTTCACCTTTTACAGCCTGCTCCTGGACGAGCATTCGAATCCGACTCCCACCCTCGGCGTGCTCGAGACCTATCGGAAACATCTCAAAGCCTCGGACCGCATCATACTCAAAGTTCCTCAAACCATTTTCGCGCGCAAGCTGTGGAGAGGCGGGAAGTTTGCAGAGAATCCCGTGTATCTGAATGCGGAGGTTTTCATTCGGAAATTCTATGAACCCGTCTCGGCTTTGATGGGCCCCATGCTCCAGGGGCTCGTCTTCGAGCAGGAATACCAGGCCAAGAAAGAGAGAACCGAGCCTGAGGTGTTTGTTTCGGCCTTAGACCGATTCTTTGAGCAGATCCCAAGGGACGATCGCTACCACGTGGAAGTGCGAACTGAAGCGCTTCTCACCAACGCCTATTTTCAGGTCCTCGAGAAGCACGGCATCGGCCAGGTTCTCTCCCACTGGACCTGGCTTCCTCCGCTTCGCAAACAACTTTCAAAAGCCTCAGGCCGCTTTTTCAATGCAGGAAAGCAATCGGTCATCCGGTTGATGACGCCCATTGGAATGCGCTACGAAGAAGCCTACCTCAAGGCTTTTCCCTTTGACAAAATGGTGGAGGGGATGATGAGTGCCCGCATGCCGGAGGAGACCGCGGAAGTCATGAGAGAGGCGATCCAGCAGGGCGTGCAGGCCAATGTGATTATCAACAACCGCGCCGGAGGCAATGCCCCGCTCATCGCCCAGCAGGTCGCCGGCAAATTCTCTGAAGTTTTTTCTGGTGACAATGTCGGGCGGGGATAAACCCCGCCCCTACTTTGCCTTTGCCGTGGACCGTGTACCTTGCGCCGTGCCCCGGCTCTTTATTTCACCGGGAACAGCCAGGACTTGAACCGGTCGTCCTTGCCGGCCACAATATCGTTTATCGAGGCGGTGAGCTTTTGAGTGAGCGGTCCGGGAACGGGATCGAGGACCCGGTTTTCAATCTGCCGGATGGGCAGGGCTTTGATGGGCGTGCCGGAAAACATGAGTTCCTCCGCTTCAAGGAACAGCTCCGGCCTCAGCCTTCCTTCAAAGGTGGGAATGCCCGCGGCTTGGGCCACCTCTAGGAGAGATTTCCTGGAGATGCTCGCAAGGACTGTTCCGAGGCTCGGAGTCATGAGCACCCCGCCTTTGACCAGAAAAACAGACTCTGTTCCTCCTTCTCCAATGAAGCCTTGGGTGTCCAGCATGACGGCATTGTCAAAACCCCGCTTTTTCGCTTCCCCTCTGGCCATCATACCATTGAGATAATTGGCGGCGGCCTTGGCTTCCACAGGCACGGTCTCAGGATCGAGCTTGCGCCATTTGGAAATGCAGGCCTTGACCCCCTTTTCGACGGGGAACCTGAGACCTCCCAAATCCTCCAGGGGATCCACCACAAAGATGGAGAGATCGAGCATTTTCTGGGGCGGCAGGATCTCGAAGGCGATCTGGGAATAGAAGCAGATGATCTTGATGAATCCCTGCCGGATGGCGTTGCGCCGGACCGCCTCCAGCACAGCCTCCTGAATGGCTGCCTTCGTGCCCGGGAGTTCCATGTCCAAAAGCGCCGCGCTCCTGAAAAGCCGGTCCATGTGCTCATCCAGCCGGAAAACCGCAGGCCCAAGCGTCGTATCATGAAGGCTCAGAACCTCAAAGATCGCAGAGCCCCGACCCATGGAATGGCACATGAGATGAGCCCTTGCCTGATTCCAGGCCACAAATTCACTGTTCAGAAACACCATCCTGTCTTCGAGCATAAAGACCTCCTCCGGACCAAGGGAATTTAAAAAAACCAAGATGTGACAACAGGTTTGATGCGCCACTATAAAGAAAGGGCACGGGGGAGTCAACCCTTCTGCCCCCCCAGCCGGGAGCCTTCTATCCCTCCCATGTCCTGCCTGCCCTTTTCCCTTGAAAAAAAGGGTTTTTTCGTGGTAGTGAAGAAACCTCACGTAATGGACTTCCAACCTGTTTTTAGGGCGGGGTCCTCCTTTTCGGATCCCATAACCACTCACGCACTAACCACAAAGAAAGGGGGAACATGGAATGAAGGCACTTAGATTGTTGGTAGCGGTTATGTTGCTCCTTGGGACAGCGACGGTCGCTGTTGCAGGGACCCTGGATGAAGTCAAGGCAAGAGGCCAGCTCATTGCCGGTGTCAACGGCCAGGTCTTCGGGTTCAGCATGCCCGATGATAAGGGCGTCTGGAAAGGCTTGGACGTGGACACCGCCAAAGCCATTGCGGCAGCGGTCTTCGGAGATGCCAACAAAGTGAAATACGTGGCTCTCACGGCGGTGCAGAGGCTTCCCGCCCTTCAATCCAAGGAGATTGACGTTCTGTGTAGGAACACCACGGCGACCCTGACCCGGGAAACGACAAACGGTCTGAACTTTGCCCAGGTCAACTACTACGACGGCCAGGGCTTCATGGTTCACAAGAAGCTGAACCTCAAGAGCGCAAAACAGCTCGGCGGCGCAACGGTGTGCGTTCTCCCAGGGACCACCACGGAGATGAACGCAGCCGACTTTTTCCGCAAGAATGGAATGACCTGGAAACCGGTGGTCATCGAGCAGAACGTGGAGTTGAACAAAGCCTTCTTTGCCGGTCGCTGCGACTCCCTCACCTCGGACGTGTCCCAGCTGGCCGCCCACCGCTCCGTTGCTCCCAATCCTGACGACTACGTGATTCTGCCGGAAATCATTTCCAAAGAGCCGCTGGCTCCGGTGGTTCGTCATGGAGACGATCAGTGGTTCGACATCGTCAACTGGACCCTCATGGCCATGATCGAGGCGGAGGAAATGGGGGTCACTTCCCAGAACGTTGACGAGATGCTCAAAAGCACAGACCCCAATATTCAGCGTCTCCTCGGGGTCACTCCCGGCATGGGCAAAGCACTCGGCCTTGACGAAAAATGGGCCTACAACATCATCAAGCAGGTCGGGAACTACGGCGAGATCTTCGAGCGCAATGTCGGCAAAAGCACTCCTCTCAAACTGGAACGGGGGTTGAACGAACTCTGGACAAAAGGCGGGCTCATGTACGCTCGGCCGATTCGATAACCAGTCTGTCAGGGTGTCCCTCCCGAGGGGCACCCTGACTCCTCTTTGTTCCATGCCTTCATCCGGTTGAGCAAATGACAGGCCCCAAGGACCGCTCCATTTCAGAGAAAGTTCCTTTCTGGCTTGATCCCAAGAAAAGGGCCATCCTTTTCCAGATCCTCTCCATCGGAGTGGTGGGCCTCATCATCTACTATCTGGTCTCCAACACCGTCGTGAATCTTCAGAGGCAGTCCATTGCCACGGGATTCGGTTTTCTTCACAAAGAGGCGGCCTTTGAAATCGGGGAATCCCTGATCCCCTATTCCGCAGCAGACACCTACACCCGCGCTTTGCTCGTGGGCGCCCTGAACACCATCAAGGTCGCCTTCGTCGGCATTGTTGTCACGATCTTCCTGGGAACGATCATCGGCGTGGCCCGGCTTTCCACCAACTGGCTTGTCGCAAGGCTCTCCGCCATCTACATCGAAGTCATGCAGGATCTTCCGGTCCTGCTCCAGCTCGTGTTCTGGTACGCGATTTTTTACGAGAGCCTGCCTCCCCCCAGCGAAGCCCTCTGCCCGGGTGCGGGCATCTACCTTTGCAAACGAGGCGTCGCCTTCACCATTCCCGAGGCCCATCCGGCCCATCTTTACATGCTGTTTGCCTTTCTGGCAGGCTGTGGAGCGACCTATTTCATAAGGCGATGGGCAAGAAAACGGCAGGAGAGGACCGGCCTGTATTTCCCCGTGTTCCGCGTTTCCATGGCCCTGATCTTGGGCCTCCCGCTGATGGTCTGGCTTGCAGCAGGCTCTCCCATGAAAATGAACGCTCCCAAGCTCATGGGCTTCAATTTCGAGGGCGGCCTTACAGTAAGCCCCGAGTTCATGGCTCTTTTGCTGGGTCTCGTGTTGTACACCTCCGCCTTTGTCGCCGAAGTGGTTCGCGCGGGAATCCAATCGGTCAGCAAGGGACAGAGGGAAGCGGCCATGTCCATCGGCCTCAGGCCGACCCTGGTTCTCAACCTGGTCATCCTGCCCCAGGCCTTGCGGGTCATTGTTCCGCCCCTGACCAGCCAGATGCTCAACCTGACGAAAAACAGCTCCCTGGCTGTCGCCATAGGGTACCCGGATTTTGTTTCCGTGGCGAATACCACCATCAACCAGACAGGGCAGTCCATTGAAGGCGTCGCCCTGATCATGGCGGTTTATCTTGTGTTCAGCCTGTCCACGTCCGCCTTCATGAACTGGTATAATAAACGGGTGGCCCTCGTGGAAAGGTAGAAAGACAGGGGCAAAGCTCAAGGTACTAGGGATAAGGAAGCGAAGAAAAAGAAGAGATGGACACCCTCACCAAAACCTTAGACGCCCAGGAGATCAAGCCGCCGGTGACGAGCGTCGGCGTGATCGGGTGGATGAGAGCGAACCTCTTCAACAGCCTCTTCAACTCCATTCTCACCTTGGTGACCCTCTTCCTCCTCGGCAAAGTCGTGCCGCCTCTTGTCCGATGGGCTTTTTTCGACAGTGTCTGGGTCAGCAGCAGTCAGGCCTGCCGGGAGGCTGCCGGCGCCTGTTGGTCCATCGTCTCTTCGAACTTCCGCTTTATCCTCTTTGGCTTTTACCCCCAGGAATTGCAGTGGCGGCCTCTCCTGGCCATGCTCATTCTTTTCGGACTTCTCTTCTGGAGCAGAGACCGGAAACACTGGAAGAAGTCTCTTGGTTATGCCTGGATCGCGGGACTGGTGCTCATGGGGATGCTCATGACCGGAGGGATCTTCGGGTTGACTCACGTGGAGAGCACCCAGTGGGGCGGACTGCCCCTCACGCTCCTGCTGGCGGTCTTCGGCCTGACCGCCGCTTACCCCTTGGGAGTGATTTTGGCCCTCGGACGGCGCTCGAAAATGCCTGCCGTCAAGGTCATGTCCATCCTCTACATCGAGCTCATCCGCGGTGTGCCCTTGATCAGCCTTCTCTTCATGTCTTCCATCATCTTTCCGCTGTTTTTGCCCGAAGGGATTACGATCAACAAGATTCTGCGGGCCCAGGTGGCCATCATCCTCTTTACCGCCGCTTACATCGCCGAGGTGGTTCGCGGAGGGCTTCAGGGAATCTCCAGGGGTCAGTATGAAGCGGCTGAGTCTTTGGGCTTGAACTACTATCTGACCATGCGGTTGGTCATTCTTCCCCAGGCGCTGAAGATCGTGATCCCGCCTTCTGTGAGCATTCTCATCTCCGCCTTCAAAGACACGTCTCTGGTGGTCATCATCGCACTCTTCGATATTCTGCGGACCACCCAGACCGTGCTGTCCAACCCGGAGTGGATGGGATTCAGCCGTGAAGCTTACTTCTTTATCGGCCTGCTCTACTTCCTGGGGTGTTTTTCCATGTCCAACTACAGCCGAAAACTGGAAAAGGAGCTCTCCGCAGGTAGGTAAAACGATGGAATATTGGAATGATTGAACACTGATGGTCTCGTAAAAAGTCCTCCAGGTCGTCACTCCCGCGCAGGCGGGAGTCTAGGAGACCTTGAATAGACTGGATTCCCGCCGTCGCGGGAATGACAGAAAAGTGCCATTTTTCACTTCTTGCGAATTCATCCCTATCCAACACTCCGGGATTAGGAGAGAGGATTTTATGAACACACAAGCCAAGACCGAAGCCGAATCAACCCTGTCCGCAGGGAGTGATGCCATGATTGAAATCACGGACCTCCACAAGTGGTTCGGTGATTTTCATGTTCTCCGGGGAATCAACCTCACGGTTCAGAGACAAGAGCGCATCGTGGTCTGCGGTCCTTCCGGCTCAGGGAAATCCACGCTCATCCGCTGCATCAATCGGCTCGAAGATCACCAGAGGGGCCGGATCGTGGTGGACGGCATTGAACTCACGAACAACATCAAGAACATTGAAAAGATCCGCGCGGAAGTGGGAATGGTGTTCCAGCATTTCAACCTCTTCCCTCACCTCACCATCCTGGACAACCTGACCCTCGGCCCTTTGTGGGTCCGGAAGATCCCCAAGAAACAGGCCGAAGAGGCGGCCATGTATTACCTCGAAAAGGTGCACATCGCCGAGCAGGCCAAGAAGTATCCGGGCCAGCTTTCCGGCGGGCAGCAGCAGCGCGTGGCCATCGCCCGGAGCCTGTGCATGAATCCCAAGGTCATGCTCTTTGATGAGCCCACCTCCGCCCTGGACCCCGAGATGATCAAGGAAGTGCTCGACGTCATGATCGACCTGGCCAAGGAAGGCATGACCATGATCGTGGTGACCCATGAGATGGGTTTTGCCAGGAGCGTGGCCCACCGGGTTCTGTTCATGGACTACGGCAAGATCGTGGAGGGGAACACGCCTGAGGAGTTTTTCAGCCATCCTCAGCATGAAAGAACCAAGCTCTTCCTGAGCCAGATCTTGCACTGAGGGCTTCCCACCGGCTCAGCCACGTGTGATTTACTGCAAAAGGATTAAGGGACCCTGGCGGCTGCTCCGCCAGCGTCCCCATGCCCACCCTTGCTCGCCTCCGGCGGGCTCGCCCTCCCCCATCGGAGGCTGTGTCGTAATGTCATTTCGAGTCCCGCTCAACGAGCGGGGCGAGAAATCCAACGCGGAGCGTTGTCCCGAACAAAGAGAGGGATCCGTCGATCACCAGACGATCCTTCGCTCTGCTCAGGATGACTCGCCGCGGCGAGTCTGATTTCTCCCTTCGGTCGAAATGACAGAAAACGCGCTCGCCCCTGATTGCGATACAGCCTCTCTAGGGGGAGGGGGATTTCTGAACCCCCAGCGATCACTCGATCGTGCCGTCTACCAGCAGCCATTCATAGATCCCGTAGCTGTCCCTGGCATGAATGGCTAGGACGTTTTGCCCTTTGACCAGATAGGGTTTGATGTCCTTTCGAAAGGGTGTACCCCGGAGGTCCCCATTCCAATCCTCCAGAACCTTGGTGCCGTTGACATAGAGCTCGAAATCATCATCGGCCCCCACGTCGATCACCGCGGTTTCGATCTCCCACGGGTCTGCGTAGACATAGATAGTATTCCTGAACCAGGCGTCCGTCGGCCCGTCTTTGCCGTTGGGAGTTCTTGAGTACCGATAGTCCCAGATGAAAAGCGCCTCGGTGCCGCAGATCCAGTTGGAGGGTGGCGTTTGGTTCGGGTAGGGTGCATAGGCATTTCGCCATTGGTCGCCTGAGAAATCGGTCCTCTCCCACCCCTCCACATAATGATCATTGGATTTCCAGGTCTCGTCACTCAGGATCTTGATGACCCCGAACCTGGAGACCTTGAGCGCTGATAGGTAAAGATTGAGGTCCTTGTCTGCGCCGCCTCCCGGGGTCCAATCGTCCCTGGCGAACTTGACAGCTACGGCATGTGTCCCGTAAGGAATCCATTTAATCTGAATGTCGATATCCTGGGTCGCATTATTGTCTCCATCCCAGGAGGCCGTGGTGTTCAGCTCGCCGTCGATCCAGATTTCGATGTCCACAGGACCCGGCCGATCCGCTATTCCTCGCAACACGAGGTGGTTATACTCTCCTCCGATTTTCATCAGGTATTCAATCAAATCGTCCTGGTGCCAGCCCACGGCATAGGTATAGGGCTTTCCGCATCCGTCCATGAGCGGTTCAATCTGATCCATACCCTGATGTCCGTAGAATCTGTCCGCCGACCTCCACGTATTGACCGGGGTCACCTCGTCGCTCTGGAACGCATTGTAGCAGCGGCCCCATGCGCAGAATTGGCCTTTGGGCAGACCGTGCGTCACCGAGGGCAGATCCGTCGGCTCAGGAACCAGGAGCGCTTCGAGGTAGAGATTGCGATCGATCTTGTTTTGCGGATCGTACTTGTCGTTCATGAAGCGGACGGCAATGGCATGGGTCCCATAGTCCACTCCTGGTATGACCACGGAAATGTCCTGGCTGCAGTCGCTGCCTGCGGTCCAGGCTGTCCGTCCCTTGACTTCTCCGTCGATGAGAATGTCCACCACGACCGGTGCAGGCCGGGCCGCCTTGCCCCTGAGCACCAGGCGATTGTATTCTCCTCCGAACTTCATGAGATACTCGGCCAGATCTTCCTGGTGCCAGCCCACGGCAAAGGTCCTGGTGACTCCGCAGGCGTCCTTCATCGGCCAGATCTCATCGATGCCTTTCAGGCCGTAGTAGCGTTCCGCCTTTCTCCAAACGCCTGTCTCTGTGACCTCAAAGGTCTGCACACCCGCGTTCCGCGCCAGTGTTCCCTGAACCTCTCCTTCAGTCACAGAGGGGGTGTCCGGGATGTACCAGATCTCAAGGAGGCACAAATCGCCTCCTATGGCCCAGCCTGGGTCAGTTATGCCGGCAATTTGATGAACCAGGATGTGATTGCCCGGAGGGCCTGACTCTTCTCCGCCGTAAAAGTAGTCGTATGGAGAGGGCACCCGGAGGTAAGGGGACGTTTCCGCCGGAAGAAACTTCGGCTGCACTCCGGAACCGTCTCCTCTGGGAGGGATCTTGCCGTCAAAGCCCACCCTGAAAAAGGTATTCGCGGCGGGCTTCTTTCCCTCGACCAGTGTTACCTGGCTACGGCTACGATACTGTCCGGTCGATACGCAAATCGTCGTGGAGTGGTTGCCGTATTGAGGGTCCCCCCCCGCGGCCACGAAGCGGTAGATGCCGTCAGGCACATCGATGCGGAAGACGATCTCCGGCATGGAATAGGGGGAGTTCTGGTCGATCTTGGTTTTCACACCGATGAATTGATCGTAGATTTCGTCATCTCCGCTCAGAATCCCGCGGTTGTTGGGCGTTTCGTCGATCGCCCTCGTGTCCACATAGCCGTATCCCCTGGAAGGATCATAGCGGAAATTGGCGCCGTTCTGGACGATCTTGATGTATCTCGCGGAAGGCGCATTGGGAACGGTCCGGGTGAAGGTGTCCGCTCCAAAGGCAAAAGCCTTGTAAAGGCGAAACTCGGGGCAGATATTGGCGGCCATGGAGCCTCGGGCCACCGCTTTTTGACCGTCGAGATTCCAGACCAGGTCTTTCCCGTCAAAGTCCACCTTAAAGGCTTCCTGTACCGTTCCGGGCTCAAACTCCGTCACAGGGCCTTTCCAGGAATAGAGCGTTCCTGAAGGCTTGAGTTCATTCAGAATGCCGCGCTCTTTGACCACGGAGAACGGATGAGGACTGGTGTAGCCGAAGTAGGCGGTATAGGTGCCGTCGCAGTGGTTGATGACCCTGTCTACGAAAGGTGTGATTCTGTAATTCCTCGCTCCAGACGTTGTGGCAGTGACCGTGGTTCCCTGGAGGGACCAGCTGAGAGCAGGGCCGCCGAAGGAAACGCCAAAGGCTCCGGAAACCTTGCCCGGTTCGAATTCCGTGATAGGCTCCGGAAGCGATCCTGTCCCCTGATGGATGAAAGCATTTTCATCTCCAGCACGAATAATGACCGCGTAATCATTGGGATTGGAATAGCCGAAGTAGGCGGTGTAGGTTCCATCCGCTTCCGCGTTCACATATTCGATGTGGGGAACCACCGGCAGGGGTTGAGAGAGCTTGGTCACCTTCATGCCGGCAAAAATGACGCCGCGCTCTTTCGAAAAATCCGTGTTCCTTGTGAGCCAAGGGGTGTCATCGTTGCAGGAATAGGCGAAACCGATCTGGGGCTGCGCCAGAGGCCCGATGGTCATGGACCCGACTTGCGTGAATTCGCTTCCGTCCTTGCTGACATAGCCGTAGACGGTACGATTGGTCCTCCGGAGCTTGACCCAGTCTCCTGCGGAGTAACCCGGCCTCGTGATCACGGTTGTGTTTCCGCCCTCTTCGGTGCGGTACTGGAAGACGGCCCCTTGACCGTAGGTCACGCCCATGAAAGCGTTGACAGCCCCCATGCCGGATTCATTAACACGGATCATGACCCCGGCCTTGGCCCCAGGGTCATAGTTCGCCGTGCCGATGTTCCACCAGTTCTTCACCTTCGCGACGATTTCAAAGTCGCCGCTGATGATGTCGGTGTAATAGAACAGGAAATCATCCTCCTTGCCGCCGATATCCTTGGAGATTCCCCGGATATGGGCTTCCCAGACGCCGTCCACCCGGTAATGACGGTTCAGTCGGGCGGTGTTCTGCGTGTTCTGGTCTTTGTAGTAGTAGGAGTAGTCAGGGCCGTACTTCCGGAACTTCCACCCTCTCATAGAAACAACGGCCGAGGCCGGCTGGCAGTCCGGCTGCTCCACGTGGAGGGTAATAAAGTATTCTCCTTCCTCCGAGCCGTTCTCATATTCAGGCAGGTTGTGCCCTTCCAGACTGAATTTTGCCCCGTTTCCCGTGACCGAGTCTTCCAGACCGTACCAAGTCAGGGTCGCCGAATTCTGGTTATACGCGCCGGGGGGATCAGAGGTGATTTTTGCGGAAAGGGTGAGCACATCGCCATGCAGGTCCGGGCCCGGGTAGGGACCTAACTCATCCTTCTCCGCCACAAGCTCTTCAATCACAAGCCGGGGCGAAGGATTCTCCACGTATGGCGCCAGCCGCAGAGTCCCTGCGCCGAGAAGCGTCATGACAAGCTGGCTGTAAGAATCGTTAAGGGTGTTGACGTATTCCAGGAAAGCCTCTCCTGCGCTCTTCCCGTCGGCCAGGGCCCGAGCATACACGACATAAGAATTATCACCCCAGTTCAGGCTGGTGGATCCAAGACTGAGCAAACCGTTGTGGAGCATGGCGTACATCTGGCCGAGACAGTTTTCTTCGTCATACTGGAGGTTCGAACAGCCCAGGCTGCTGAAGAATGGGACTTGCGATGGCCCGCCCTCGACGGGCATGCGCAGAAAGACCTTATCCTGAGTCGAGACCCCGGGGTGTTCGGCGCTCCAAAACCTGCCGTTGATGTTTTCCATCTGGTCCTGGGCAAAAGCATGAACTGTGGGGCTGGAATGCTCGAAGACCCCGGCCAGCTCATATCCCTTTTGCAACTCGCGAACCCAGATGGCCGGGGTATCGTGGGGATACTTGAGGGTCAGATAAGGAATTCCCAGTTCCTGCACGCCGAGGTTGTTCTCGTTGAACCTGTTTTTGAAGTCGCCGACCTGTATGGCTCTTCTGGGAACGGCAGCCGGCTGGGTCATGCGTTGATGGACGCGGCCCAGAAACTCCTTGATGATATCCGCCTCATTTCCATATTCGTATTTGCCGCTTCCGTTCCTGGGCCGGCCGATGACCACCGCATCCGATTCGTGATTGAAGTTGTGGGCGATGACACGGGAGATCCAGATTTCCATTTGCCGGTCCCCTGAGTAACCGTCAAACACTCCGCTTTGCCCGTCCGGGTCTTCATCCTTCCAGTCCTCGTCCGTCTCCTTGTCCAGGTCCATGAAGTAGTAGTCCACCGGGTAGGTGTCTTCAACGACCCGCTTCTCCTTCACAGTGTGGAAATTCTCGTAATCCGCCCTGGGCAGTTCACCGATGAGCACGGCGCCTGTCAGATGATTATTTCTATAGCGGTTGCGCAAAAGGGTTCTCAGCCGGCTCAAGTTTTCCCGCGTATTTCCCGAAACGAAGGTGTCCGTGTTCAGGTACACTGTTTCGCCGTCAGCCTCAAGGTCAGCGACGTACTGAGTCACGGCGGCTTGGATTTGAGGGTAAAGATCTTTGTTGACGATGATCCCGATCTCGGCGGAGGCACTTGCCGAGAAGACAAAAAAAGCCGCAAGGAAAAACATGGCAAGTCTTTTCATGGTCTTCACCCTCCTTACTTCTTGAGCAGAATCGTTTCAACGGAGCGGGCCAGAGCCAAGGCCTCTTGGTACTTGAAAGTCCTTGGACGATTCTCCGGCGTGTCCGGCATGGCTTTGAGCGATGCGTCAATGCGTTGGGCA
>Ga0101944_10002238_pt1 | contig 32639 bp, 28 predicted proteins | sample DewCreD2012metaG_FD_75245 | JGI IMG/M metagenome (GOLD analysis project Ga0101944, IMG submission 75245) | Hot spring sediment bacterial and archeal communities from British Columbia, Canada, to study Microbial Dark Matter (Phase II) - Dewar... ... | reverse complement strand
ACCCGTTCGCCAGTGCTCGAAGTGGTCAAGAGCTGCGGTTTCACAATGCGCCGCCAGCGATGTTTCCCTCTCCCTGGGGGAGAGGGACCAAGGGTGAGGGGAAAAGGCGCCAACGAATACGAAGGGTTTCCGTTGTCAAACAGCGGGCTGACCGATGCTCCTTGCCCCGCCTTTACCCACTGGAAACGTCGAGGAACGAATTTTGTTCACCTTGCCAGAGTGAGGAGGGAGCCAACAGCTAGGCAGGTAACCTTAACAAAGCGCGCGGCAGCGCGCTCAGCAAATTTTACGCCGTAAATTTTGGCAATGACGATTGCCTTTTTTTGCGCCTTTTGCGCCTCTTGGCGGCAAGATTCAAGTTCGCCTGCCCCCTTCGTTCCCTTGGTTACCTTCTGTCAGCCCCTCCCTGGCAGCCATCCGAAATCCTAATTCCTAAATCCTAATTCATCACTCGCCGGCCCCTCCCCATCGCCCATCGCGCGCTTTTCGCCCGCCGCCCGGTCCGAATCCAGAGAAGAAAAAGCGTATGCTGGGGCTGTTGACGGATGCTCCAGCCGCCTGCCTTTGCAATACGAAAGGGGGTCAGCCGACCCTGGCGCAACCACGGCCTTGGCCGGCGGTGCGGCGGTAATCGCCGGCAAGGGGATGGTTGTCGGAGGATTGGCGGTGGCCGTCGGCAGCGCCGCCATTGGAAACACCCAGTATGTTCATCGGCAATTGCCGTCCGCCAAACACTGCGAACTGGCGCACCAGCCGCGAAAACTTCCGCCACCATGAAGATACAATTTTTGAAAATCGATCATTTAACGCTTCCCTGGATTCTTTCGGCATGCTAAAAATGGCGTCCATGCAACGGACTGAATTTATTATTTTGCACGGAACCTTCTCAACCAACTTGGAATTGCCATGATCCTCCTCTCCCTGGCCTCCCGGCAAATCTGGCCGCAGGTGTTGGCGGTGTCACATCTGAAACCTGAACGCGTCCTTCTGCTGCACAGCATTGACCCGAAAGAGTCGAAGGGGCCAGCTCAGCGGCTTAAGCGTTTTTTTGATGATTCCGGACTGGTGCCCAAAGGCGGCACGAAATTGGAGTTGGTTCCAGATTCAGACTTCACGGCCATTGAAAATCGTCTGGATGAATTGCAGCGGGAACATCGGCTTCCCCTATCGGAGTGTGTGGTTAATTTTACCGGTGGCAACAAGCTCATGGCGACTGCCGCGTTTCGTTGGGCAGCCAGACACGCCCGCGCCTTTTATCTCGAGCGGCGTAACCAGCTTACCTGGTTCACCGCGCCGGACGGAAAAATGGTCACCCGCGTTGAGCAAATTGAAGGCCACCTCACCGATCACCTTGATCCGGTTGCGTTGCTCCGGTGCCAACTGGACGCTTCAGAAGTGCAGCGTCCCGGCGAAAAACTTATTCTGAGCGAGGCTGGCCAGAAACTTGACCCGGAGGGGTTCTTCCGTCGCATAATGAGTGGCAATGATGCCCGCCCTTGGCTGCACATAAGCGGCGAGGCCGATGGGGGCGGCAATAAAGGTGAGGCATTGGAGTATGCCACGGCTGCTGTTTTGCTGCGTCTGGGCGTTAAAATGGTTCAGCGCAGCCTGCGGCTTAAGGTGAAATCCTCTGAACAGGTGGGCACTCGATTACCGCACGCAGAAATTGATCTTCTATTCACTTGGGGAGGGCGGCTTTGGCTGGTGGACTGCAAAGACCGCCGACCGACGGAGAATCTCGCCGACAATTTTCTTCGGTTGGCCCCCCGGCTATCACCGCCGGCTAAGGATTTGTTTCGACGAATCTGCGCCGAGCTTAGCATTGGCCAAACAAAAGTTATGAAGGAAGACTTATTGGCAATCCGTGAGGCCGGAGGTCTTTTGGGTAAAGTGGTTTGTATTCGCAAAGCAGAACTGCCGTCCGAAGTCCTGCAGTTTGCCGCAAATAATAATGTCGAGGTCGTGGCCAAGTCAGAGTTGGTAAACAAGTGGCGACTTCTGCTCCATCCAGATCAAGCTAAAAAATCGCCGTGATCAATCGCCTCGGTCAAAAACCTGACCGCCGCCCATTCTTGAGACTGATCCGGCTCATTCCGCCCATGAAACTTGAAACTGCCCCCGCCGATTTCAATCCGCTGGATGCGCAACGGCGACCGCCCACCACCGCCCACTTCACCCTCGAATCCGACCCCTTCCGCGGGCGGACTTTCGCGGTGGAATTACGCGCCTGTCCCAATCCCTGCTGCCCATGCACGGTGATCCAGTTTTTCTGCCGGCCGGAAAATGCCGAGGGTGATTTGGTTTGTTTCGATCTCGATGTCCAGCAACGCAACATCAACTCCGCCACGAAGCCCGCTCCGGAAGGCCTCGCGCTGGGGCAGGCGTTCGTGGCGGAAGCTCAGGAACCGCAGTGGCAATGGCTGGTGGATTTTTTCATGGCCGCCAAACGCCGCCAGATGGAAACCATGGACCTCGACACACTCCCCGCGCAGTTTCCGCCGGAAGTGCAAGCCAATCCCGGCGCCATGGCCGGGTACGCCGAAATATTTCCTTGGACCGAAAGTTTCAAATTCACCCTCCATGACGAGGAATGGCTGGTGGACGAGCAGTATTGTGTTCAGCCAGACTGCCGTTGCACCGAGGCCGGCTTATCGTTTCTTCGCATCAGCGGCAACCAAGCCTCCGACGACGAACCGCTGCGCAACACGGCGTTCATCCTGTTTAATTACGCCAACGGCAAATCACAGGTGCTGGAGCGGCAGCCGGGCGGTATTTCTCCCGCCACATTGTTGGAATGCCTGCTCCAATCCCATCCCGGCATTCGGCAGTCACTGCGCCTTCACCATGAGCAAATGAAACGCCTGGCCAAACGGCTGCTGTACCCGTCCGACCGGGCCCCGGCGGCCGTCAATTCCTCTGGTCTTTCTCCCCGCCGCGCGACGCCGTCGCCGGGCCGCAACGATCCTTGCCCTTGCGGCAGCGGCAAAAAATTCAAAAAATGCTGCGGTGCCAATTGAAGGCCCCGCCCCTCTGATCAGTAATCCAAAATCATAATTCCTAAATCCTAATTCATAATCCCCGATCCCCCTCCCATCGCCAATCCAAAATCCAAAATCCAAAATCCAAAATCCAAAATCCGAAATCCGAAATCATAAATTCAACGCCCCCGTCCCCGGACGTCCTTCTTCGTGCGTTGGCTCTCCCGACCGCGTAGCCTGGGATCATGAGAACGCACTTTACGCGCACTGCGCATTCGTTCGCCGAACTGGGGCGCCTCCTGGCAAACCCCCGTTTGGCCGCCATGCCCCTGGCTGCCGCCGCCGCCGGCCCTCCGGCTGCTCCGCCGCGCCCCAAGGCGGCCGCCTTTCCCTCCCGGACGCCGCGCGCCCCTGCCCTCCCGTCCGCCATTCACCTCAACTCCGAACTCGAACACCCCAGACAATGGACCAGGCGTTTCCAAGGGCTTTGCCGCTGCTGCGGCTCGCCAGCCATGCCGGGCGAGGATTACTGCTACGCCTGCATCGGCGACTGATTTCCATCCCTCACCCTTCCGCCTCCTCCCCCAGCTCGTGCAGTCACCGCCGCGCCCCGTGACGAACGCACCGCATCGTCTTGCACGGTGAACAGGATGCGATACCGGCTAAGCCGCTTTCCATGGATTAGCGGTCGAATTTCCTCGGCGAAAAAAACGTTTTCCGGGGCCAGCGGGCAGCGCCCAGGGAAGGACTCCAAAGTGGCCAAGCTCCCATTAATCCCGTTAAACCAGCGAACCGCGCCCTCCGGCGAGCGCCCTGCCAGCCACAAGTAGGCAGCCTCGATGTCGGCGGCGGCCCGAGGTTCGATGACCACGCGGTATTTCATCCCCGGGCCGGGATGCGATGCTTCTCGCGGATGCGCCCCAGCACCTCTTTCGCAGCTTTCCGGCTAACCGCCGCCTCGTTGGCCATCCTAAATCGAAAATCAAAATTCCTAAATCCAAAATTCTTAGTCCACGTCCCCGAACGTCTTTGGCCTGGAGTATTCACTCCAAACCCGCCATCATCCGCCCATGAAAGAAACGCCGGCGCAAAACATTGTCTGCCCGAAATGCGGTCACGAGTTCGCCCTGGCCGATGCCGTCACGGAGCGCATCCGCAGCCAGCTCGAGCGGGATTTCAACGCCGCCAAAGCCAAAAGCGAGGCGGAACTGCGGGCCCAACTGGAACAGGAAAGGGAAAGCCTCCGCCAGCAGGCCGCGCAACAGGCCCGGGACGCTCTGGACCTGAAATTGAAGGACATGGAGAGCCGCTTGGCCGACCGCGAGAAGCAACTGCAGGATGCCCGCGTCCAGGAACTGGAACTGCGCCGCGAGCGGAGGGAGTTGCTGGAAGCCAAAGAAAACCTTGAGCTCGATGTCGCCCGCCGGCTCGACGCCGAACGCGGCCAAATTGCCGAAAAAGCCCGCCTGCAAGCGGCCGAGGCGGAGCGTTTGAAGCTGGCGGAAAAGGAAAAGATCATTGGGGACCTCCAGCAGCAGATCGCCAGCCTGCAGCAAAAAGCCGAACAAGGCTCCATGCAGTTGCAGGGCGAGGTTTTGGAATTGGAGCTGGAGCGGCAACTCCGCGACGCCTTCTCGCACGACGAAATTTCCGAAGTCAAAAAAGGCGCGCGCGGCGCCGATGTCATGCAGCGCGTGCGCACCAGCGCCGGCCTGGATTGCGGCGTCATCCTCTGGGAAGCCAAGCGCGCCAAAAACTGGGCTGCCGACTGGCCGGAGAAACTCAAGGAAGACCAGCGCGCCGCCAAGGCCGAGCTGGCGGTCATCGTCACCACCTGTCCCCCCGAGGGCCTGCGCGGCATTGGACAGCGCGAGGGGGTCTGGGTTTGCGAACCGATTTTTGCCGTGGCCCTGGCCGCCGCGTTGCGCCAGGGGCTCATCAGCGCCGCCGCCCAACGTGTGCAGCAGGCCAACCGCGCCGACAAGGTCGCCGCCCTCTACGATTATCTCTGCGGGGTGGAGTTTCGGCAGCACATTGAGGCCGTCGTCGAATCCTTTTTAGCCCTGCGGGAGCAACTGGCCGCCGAGCAGCGCGCCTTCGCCCGCCAATGGAAGGAACGCGAGCAGCAGCTCCAAAAAGCCATTGCCCACACCGCCATGCTTTACGGCGGCATCCAAGGCATCGCCGGCCGCGAAGCCCTGCCCGAAATCAAGACGCTCCAACTCCCCGGCGCCGAGAGCTAGCCGGTCGCCCACGCACCCCAAAATTCTCCCATGCTTGACCTCCAAAAACTTAAAGCCAAAGCCGAGCAAGGCGACCTCCAGTCCCAGATGGATTTGGCTGTGCTCTACGCCTTGGGCAAGCAGGTCCCCAACGACGAATCGGAAGCCTTCAAATGGTTCCTCATGGCCGCCGAGCAGGGAAACGTGGACGCCCAGTTCATGGTCGGCTTCCGCTATGCCACAGGCAAAGGCGTTGCCCCCAATTACGCCGAAGCGGTTCGCTGGTATCAGAAGGCGGCCGAACAGAACGATGCCTCTGCCCAATACAACCTCGGGTGTTTATTGGAGCAAGGCGATGGCGTCACTTTTGACGACACCGCCGCCACCTTGTGGTATTTGAAGGCGGCGCGGCAGAACCACGCCAAGGCCCAATTCATGGTTGCCAAGCATTTCAGCCTAGGCAAGGCTGTTCCCCGTGACTTCGTTCAAGCGCACTTGTGGATGAGCTTGGCCGCCGGCCAAGGCGACAAGGACGCCCCCTACTTCCTCTCCATTATTTCCGCCATGATGAGCCCTGAAGAGCGTTCCCAAGCCAAAAAGCTCGCCGACGAATTCAAATCAACCCTCGGTAAAACGTAAGCCTCCCTCCCGTCCGCCGCCTCCCCTTCATTCCCTTGGTTGCCTTCGGTCGGCCCCTCCCTGGCAGCCATCCGAAATCCTAATTCCTAAATCCTAATTCATCACTCGCCGGTCCCTCCCCATCGCCAATCCAAAATCCAAATTCAAAAATTTTCTGCCACGTCCCCGGACGTCCTTGCTGGTGACATCCGCCCCATTTTTGCTAATTTTTCCCCATGACGACGAAGAAAAAAACTGCGGCTCCGCGCGCAAACATCCGCCAAACCTCCCCCGCCACCGCGCTCGAAAATCAAAATGCCAAAATCGAAAATCCCGACACCGTCCTGCTCGCCGTCACCGGCATGTCGCCGGCCATTCTCACCGAGACCATCTGGGCCTTGGCGCATGAGCCAGAGCCGACGATTCCCCGGCGCGTGATCGTCGTCACCACCACCAGCGGGCGCGACGAAATCCGCCGCCAGCTTTTCCAGCCGCTGCCCCGCTTTAACGGCCAATCGGCCTGGGACACCCTCCGCGCCAGTTTGGCAAGCGAAGGCTTTGATCTGCGGGACCGCCTGCACTTTGGCGACACCGGCGACGACATCCGCGTGATCACCGCCTTCGATCCGGCCCAACAACGCAACATCGAGCTGCCCGACATCCGCACCCCGGCGGAAAACGAAGCCGCCGCCCGTTTCCTCCTCGAACAGGTGCGCGGCGTGGTGGAGAACCCGGACGTCCGCCTGGTCGCCTCCCTGGCCGGCGGTCGCAAGACCATGGGCGCCCTCCTTTACGCCTGTCTCACCCTGGCCGGGCGCGAAACCGACCGTCTCACCCACGTTCTGGTCAGCGAGCCCTTTGAAACCCTGCGCGAATTCTTCTTCCCCGGCCAGCCCGGCGGCCCCATCACCAAATCCGAAATCCGAAATCCGAAACTCGAAATCTCCGGTCCCCAATCAGAAATCAAAAATCAAAAATCCGAAATTTCCCTCGCTCCTTCCCACGCGCGGGTGCAACTGGCCGATACCCCCTTTGTCCCCCTGCGCAACCTGTTTGTGCGCGAGCTGGGGCGCAAGGTCGGCGACTTCATGCAGCTGGTCGCCTCCTGCCGCGAGAATGTCCGCCAACTCGCCGCCGAACGTCTGCGCCTGACGGTGGACCAGTCCCGGCCCCAAATTGAACTGAACGGCCAATTCGTAAAATTCGCTCCGCGCGAGCATGCCGTCATGCTGTTTTTGGCCATCCGCGCCAAGCGCGGCGAGCCGCCCTTCGGCAAGCATATCGAGGCCATTGAATCCCTGAACCAATGCCTGGCGGAGCTGCGGGCCGCCGCGCCCAAGGACAACTGGGCCGATTGGCGCATGGGCTTGAAGCAGCCTTTTAGCGCCACTGACGACCAGGAATTGCGCAAGGCCCTTTCCAGTCTCCGCGCCAAAATCAAACGCCTGGGGCCGGACGGCGCCGCCCTGGCTGCCGCGCTGCCGGAGCATGGCCGTTTCAGCCTCGATTTGCCCGGCTCGTTGATTCACCTGCGATAAACCTTTGCCGGCGGCGGTTTGCCGAAACTCGCCGGAAGCCATTTAACTTGTGCGCTTGGTTGCGTTTGATAAAGATTCCCCATGCAAACGCAAATCTGTCTGCTGAGCGGCGAGCTGATGCCCAACCTGATTGGCATTCTGCATCAGCGCCCCGATGTCGTGGCCCCTATTGTCACCGCCCAAACGGACCACCAAGTGGCGGCTTTGCAGCGGGCCCTGGATGCCGCCGGCGCCCGATTGCGGTTTGCCGAGCCCCGGCGCGTCAACGCCTATGATCTCGCGGACTGCCGCGCCACCTTGCGCCAGGCGGCCGCCGGCGAAGGCGAGTTCACTTTCAACTGGACCGGCGGCACCAAGATTATGAGCTACGCCGCCCGCCGCGTCGCTGAGGAGTCCAAGGCCAAGGCCCTGTATGTCCTGGGCAACAGCCGCGAGGTGCTGGTGGAAGACCTGGCCACCGGCGAGTTCCGCACTGATGTCACCGATGCCGCCCGCCTCAACTTGAACATTATGGCCCATTTGCTGGCCGCCGGCCATACTGTCGAAGGCGCAAACACTCCGGACCAGTTCCGCGCCCGGTATTCCCCCGCCCCGCCCCTGGTGGATGCCGCGGTCGCCATCATGGACGCCCATCCCAAGGAGCGCCGCGACCTTTACGCCCTGGCCAACGCCCGTGAAAAAGCGGTCAAACCCCTCAACCTCAACGCGCATTTTATCAACCTGCTCAGAGCCGCCAAGCTCGTCCAAAACGGCCGCCAGCCGGGCGAACTACTGCTCGGTTACGAAACGCTCATCCCGGCCTCCCACTTGGAATCCCCCCAGGAAGCCAACGCCCGCTTTCTGGCCGCTTCCTACCTTGAGGTGTTTATTTGGGACCAGGTCAAACAACGTTCCGGCCTCGATGAAGTTGGCTGGTCCGTCCGCTTGAATCCCTTTCGCGAGGGCCGCTCCCTCGAGCTGGACCTTGCCATTGCCGGCGAAGGCCGCTTCCTCATTGGCGAAACCAAGACCCGCGTCGAACTCGATGCTTTGACCGACCTCCTCGAGGAGCAGTATGCCCGGTGCCGCCGCATTGGCGGGCCCTTCGCCCGCTGGATGCTTTACGTCCACCAGTTTCGCGGTGAATTTGGCGGGGGCGCGGCCGACCAACGCATCGCCAGCGCCGTCCAACGCGCGCTAGATTACGGCGGCAAACTCCTGTGGCACGACGACCTGGCGGACCTTCCGAATATCGTCATCACCATGCTCGACGAGCGCAAGCCGGTTTTGTAAGCGCCTGGACGGCTGCAAAAAAGGCGAGGAATGCCGCGGCGCCCTTGGAACTTGGCTGCCGCGGTGGGAATGGCGCGGGGAAGTTTTCAACCACCGGCGAATACCGATGCACACCAGTTCCAAAGCGGGAATGGCCTTCACCCGCCAGGTGCCAGCCTCTGCTTTCGCAAATCTTTGGTATCCGTGTCCATCCGTGTTTATCCGTGGTTGAACTGCGATTTTTAGGTTTTAGGTTTATCCGCGGTTGTTAGGTGGAAAGCCCCGCCCATCACCAATCCGAAACCCGAAACCCGAAATCCGAAACCCGAAACCCGAAATCCGAAATCCGAAATCCGAAATCCGAAACCCGAAATCCGAAATCCGAAACCCGAAATCCGAAATCCGAAATCCGAAATCCGAAATCCGAAATCCGAAATCCGAAATCCGAAACCCGAAATCCGAAATCCGAAATCCGAAATCCGAAATCCGAAATCCGAAACCCGAAATCCGAAATCCGAAATCCGAAATCCGAAATCCGAAATCCGAAATCCGAAATCCGAAATCCGAAATCCGAAATCCGAAATCCGAAATCCGAAATCCGAAATCCGAAATCCGAAATCCGAAATCCGAAATCCGAAATCCGAAATCCGAAATCCAAAATCCGAATTCCACTTCCCACGTCCCCGGACGTCCCTTTTCGTGACTTCCCCGCCCCCGCGCGCGAAACTGATCGCATGAACAACAGCAACATGACGAACGGAACGGGATCGAACAACCAGCCGCAGCCGGCGCCCACAAAGGCCGGCCATGGAATCACCGACCTTCATATCCTCGGTTTTTACCTCCTGGGCTTTGCCGCCTTCGGCTTGGGTCTTTACGCCCTTGACCAATGCTGTCCGGCGCTGGCCCGCTTTTTGATAGGGCTTTTGGCGACGATTTGGGGTATCTTGTTTTATTCCTGGATATTTATGGCGATCGCCGAAGCCTTCGGCCGCCGCCGCCGCTTTTAACCCCCCAATCCGAAATCCGAAATCCGAAATCCGAAATCCGAAATCCGAAATCCGAAATCCGAAATCCGAAATCCGAAATCCGAAATCCGAAATCCGAAATCCGAAATCCGAAACCCGAAATCCGAAACCCGAAATCCGAAATCCGAAATCCGAAACCCGAAATCCGAAACCCGAAATCCGAAATCCGAAATCCGAAATCCGAAATCCGAAATCCGAAATCCGAAACCCGAAACCCGAAATCAAAAATCCAAAATCAAAAATCAAAAATCCTAAATTCCCTCCATGCCCACCGCCTGCATCCTCCATCCCCAAGCCCGCGTGCGCCTCAACCGCGAGCGCCTCGAAGTCTGGGCCGCAAATGAAGCCAAGGCCGGCGAACTGGAAATCCTGCGCGAAATCCCCCTGCGCGATTTGGACCGCCTGATCTTCGCCGAATCGGTCCAAATTTCCTCCGGCGCGCTCGCCGCGCTCTTGCGCGGCAACATCCCCGTCAATTTGCTTGGCTGGAACGGCCAATTCCTCGGCGGCTTTCTGCCGCCCGCCCCCGCCCACGGCCGCGCCCGCCTGCGCCAATACCAGCGCACTCTCGATCCCGCGTTTGCCTTGCCCATCGCCGCGCGCATCGTTACCGCCAAACTCTACAACCAGCGCCGCGTCCTCCAACGCCTCCTCGCCAACCGCGACGAAGAAGACCCCGACTCCCAATCCGCAATCCTAAATCCTAAATCCGAAATAGCCTCCCCCCTATCCGGTATTCCCAATCCAAAATCAAAAATCGAAAATCAAAAATCCGAAATTCAATCCGCCCTCTCCTGGCTTGACAACCTTTTCGCCTCCATTTCCCGCGCGCAAACCATTGACGAGGTCCGCGGCTACGAGGGTGTTTGCGCCGCCCGCTATTTCGAGTGTTGGGCCGCGTTCCTGCCGGCGGAATTCCCGTTCGAGCGCCGCTCCACCCGCCCGCCGCACAACGCGGTCAACGCCTGCATCAGCTTTGGCGCCACGCTCGTTTATCAGGAGATGGTCTCCTTCCTGCACGCCCACGGCCTTGATCCCGCCCTGGGCCTGCTGCACAACACCGAGGACGGCCGGTGGTCGCTTGCCCTCGACCTCATCGAGCCGTTTCGCCCGGCCTTTGTCGAGGCGCTTGCCCTCGACCTCTTCAGCCGCCAGATACTGAACGCCAAAAACTTCGAGTCCAAAAACGGCGGCATTTATCTCAATGAGGACGGCCGCAAAAAATTCCTCCTCCAATATGAGCGCCGCATGGAGCGGCAGTTTATGAGCGAATGCGCCGGCCACCGCACCACCCTGCGCCAGCAGCTCGAAAACCAAGCCGTCCTGTTCAAGGCCGCCCTGGAAGACCCGGCCAAATTCGAACCGTTCGTCATGAATTAATGAGCGCAATTGCGAATTTCGATTTGCGATTTTTGATTGGGCGGCCATCGCCTGGATTAGGATTGGCATTGGGCGGCGTGCCCCTCAAACTTGTCTTGCCATGAATGAATGCGAAATGAAGCAACGGACCAAAACCTTCGCCCTGCGCGTGATCAAATTAGTTGAAAGCCTTCCCGACAAGTTGACCGCCCGCTGCATCGCTCAGCAATTGGTGCGGTCAGGCACCTCGGTTGCGGCCAATTATCGCGCTGTCTGCCGCGCGCGTTCCAAGGCCGACTTTATCGCCAAATTGGGCATCGTGGAGGAAGAAGCCGACGAATCCGCTTTTTGGATTGAAATGCTGGTAGATGCCGGCTTGGTCTCGGCCAAGCGAGTGGCCGATCTCCTGGACGAGGCCGGCCAACTCACCGCCATCGTGGTTGCCTCGCGCAAATCCGCTTCCCGGATGGGACCCAAATTGGCGCCACTCAATCCGCCCATGCACGACGCGCTCGAAAATCGCCCATCAAAAATCCAAAATGAACAATGACCGACTGGTTCTCCCAAGCCTACCCCCAGGTCCCCTATGAAACCTCGCCCCCCGGAGAAGGAGAAATGCTCACCGTAGTCGCCTACGACATCTGCAATCACAAGCGCCTGGCCAAGGTCGCCAAAATCTGCGAGAACTACGGCGTCCGCGTCCAATACAGCGTCTTCGAGTGCCACTTGGACGAAGACGAGTTCAATGATTTCTGGCTCGAACTCCTCGCCGAGATTGACGAGGAAGAAGACCGCCTGGTCGCCTACAAAATTGACGCCCGCTGCGCCAAGGACACCCTCACCGCCGGCACCATGACCTGCTCCCAGCGCGTCGTCTGTTACCTCGTTTGAAAACACTTGCCCAACCCCGCCCATGCCCATAAGATCGCCCGGCGATAAACACCCATGAACACGGATGTTTTCACCAGTGTCCGAATCGCGGTCGGCGGCAGCCGGGGCCTCCCCGCCGCCCGATTCATCTCTTTGGCCCTCCGCGTCCTCCACGGCCTGGTTTTTCTCTCCAGGTATTGGCTCCAAAACGCCCAAAAAGGGGGGGGTCGCTACCTAAGTAGTATCTCTTTGAAAATAAACAACCTAGCGAATATTCGGGGTCTTTTTCCACCTGTCGAAGCAATTTTCATGCCAACCGAAAAATGGGGTCGCTACCTGGAATACTCTTGCGCCCTTGGCCTTCAATGGGTTACAAAGGTGCGGTCGGGAACGTGGTGAATGCCGAAAGGCAATGGAGACCTCCGCCATCTTGCGCTTTTCCGTCCCGGTTAAAGTCGGGAACGTGGTGAATGCCGAAAGGCAATGGAGACATCATCTCGACCAGCTTAGCCGGGCACTCGTCATGGGTCGGGAACGTGGTGAATGCCGAAAGGCAATGGAGACGGGCTGGTGGCGCGCACATAGAACCGCAGCCCGTTGTGTCGGGAACGTGGTGAATGCCGAAAGGCAATGGAGACAGACTTCCCAGTTCCCTTGATACTGACCGCAGGAAATGTCGGGAACGTGGTGAATGCCGAAAGGCAATGGAGACGCCCGCTCCCACGGTTGAAGTGTCGGCAAATCCGACTTGCGTCGGGAACGTGGTGAATGCCGAAAGGCAATGGAGACAACCTTGCCCTCGCCCAAGGCATCCCGGATATACTCAAGTCGGGAACGTGGTGAATGCCGAAAGGCAATGGAGACCGAACGTCCCGGGCTTCGGGTTCCAAGGCCGCTTCGGGTCGGGAACGTGGTGAATGCCGAAAGGCAATGGAGACGCAGGGCCAGCTTGCCGGCTTCAATTTGCCTCGGCAAGTCGGGAACGTGGTGAATGCCGAAAGGCAATGGAGACCGCACATCGCGCTCAAACTGTGGGATAAGGTGGGTCAGGTCGGGAACGTGGTGAATGCCGAAAGGCAATGGAGACCGAACGTCCCGGGCTTCGGGTTCCACGGGCGTTTCGGGTCGGGAACGTGGTGAATGCCGAAAGGCAATGGAGACGTAAAGCAACTCCGCGACCCGTTTGACTTCTGCCGGTTTGTCGGGAACGTGGTGAATGCCGAAAGGCAATGGAGACGAGAAATACCGCTCGATTTCCTCGGTGAACTCATGCTGTCGGGAACGTGGTGAATGCCGAAAGGCAATGGAGACCGCCCAGGCCTCATGCAGTTTTCTGTGGGCGTAATCGTCGGGAACGTGGTGAATGCCGAAAGGCAATGGAGACCACCGCTTTGCCGCAACGACGCTTCCAATTTACGTTGTTCCGTCGGGAACGTGGTGAATGCCGAAAGGCAATGGAGACTCACGCTTAATTTTGCGTTGGTTAAAACCATAAAATGCCGTCGGGAACGTGGTGAATGCCGAAAGGCAATGGAGACAGCTTATGTCTTCGGAGACCACGACGGCCTCCTCGGTCAGTCGGGAACGTGGTGAATGCCGAAAGGCAATGGAGACGCGCGACGTCGCGGTCAAGGTGGAAACGACTCCTGGGTCGGGAACGTGGTGAATGCCGAAAGGCAATGGAGACAAAATTTCGGCGCGGGCCGGCAAATTGTTAAATGTCAGCAAGTCGGGAACGTGGTGAATGCCGAAAGGCAATGGAGACATATTTTCTAGCACGACCTAACAGCACAAAAGCGTGTCGGGAACGTGGTGAATGCCGAAAGGCAATGGAGACCAATTAAAGCGGCGACCGAATTCCTAATTTCCTCAAGTCGGGAACGTGGTGAATGCCGAAAGGCAATGGAGACTCCCGAACCGAAAAAGCGTGAAGCGGCATAATGCCGCGGTCGGGAACGTGGTGAATGCCGAAAGGCAATGGAGACTGCTCGGCCCTAGTGGTCTTTAGACCCGCGAACTGCGGGTCGGGAACGTGGTGAATGCCGAAAGGCAATGGAGACATAATCAAATTTTCATAGTCTCCACTTTTCATTTCTTGTCGGGAACGTGGTGAATGCCGAAAGGCAATGGAGACACCAAACGGTTGGACATATCGTCATCACCCGACTCGGTGTCGGGAACGTGGTGAATGCCGAAAGGCAATGGAGACTTTTAACTCAAAAACCCGAAAAATTATATCAAAGCGGTCGTCGGGAACGTGGTGAATGCCGAAAGGCAATGGAGACCGCCTCCCGAACGCGAAGCCAAAGAGCAAAAGCGTCGGGGTCGGGAACGTGGTGAATGCCGAAAGGCAATGGAGACGCCAAAATGGCCGCAAACTCGGCTTGTCGCCGGGGTCGGGAACGTGGTGAATGCCGAAAGGCAATGGAGACAAAAATTTGTCTTTGACCCTTGCTATCCGGCTTTAAGTCGGGAACGTGGTGAATGCCGAAAGGCAATGGAGACGCGAGTGGGCTTGCGCCCACCAGTTGGCTAGCCACTCGTCGGGAACGTGGTGAATGCCGAAAGGCAATGGAGACCACCGACTCTACCAATTTCGCCCACTCTGCGTGGGCGTCGGGAACGTGGTGAATGCCGAAAGGCAATGGAGACGCTGTGCCCTCGGGTTCGGGCGTGGGTGCAGGTGCGGGGTCGGGAACGTGGTGAATGCCGAAAGGCAATGGAGACAACGCTCTTCCCGAGTTGTCTTCAGACCCGCAAACTGGTCGGGAACGTGGTGAATGCCGAAAGGCAATGGAGACCCGGGTACCGGTCGAACCGGTACCCCGGGGCCACCTGCGAGTCGGGAACGTGGTGAATGCCGAAAGGCAATGGAGACCTTCACGTTTTTGCCCGTGATTTGCGCGAAGATCGCGGTCGGGAACGTGGTGAATGCCGAAAGGCAATGGAGACCGACGCAAGTGTTGCGCCACTTGGGAAAAGTTCCCACGTCGGGAACGTGGTGAATGCCGAAAGGCAATGGAGACCACCTGAGACCGCTCGTCCACTATCGCGGACGCGATAGGTCGGGAACGTGGTGAATGCCGAAAGGCAATGGAGACCGCGCGCCCACTTCGTTGGTGTACGAAGTGGTGTCGGGTCGGGAACGTGGTGAATGCCGAAAGGCAATGGAGACCATCGCCTGACATGCTTTGCTGTTTTCCCTGCCCGCCTTGTCGGGAACGTGGTGAATGCCGAAAGGCAATGGAGACTGCCGACGGCGTCCGCCGTCGGCTCGGCGAACTCCAGTCGGGAACGTGGTGAATGCCGAAAGGCAATGGAGACAGTTCCTCGATTGTTATCGAGGCCCGCTCTTCCCGTGTGGTCGGGAACGTGGTGAATGCCGAAAGGCAATGGAGACATGATGGTTCAAGATTTTCACCTTCCTTCCTCGCTAAGGGGTCGGGAACGTGGTGAATGCCGAAAGGCAATGGAGACGGTTTTCACCACCACCTTTGGTTTCAATGCCGGGTTTGTCGGGAACGTGGTGAATGCCGAAAGGCAATGGAGACATGCAGTTTTCCGTGGGCTGAATCCCAGCCCGCCTGTGGGTCGGGAACGTGGTGAATGCCGAAAGGCAATGGAGACCCGCCGTTGTCTCTGGAGTGCTTGCGCCCGGTCCCGAGAGTCGGGAACGTGGTGAATGCCGAAAGGCAATGGAGACAGGTGTTCCTCGGCGGCCTTGGCCTTGGCTGACGCCGCGTCGGGAACGTGGTGAATGCCGAAAGGCAATGGAGACGTATTTACCGTAAATGATGCGTTTCATTTTTATCCTTGTCGGGAACGTGGTGAATGCCGAAAGGCAATGGAGACGCGTGAATTCCAAAAGCGTTTCCGCTAATAGGTGTCCAAGTCGGGAACGTGGTGAATGCCGAAAGGCAATGGAGACCCGTTTTCTTCTGCGGCATGTTGCGCACCACGATTTGGTCGGGAACGTGGTGAATGCCGAAAGGCAATGGAGACGACATATTGGACAGCCTTGTTTTTCCAGGTGAACTGGTCGGGAACGTGGTGAATGCCGAAAGGCAATGGAGACATCCTTTCGTTTAACTGTTATGTTTTCCGTTGATTTTCAGTCGGGAACGTGGTGAATGCCGAAAGGCAATGGAGACCCAATACCTGGGGTGCAGGTAGGCGTTGGTCCACCCCGTCGGGAACGTGGTGAATGCCGAAAGGCAATGGAGACGGCATGATCGTCGCCACGTCAATCCATTCCCGACCACAGTCGGGAACGTGGTGAATGCCGAAAGGCAATGGAGACGGAGGGTTAATCCTCACCTTCGTCCCGCACCATCTCAAGTCGGGAACGTGGTGAATGCCGAAAGGCAATGGAGACCGATCCAACCAAAGACTCGGCTACCGCACTCTTTTCCAGTCGGGAACGTGGTGAATGCCGAAAGGCAATGGAGACCACAAGGACTTGCTGGCCGCTCCCGACAAGCTCCATGGTCGGGAACGTGGTGAATGCCGAAAGGCAATGGAGACGAGATGGATGCTCACAATTGCTTGTGAGCAGTTGACCATGTCGGGAACGTGGTGAATGCCGAAAGGCAATGGAGACTGACTGCCAACTGTTGTCCTAGTCCAGGACGTTCTGTCGGGAACGTGGTGAATGCCGAAAGGCAATGGAGACTCCCCGGGAACTTTTCCCGGAGGAACGGAAGGGGGTCCAGTCGGGAACGTGGTGAATGCCGAAAGGCAATGGAGACAGCCCGGCCAGAATTTCACTATACGGCCGAGGCTTGTTGTCGGGAACGTGGTGAATGCCGAAAGGCAATGGAGACCTAGACTTTTTACGCTTAGACTTTGCGAAAGCGCGCGTTGTCGGGAACGTGGTGAATGCCGAAAGGCAATGGAGACCGCTCGCAAATCTTAGTTGGCCTTTTCGAGCGCAGCCTCGGTCGGGAACGTGGTGAATGCCGAAAGGCAATGGAGACCACCAGAGCGTCTGTCCGAATGACGCTCTGGAAAGCAGTCGGGAACGTGGTGAATGCCGAAAGGCAATGGAGACGTCTAGTGTGTAACTTGTTATTACACACTAGCAAAATGTCGGGAACGTGGTGAATGCCGAAAGGCAATGGAGACTTGGGCTTTACTTTCTTCGTAAAACCCAGCCGGGACGAGTCGGGAACGTGGTGAATGCCGAAAGGCAATGGAGACGTATCTCCGTAGATTGAATTACGAAGTGGCGGGGAGACGGTCGGGAACGTGGTGAATGCCGAAAGGCAATGGAGACCCGGGACGAGCCCGTATTTTTGCAGCAGGCGCAAAATTGTGTCGGGAACGTGGTGAATGCCGAAAGGCAATGGAGACCAGCAGTTTCATATTGCCTGTAATCATGTTTTTGCCGTCGGGAACGTGGTGAATGCCGAAAGGCAATGGAGACGTTTCCAGCGTTATTTCCACTTGTCGCTCGACAATACGGTCGGGAACGTGGTGAATGCCGAAAGGCAATGGAGACAACCATAACCGATAATTGGCGTAACGCACGCTCACCTTGGTCGGGAACGTGGTGAATGCCGAAAGGCAATGGAGACCTTTTCCGCAGTCTATTAAGTACCATGACGCTTTTGATTGTCGGGAACGTGGTGAATGCCGAAAGGCAATGGAGACAAAATTGAAAAAAATTTTGAAAAAATTGACTAATCAGAGGTCGGGAACGTGGTGAATGCCGAAAGGCAATGGAGACTTTGAACTTCGTGTATAAGCCCATAAGCTCTTGCGTGCGGTCGGGAACGTGGTGAATGCCGAAAGGCAATGGAGACCCCCATGCGCCAAAATGATTCTTTTTGGCTTTTCATTTTGTCGGGAACGTGGTGAATGCCGAAAGGCAATGGAGACACCATGTTCAGCAATGTATGCTGAACAATTGTCGATTCGTCGGGAACGTGGTGAATGCCGAAAGGCAATGGAGACGTCTCAAAACGAAACAAGTTTCCGTTGCGCGCATAGAGTCGGGAACGTGGTGAATGCCGAAAGGCAATGGAGACACGCCTGCTTTCCCGCAGTCTATCAAGTGCCACGATGCTTGTCGGGAACGTGGTGAATGCCGAAAGGCAATGGAGACTCGAAAGTGAAGCCACACAGCGTCACTTTCTTTCCAGCGAGTCGGGAACGTGGTGAATGCCGAAAGGCAATGGAGACTTGTTTCCCAAACAGTATTTATAACTTTATGGTAATGTCGGGAACGTGGTGAATGCCGAAAGGCAATGGAGACATACTACATTAATTCCTCTATATTCAAAATTATCACGTCGGGAACGTGGTGAATGCCGAAAGGCAATGGAGACAACAGTTGCGTTGTTTTCGGTCACCGTTTCATTGATGTCGGGAACGTGGTGAATGCCGAAAGGCAATGGAGACCCACGAGACCGAGCCCACAGCTCCGCCCGGCAGGCGGCGGTCGGGAACGTGGTGAATGCCGAAAGGCAATGGAGACCGCCGGCGCTTCGGCGGGCTTGTCGGCGGCGTCCGCCGTCGGTCGGGAACGTGGTGAATGCCGAAAGGCAATGGAGACTTCCGTTTGGTGGACTCGCCGTTCTCTCCCATGAAAACAAGTCGGGAACGTGGTGAATGCCGAAAGGCAATGGAGACCGAAATCCGCCCACGCCTCGTGCAGTTTGCCGTGGGCGGTCGGGAACGTGGTGAATGCCGAAAGGCAATGGAGACCGGCGACCCTCGCTCCACCCCTCGTCGCAGCGCCGCCAGTCGGGAACGTGGTGAATGCCGAAAGGCAATGGAGACTTCCAGTCCTCGGCGCCAGGAGACCCAATGCCGACCTGGTCGGGAACGTGGTGAATGCCGAAAGGCAATGGAGACGGTCCCGAGCCGGATGCCATTGGCGCCGGGCAGCCAGTCGTCGGGAACGTGGTGAATGCCGAAAGGCAATGGAGACGAAATCCGCCCACGCCTCGTGCAGTTTTCCGTGGGCGTGTCGGGAACGTGGTGAATGCCGAAAGGCAATGGAGACAACCAGGCCATCCTCGGCCTTCTTGAGGTGATACGCCGTCGGGAACGTGGTGAATGCCGAAAGGCAATGGAGACACCGGCTCGGCCAGCCGGTTGAGGGCGGCAACAATCCGTCGGGAACGTGGTGAATGCCGAAAGGCAATGGAGACCCGCCGTCGGCTCGGCGAACTCCATGCCGCTCACCGCCGTCGGGAACGTGGTGAATGCCGAAAGGCAATGGAGACGAGCAGGACAACAATCGGCAGTTTACAGTTGACTGCCAAGTCGGGAACGTGGTGAATGCCGAAAGGCAATGGAGACAGTGCCCAGCCTCAAACAGCCCAGTCACCTTATCGGCGTGTCGGGAACGTGGTGAATGCCGAAAGGCAATGGAGACCCAATCATGGACTTCCAGCACTGATTTTAACATGTTACTGTCGGGAACGTGGTGAATGCCGAAAGGCAATGGAGACAATAGAGACCTCCCCGTAAGGCGTCCTAACGGACGCCGGTCGGGAACGTGGTGAATGCCGAAAGGCAATGGAGACGTGAAAAACCGGGCGGGAACAGTCGCGTCGCCGGATCAGCGTCGGGAACGTGGTGAATGCCGAAAGGCAATGGAGACGCAAAAGTCTCAAAGCGTGCAAGCGTGTTCCCACGCACGGTCGGGAACGTGGTGAATGCCGAAAGGCAATGGAGACTCCATGGGGTTTTTACACTAATTTCACGAATTAGCGCGAAGTCAGGAACGCGGTGAATGCCGAAAGGCAAATCCGTGGCGTTGAAGCGGGCGCAGGGAATTTTAACGCAAAGGCGCAGAGCCGCAGAGCCGCAAAGATGAAGTCTGAAGTTGGGGGAAGGGAATTTTGGTTCTTCGCTGTTTTCGGTGGAACAACGCCGCCAGCCCGGCAGGGCGGTAGAAAATAGCCCACCCTTTCAAGGGTGGGATGCGGGTGCAGGACGGCCCAAAGTCCCGGAGGGACGAAAGCAGATCTTCGGAGGGGCGGCGGCGGTAGTTGGCGGCGAACGCGCGCGGATTTCTTTCGCCCCTGGCGGGGCTTGGGGACTCAGGCGAGGCGTCGTTCCCAGCGATAAATCGCTGGGCTAGTACCTGCCGCCCCTGGCGGGGCTGAGCACAACGAGGCCTCCCAAACCAGGCGATCCCTTCACGAAAGAGACACTTGGCATTCCATTGGAAACGTCGAGGAACTTTTTTCTCTGCGACTTTGCGCCATCGCGTCTTTGCGTTTGGCCTGCTTGATCATTGAAAATTTGAGCCTTCTTTCCTCTATTCAGAGCCTCTCCCCAAAGTGGGTGTTTGGCAAAGGACGTTCGCAGCGCGCGCGACACAAGCGCCCACTCTCACTAAGCTTGGCTAGTTCGGCGGCGACGGCGGTCCAGTCGCTTTTGAGACAGCCTCTTTATAGCCCGGTCCCAATTCGCAAGTTAATTCCCAGCCGCAGGCCATAGCCCCGGGAGGATTTCCGCCAGCCTTCGGTATTGTGGCAATGAGTTGTATAATTGGGCGGAAATTCGGAGGATTCTGCTTTGGGGCTTCGGCCAGGGGATGACCGGCACCTCGATGCCGTGCCGTTCGAGCAGGCAGTCTTGCAGCGGGTCCAAATAGAGCGGGGAGGTTGGGGGCGTGGCGGTGGCGGAATCGGGCAGCGGCAAGGCGGCCAGGGAACCGATCATTTCCTCGGGCGCGGGTGGCGCGATGCGCAGGGCCTGGCACAACAGGGCTCTCGCCGCCAGCGCCAGACGCCGGTTGCGCGCGCGGATTTCCGGCCAACCGCCCGGCAACAGCGCGCCGGTGTAACGGATCGCTTCGGGCACCGCCAGCCAGGCGGAAGGATCGTGGGTGCCGGTCCAGCCAAATTCGATCTGGAATCGGGAGCGGTCCGACCGGGGCGAATTGGCGCCATGACTGATGGCCAGCGGCCGGATGGCGGTCTGGAGGTCGCGGCGGACATATAGAAATCCAGCCCCCTTGGGAGCATTCAGCCATTTGTGGCAGTTGCCGGTATAGTAGTTCGCGCCCAGTCGGCGCAAGCTCAAGGGGATCATCCCAGGCGCATGAGCGCCGTCCACCAGCGTTGCCACACCCCGCTCGGCCAGCGCCGGCAGGATGGTTTCCAACGGCAATACCAAACCGGTTTGGCTGGTCACATGGTCCAACAGCGCCAGCCGGGTTCTGGGGGTCACCTTTTCCAGGATGGCCGCTCCCACTTCGTCGGCGGACTGGAGCGGAAAAGGAAGGGAAACCTCCAGCACCCGGGCGCCCGTTTGCGCCGCGACAAAATCGAGCGCGTTGCGGCAGGCGTTGTATTCTTGGGTGGTGACCAGCAGCTCCTCACCGCGCTCAAATCGCAGGGAACGCAGCACCGTGTTGACCCCGGCCGTCGCATTGGACACCAGCACCAGGTCCTCGGCGTCGGCGTCGAGAAACGCCGCCAGTTTTTCGCGCGTCTCATCCAGCAGCCGTTCGAGGTCACGCACAAAAAAGCGGACCGGCTGGCGTTCGAGCCGCAGGCGGATTTGCTGCTGAAAATCCAGCACCGCGCGGGGGCAGCTGCCGAAGGAGCCGTGGTTGAGAAAAACCACGGACGGGTCAAGCGGCCAGAGCGATGGCTCGACGGCCGGCCGCTCCAAATCGGCGATGTCACCCATGCGCGTCAGCGTAAGCGAGACGCGGTAAAAGCAACAGTGCAAAACGGCAACTCAAGCGCGGCGCCGGGCGCCGCCAGGGAAACCAGGCCGGCCAGCCACCCCAGGCGGATTTTCCTCAATTCCTCAAACCTTGCCATACAGCGGGCCGAAGTTGGCGCAGGCGCGGAAGTCCGCTCCTTCCAAATCAGCGGTGCCAAACGGCGTCCAGGCTGAAGGCCGGAAGATCCGCTCGCCGGCGACGTTGTGCATATAGACCGGCAGCCGCAGCATCGCCGCCAGCGTGATCAGGTCCGCGCCGATGTGTCCGTAACTGATGGCGCCGTGGTTGGCGCCCCAGGCATTCATCACTGAATAGACATCACGGAATGGCCCCTGCCCCGTCAGGTTTGGCACAAACCAGTGCGACGGCCAGGTGGGATTGGTCCGCCCTTCCAACACGGTGTAAATTTCCTCCGGCAAATCCACGAACTGGCCTTCGGCGATTTGCAGCGCGGGCCCCAGGCCCTTGACCAGGTTGATGCGGAACATCGTCGCCGGCATATTGGCGCGGGTTCCGTAGCAGCTTGAGTAGCCGCCGCCGCGGAAGTATTCGTAGATGGCCGGCGGCCAGGTGGTGGCCTTGAGGCAGGCCCGCGCTTCATCAGGCGTGATCTCCCAAAACGGTTTCATCGCCGGCTGGCCGTCCTTGAGCTGCTTGCCGCAGCCGTCGAGCGCCGCCGCGCCGGAGTTAATCAGGTGCAGCAACCCGCCCGCCGCCGCGCCGGTCAATTCCTGCCCGGTGACGCGCTTGACGGCGTCCGGGCTCCAGTAGGTGCGGACGTCGGCAAAAATCTGGGCGGTATCAGTGAGCAAGTGACCCAGCAGCATGCAGACGCCGTTGAGGCAGTCGTTTTCCGTCGCCACCAGGATCGGCTCGCGGATGCCGTTCCAATCGAACGACGAGCTGAGGATGGCCTCGAGAAAATCACCGTTCGGGTAATGGTCCGTCCAATGCCGCTGCCCCTGGAAGCCGGCCAGGATGGCGTTGTGGCCCAGGGCCTCCTCGCCAAAGCCCAATTCGGCCAGGCGCGGATTGCCCAGCATCAGGTCCCGGACGATCATCGCCGATTTCACCACAAACTCCCATTCCCACTGCTTGCGCTCGGAGGAGCGCGGCTCCTTGTTGTAATCCTTGCCTTCGGGACAATTCTCTTTCACCCAGGCCAGCGCGCGCTTGAACTCGCGCTCGTCATAGATTTTTTCCTCGATGCGCCGCACCAGCTCGGTCATGTCCACGCACTCGACCCGCATGCCCAGGTAATCCTCGAAGAAATCCTGGTTGACGATCGAGCCGGCGATGCCCATCGAAACCGCGCCCACCGAGAGATAGGACTTGCCGCGCAGGGTCGAAACCGCCAGGCCGGCCTTGACAAAGCGCAGGATTTTCTCGCGCACGTCGGCCGGAATTTCCGTTGCGCCAATATCCTGCACGTCGCGGCCATAGATGGTGAAAGCGGGAAGCCCTTTTTGGGAGTGCCCGGCGCTTACGGCGGCCAAATAGACCGCGCCCGGCCGTTCAGTGCCGTTGAAACCCCAGATGGCCTTGGGCGTCAGCGGTTCCATGTCCATGGTTTCCGATCCGTAGCACCAGCACGGTGTCACCGTCAGCGACACCCCCACCCCCTCCTTGCGGAATTTCTCGGCCGCCATCGCCGCCTCGGCCACCCCGCCGATGCAGGTGTCGGCCAGGACGCACTCCACCTTCTTGCCGTTGGCGTGCCGCAGGTTTTCGGTGATCATTTTGGCCACGGACTTGGCCATCGCCAGGGTGGTTTTTTCGAGCGACTCGCGCACGCCCTTGCGGCGGCCATCAATGGTGGGACGGATGCCGACCTTGGGGAGGTCGCCAATTAAACGGTTAACCGGCTTGTTGATTTTCATGGTGCAGCGTTTGTTGGTTTTTAGCAAAAGCGCCGGCAATTCCCCGACCCAAGCCGGGGTGCCGGCGGTGGCAATTCATTATACGCGAAATTTCACCGGGCTCAAAAGTTTACGCCTGATCAGCCTTCCGGGACATAATACGGACTAATGCCGATTGGCACAACTTTTTTGTCGCAGGCCGAATGCGAGCGGGTTGCGGCCACACTATTGGCGCGCACGGCCTTTGCGTTCAGGATGTTTTTCCTCGCCAGACGGGCCAATCGCCCGCAAAATGAAATTATGCTTACACAAGGGCAAGCACCCAGCGCCACGACTACGCGCCGGCAATTTCTCCGCCGAACCGCCGGCGCAATGCCGGCGCTGCTGCTTCTTGGCGCCGCCGGCTCACGGCCGGCCATGAGCGCCGCTGCGGAAGCGGCGCTGACCGAGCGCTTGTCCGCCAGCCGCCCCAGCAGCCTGCCCAAACTGCCCCCTGACTTCCGACAACGGGTCGGCGCCACGCACGTGGCGGGAAAATACGGCCTCACCACCAAACCGTTCCTGGTCGAAGGGGCGGAAAAACTGCTGCAACTCGGCGCCACCCTGGGCAAATTTTGGTTTATGCCCGGCAATCCCGCCGCCAGCTATCCCTTTCATAGCCGCTGGCCGACATGCAAAAACTTCGTGGACCTGGCCAGGACGGACTACTTTCGCCAGGTGTTTGACCTGCCTTTCAAAACCATCCTGCTGGAAGCCCACACCCCCGCCGAGGAGGGATGGCGCAAACCCAATCGCCCGGCGAGCTTCTACGAGGGAGTCACTCAGGAGTTCCGCGAACTGACCGCGCATCTCTACCAGAGTTATGGAAACCGTGACCTGACCTTCGTGCTGCAACATTGGGAAGGGGATTGGATGCTGCGCGGCTCGGGGGAAAAATGGACGCCTCCGCCGCCGGATTGGCGGCAACGGTGCGAGGCGATGACCCGGTGGCTGGCGGCGCGGCAGGCGGGCGTGAGCCAGGCTCGCGCGGACGCCAGCCCAAGCGCCAAGTGCGTCGTCGCCCATGCCGCCGAGGTCAACCGGGTGGCGGATATTTGGAAGAAAATCCCCACGATGACCGACCAGGTGCTGCCGGAGGTGACTCTCGATTTGGTGTCTTATAGCTGTTACGATGGCATGAAGGACGCCCTCACCCTGTGGCATTGCCTGGCGGAAATCCGCCGTCATTGCCGAACCGGAGCTTTGTTCGGTCCGGGCGCCGTGATGGTCGGCGAAATCGGCATCCCCGAGAACGACGCGCCCCAGCGGGTGACAGAGCGGTGGGATGAATTGATGGGGGCAATGCTGGCGGCGGAAGTCAAATACATCGCCCAGTGGGAGCTGTATTGCAACGAATTCAGCCAGGCAGCCGCGCCGAGGCCGGCCACTCCCATCAAGGACCCGCGGCAAGTGCGCGGCTTTTGGCTGGTCAAACCGGATGGCTCGCTGAGCGAAACCGGCCAGTACTTTCGCGGCCTTTGGCAGCGGGCCGGCGCCGCTTAGGGGCTCAATACGCGCGCCCGGAAGAAGGCCCGGGAAGCGCCTGGCAGCAGAACGATTGCCCAAAGCCGGCTCATGAGTTGACGACGCTCTTCTCCCGGTGTCTTTTTTCCATGATGCAACGGGGCGGTCGCGCGCCACCTGGTATTTGTTGATGGGGTTATCGGGATAATGGTGATACCACCCCTTGTGCGAGTTGGCCAAAGGTAGGTTTTCATCCCCTTGCGGACGCAAATCCACCACGGCGGCGGACACTGAAAACGCGGCATAGGGCGCCAGCAGCCAGCCCCGCAAAAGCGCCGGGAAAATTTGCCTTTGCATGGGACCGTCTCTAAGGGCCTTCCAAAAGAGTTGCCACGGAAATGCTTGAAACATTCGCTTTTCGGCTGGATTTGGGGCAGGATTGCGTTCGTGAACCTTTCAGGCGACAGGATGGCGCGCCTGCGGCGGGGCCTGGCAAGAGCCCTGGCCCGGGAATGGCCGCAAATGCGGCGCGCCTGCCGGCGTCTGGCGCGGCAGAAGCCAACGCCCATCGAGGTCCGCCAGACCAGCGTCCGGTCGTTGCCGGTGATCGCCACCGTGGCGACCGATGGCGGCGAAAATCGCCTGCTGCTGGACCCCATCCGCATCCGCATTCTGCGGGTGGCCGACAACTTGGGCGAAATTCATTTCGAGGAATTTTTCGCGCAATCGCAGCCGCCCGCCGAAGCAACCAAACAGCTCTGTCAGGCCAATCCCGAATTTGCCGATTTTCTAAATTCGCTGGGGCTCCGGCCCGGAGATCTGGCGCCGCGCTCGGACGGGGAGCGGAGGCAGTACCTGTCCATGCTGCGGGAGCTGTTGGAATGGGCGGCCTTGCTGAAGTTAGCCGGCGGCACGACGCCCCGCCTGCTGCTACGGGATGGTTTGCTGCGCAGTGTAGCCATGAAGGAGGGGGTGTTTCGCCGCCTGCAAACCAAATTCGAGCAACTGACCCGGCGGCATGGCCATTTGCTGGCCGGCGTCGCCAAGCGGTCGCGGGTGGCGAATTATTTGGCGGTGGCCTTGGGGGTGAACGAAAGTTTTGCCGGCGCGGCTCCGGGTTACCTGGCCATTCCGCCGGCGGTGGAACGGGAAGCCGCGCCGGCGCAATACCGCTGGATTGGCCCCCGGGCGATGGGCCGGTTGTTCCTGGCGCGCCTGGCGCGGGGGGAAAACATTCCCTTGCTGCCGGTGGACCTGGCGGCCTGGCAGATGGAGCGCGCGCCGGAAGTCATGGCCGCGCTGTATGAATCGGCGCGGGCCAGCTTCCCCAGGCGCGGCTATCCGCAGGCGCTGGCCGTCGCCCATGAACATGCCTGCCTGGGCCATTTGGAAATCGCGATGCTCGAGCATCTGCTGGCCGAACAGATGGAAATCCATAGCCCGGCGGTGGCCGCCCAAGTGCGGCGCCTGAGGCTGGCCGGGCAGGCGATGGTGGAGGATGCCAATGATGAGCAAGGAAGACCCGCTTGAACTTTACGCCGGCGCCGCGGTTATCGGCGTGATGAAAGGCTACACCCCCGTGCCGCATCAGCTTGAGGTCGAGGTGGTCGCGCCCCATTCCGAGGCGGGCCTGCCGGGCTTTGGCGAGTTCCTCCTGGTGGAATTAAGCGCCAACGCGGCGCTGGTGGGTCGCGTTTGTCATTACCATGCCGCCGGCCAACTGGTCGGCGAGAAAGGCGACGCCTACCTGGCGGACCTGGCCCGCAACCAGGAGGAAGTGCCTTCGGCCATTCGCCGCCAAATGCTGCGGCATCACCTGCGCCTGCAACTGCTGGGCCATTTGCAGCTCGATCCGCGCGGCGACAGCTTCAAATTTTCGGTGGGCGAGCGCGCCTTTGCCATCCTGGGGGCGAATGTCCGCCCGCCCTCGGCGGCGGCCCTGGGTTTCCTTTGCAACGTGGGATTGGAGAACGATGCCTCCGCCGTGCCGCTAGGGCATCTCGTCTATGGACAGCGCGAACTGCCCGAGGTGCCGGTCAACTTCAGCGTCTCCCGCCTCAAGGACAAACGCAGTTTCGTGTTTGCCCGCGCCGGCTACGGCAAGAGCAACCTGATCAAATACCTCGTCTCCCAGATGTTTGCCTCGCCGCCCGAGGTGGGCCTGCTGATTTTTGACCCCGAAGGCGAGTATGCCCTGCCGGACGCGCAGGGACGGCCCGGCCTGGCCAACGTCCCGGCGCTGGCCCCGCGGTTATCCCTCTATTCCAACCGGCGGGTGGACCCCGATTATACGGGCCTGCACCGCGGCGCGAGCCAGGTGGACTTTGGCGATTTTCCGCCCCACGACATCGTCGCCGCGTTTGTGCCCCCGGAAAAACAGGAAACCGTCTTCGCCAACGTCCTGCGCTCGCTCGACTGGAAAATCTGGCGGCGCATGGTCGCCTTGCTGGCGGCCGATGGCTTTGCCGCCGACGACAAAAAACTGGCGGCCATGCTTTCATTCAAAGCCAGGGACAACGATGTCATCCTGGCAGCGATCAAAAACAACCTGGTGCCGCCCCTCCGGCGCCTGCATCAGCCCGGCGCGCCGCTGGGACGCAACATCATCGAAGAGCTGAAGCAGAAGCGGGTGGTGATCGTGGATGTTTCCCTGACCGGCGGCGAGGACGGCCAGGCCGTCATTTCCCTGCTGCTGCGGCGGATCATGGCCCACAACGTGCGCCACCTCACGGACCTGGAAGGGCCGACCGTCCGCTGTGTCGCCATTATTGAGGAGGCCCAAAACTTCTTGAGCGAGCGCACGCTGTCCGAACGGGACGTCTTCGTGCGCTGGGTCAAGGAAGGCCGCAAATACGGTTTGGGCGCGGTGCTGGTGACGCAGCAACCCAGTTCCATCGCCAGCCAGATCATCAGCCAGGGCGACAATTTTTTCGTCATGCATCTGTTGAACGACGGTGATTTGGCGACCCTCAAGCGGCACAACGCCTATTTCTCCGACGACATACTGGCCTACTTGCGCCACGAACCGATCCCCGGCAATTGCTATTTCTGGAGCGCCCCCAACCAGCCTTTTGTCCTGCCGGCGCGCGTCCGAAATTTCGAGCAGGTGTGCCACCCGCGCCGCCCGGCCCCCCCAACCGCGCGGGCCGCGGAAGGGACGCCGGCCTCCTGGGAAGCGCTGGCCGGGCGGGTCGTCAAGGAACTGATCGCCGCGAACCACCGCCTCTGGCTCTATCCGGTAGCCAGGCCGCCCGGCGATAAAGCCGCGGGGCGCGTCGCCTTCAGCCAGGATTATCTGGCCAGTTTAGCCGCCCAAAACCTGGCGCGGCAAGTCGGCGGCGACGCCCAACGCGGTTTCACCGAATGGATGCAAAACCGCCTGCCACGCGAATTGGAAAAGATACTGGCCCGCCACCACGCCCAAGCCGGTTACGCCGTGTTGGAGGGCATCCTGCGGCCAGTTTGGGTTTTGCCGGAAACGGAAATCAGGCTGGCCGGGGGAAAAACCTTGCGACCGGACCCGGTCGAGGTCCGCAGCCGGTGGTAAGCGACGCGGTGTTATCAGGTGATAACGCGCCGGCTCAGCCGCGGATTCTCACAACGCCTGCCGGCGCCGGTTGAAAGCGACGCAATCCGCATATTTCACTCCGGTGCCGCCAAAAATGTCCAGCGCCGAGCCGATGGTCAGATCAACGCGACCACCGCCAAGCCGGGTGACCTCCTCGAGGTCCTGAAGCTTATTAGCGCCGCCCGCATAAGTTACCGGCAGCGGGCTGATACGCGCCAACCGGCTCACCAATTCCCGGTCAATTCCCCGGCAAAGACCCTCTACATCAGCCGCGTGCACCAAAAATTCGGCGCAAAACGCGCTCATTTTTTCCAGCAGCGGCGCCGACAGGGCTTCATCGGTGAATTTTTGCCAGCGGTCCGTTACCACCCAATAATCCTCATTCCGCTTTCGGCAGCTTAAATCCAGCACCAGCCGCCGCCGGCCGACAGTCTGCGCCAATTTTTTCAGGCGCTCCCAATCCACGCGCCCCTCCCGAAATACCCACGAAGTGACGATGACATGCGACGCGCCGGCTTCGATCCAGGCGCGGGCATTCTCCAGGTTTACCCCGCCGCCCAAATGCAGCCCGCCCGGATAAGCCGCCAGCGCCGAGCGGGCCGCCGCTTCGTTGCCCGGGCCCAATTGAATGACGTGTCCGCCTTGCAGACCGTCGCGCCGGTAAAGGTTCGCATACCACGCCGCCGGATGGTCGGAGATAAAGTTGGTGAGTGGCCCGCCGCCAGTGGCGCCAAGCGTGCCGCCCACGATTTGCTTTACCTTGCCTTCGTGCAGGTCAATGCAGGGCCTGAACATGCGGCGAGCTTAAACCGGCCCCGCCCCAGGAGTCGAGCGCGGCCTTGGCTTGTCCGAGCGGCTCCCCATCCCGACCCGCCAGGGCAGCCCTTGCGACAGGTTTACTGTATGGTCTCCAAGATGCAACACACAATCTGTCACCGTGGGCGGCATTCTCCCTCTCCCCCCTTGGGGGGAGAGGGCAGGGTGAGGGGGGGCGTGTCGTTTAGCCCAAGCACTCATCAGTAAGTGCGAGACAGCGGATACCGCAAACGCCGCCGATCCGGGGGGGTGCGCTGTCCAGCCCTCCGGAGTTCAGCGGCGCGGCCACATCCAGTTCTTCGGCTCCACACGCGCATGATGCTCGCCAGGCCGGGGCCGGAGGCGGGGCACACGCGCCAGATAGGCCCGCTCGTGCAGATAGCGGATTGTATTCCAGGTGACATTTATTACTTTGATGCAAATCGGTCCAGGGAATGTTTTTGGCGCTCATCTTGCCATGAAATTGACGCTGTGTTAGCCTAAATGCGTGTGAATCATTGTGAGAGGCGGCGGGCGAGGCGATATGGAAACGAGTCCTATTCTAGCCCTTAAACATTTGCGGGTGGAATACCAGGGGCGCGGACATGGGGATGCCCCCAAGGTGGCGGTGCAAGATTTGTGCCTGGAGGTCATGGCCGGGGAGGTGTTCGGTTTCCTGGGTCCCAATGGGGCCGGCAAAACCACCACCATGAACGTGCTCCTTGGATTTCTGCCGCCGACCCGCGGAAGCGCCAGCCTGTTTGGGGTGGATGTCGGTTTGCCCATCGCCCGCCAGCGCCTTGGCTACCTGCCCGAACAGACTTACTACTACAAATTTTTAACGGCGGAGGAATTGCTGCGTTTTTATGCGCGCATCTTTCGCCTCTCCCCGGCGGTGCGGGAACGGCGCATTGACGAGGTTTTGCGGTTGGTGGAACTGGATGAAGCGCGCCGGCGGTTGATAAAAACCTTTTCCAAAGGAATGCAACAAAGGGTGGGCCTGGCGCAGGCGCTGTTGAATAATCCGGACCTGCTGATCTTGGACGAGCCCACCAGCGGATTGGACCCGCTTGGGCGGATGAAAGTGCGGCAAATCATCCAACGCCTCAAGCACGAGGGCAAAACGGTGTTTTTTTCCTCCCACGAGCTGGGAGAGGTGGAAACGGTATGCGACCGCGTCGCCATTCTCAGCGCCGGCGAACTGAAAGCCGAAGGGCGGCTGGCGGACCTGAGCAGCCGCTACCAGGGGAATTTGGAGCAAATTTTTTTGCGCGTGGTCGGATACGAAGAAAATCCAGCGTCCGACGCGCGTCAATGAGCAAGCGATGAATAATGTCCTGGCCATTGGCGGAGTGGTGATGCGCGAAATGATCCGGCGCAAGGATTTTTACGTGCTTTTTGTGCTGACCGCATTGCTGGTCCTGCTGATGGGGGCGGTGAATGTGTTCGACGATGAACGGATCGCCCGGTATCTGAAGGAATTCTGCCTGCTGTTGATTTGGATTTCGGCCCTGGTGATCGCGGTGACCACCGCCGCGCGGCAGATACCGGCGGAGCGCGAAAGCCGCACGATTTTCCCCCTGCTGGCCAAACCAGTGACCCGCTCCGAACTGCTGCTGGGCAAATTTGCCGGCTGCTGGTTTTCCAGCGGACTCTGCCTGGTGGCTTTTTACCTTTTTTTCACCGTGCTGGCGGTGGCGCGCGAACATGAATTGCCGGTGCTAAGCTGCCTTCAGGCGCTGACCGCCCATTGGATCATGCTGGGGGTGGTCATTGCCATGACGCTGCTGGGCTCGTTGCTTTTTGCCGCCCCCAGCTCGAACGCCACCATCAGCCTGGTGGTGGTATTTGGCATCCTGCTGGTGGGGCGGCATTTGAACAAGCTCGCCGCCGGGATGGCGGAGCCGGGGGGGAGCATCCTTTACGCGCTTTACTTTCTTTTGCCGCACCTCGAATTGTTTGACGTGCGGGAATTGCTCATCCATAACCATGCCCCCTACGGCTTCGGCGTTTGGCTGCTGCAGACGCTCTACGGTCTTGGCTATGCCGCCATTTTCCTGATGGCCGGCTGCCTGGTATTTCGCAAGCAATCCCTGAATTGACTCCCATGCCCTCGGCCCGCCTCATCCTATTGTTGCTGCTGGTTCTTTGCTTTGCGCTGGCGGCGCGGCTGGAGCCGTGGCATGCCCAATTGGCCGGCGAGCGGCGCCAGGCGGACGATTTGCTCACCGCGTTGATGGGCGACAGCCGGCGGCTGTTTGCCAGCCATTTCTTCCTTAAGGCCGACGCCTACTATCATTTGGGCTATTACCCGAGCATTTTTGAGCGCGCGGAGGCAAAAGGCGGCCCGGCCATCGCCGCCGACGCCGGCTTGCAGCCCGGGGACCCCGAACACCACAAGCATGAGGGCGAGCACGAGGATCATGAGAAACATGGAGGTCACACCTGCGATTACTTGGGCAAGCCGCTGGATTGGCTGGATCGTTTCAGCCGCCATTTTTACCCTTCCACGCATCTTCACGCCGATGAAAGCCAGGCTGGCCGACCCAACGAAATGCTGCCGTGGCTGCGGCTGGCGGCGGAATTGGATCCGCAGCGCGCGGAAACCTACACCGTGACCGCCTTTTGGTTGCGCAACATGGGCCGGGTGCGGGAGGCCGAGCAATTTCTGCGGGAAGGGATGCGGGCCAATCCGGGAAACCCTGAAATTCTTTTTGAACTCGGGCGGGTTTATTTTGAAAGCCACCGGGACCCAACACGGGCGCGCAATGTCTGGGAAGCCGCGCTTCGTCGCTGGGACGAGGTGGAGCGGGCTAAACCGGAACCAAACATTTTCCTGCGCCAGCAGATCGTTGGACACTTGGCAATGCTGGAGGAGAAGGAAGGCCATTGGTCAAACGCCATCGGCTGGCTGATGGAACTCAAGAAGAACTCGCCTAACGCGGACTTCATCGAGAAAGAAATTGAGCGTCTTAAAGCGAACATAAACAGGGAAACGCCAAAATGAGAGCCGGCTCAGAGGGTAGCGCCGCCCCCGGTGGTTTCGCGGCCATAAGTCTTTCCCGGACGCTTTACATCGCTACCAAAGCCACGCCGTCAGGTTGCTGGAGACCGCGCGCCTCTTATCTTCCCTGGCGAACACTGTATGGTCTCAGGGATGCAATACACAATTTGTCACTTTGGGCGATGTTCTCCCTCTCCCCCCTTGGGGGAGAGACTTCCCCGAAAACCGGTTTCGCGCCTTGCCACCCCTGAACCGCGTAGGAGCCGACGTAAGGAGGCTCTGATTTCATGGCCATCACGCCCGGGGACCAATTTGAGCCTCCTTACGTCGGCTCCTACAACCAGAGGGT
>Ga0101944_10002233_pt1 | contig 32675 bp, 20 predicted proteins | sample DewCreD2012metaG_FD_75245 | JGI IMG/M metagenome (GOLD analysis project Ga0101944, IMG submission 75245) | Hot spring sediment bacterial and archeal communities from British Columbia, Canada, to study Microbial Dark Matter (Phase II) - Dewar... ... | reverse complement strand
ATCTTCGGCAGTGGAATTGGAGGAATGGAAGCATTACAAAATGAGCATTTTAAGTATTTTCAATACAAAGATCCCGGTCAAATTAGTCCTTTTTTTATTCCTATGATGATTGCTGATTTAGCAGCAGGTCAAATCTCAATCAAATATGGTTTAAAAGGTCCAAATTATGCAACAACCTCTGCTTGTGCTACAGCTTCTCACGCAATAGCAGATGCGTTTATGATAATTCAGCGTGGCAGCGCAGATATAATGATTTGCGGTGGAAGTGAAGCTGCTATTGCTGAAATGTCCATTGGAGGATTTAACGCTATGAAAGCGCTTTCTACCTGGAACGATCGTTACAAAGAAGCATCAAGACCTTTTGATAAAGATAGAAACGGTTTTGTAATGGGCGAAGGTGCCGGAACTTTGATTCTTGAAGAACTGAACCACGCTAAAAATAGAGGGGCAAATATTCTTGCTGAATTAGCTGGCATAGGATTAACTGCTGATGCTTATCATATTACTGCACCTGCTCCTGGTGGCGAAGGTGCTGTAAGATCAATGAAAATTGCTATTGAAGATGCAGGATTATCAATAAATGATATTAACCACATAAATGCTCACGGTACATCTACTCCATATAATGATGTCAATGAAACTATGGCAATCAAGACTTTATTTGGAGATCACGCTTATAAAATTGTAGTAAATTCCACAAAATCAATGACAGGTCATCTTTTAGGTGCTGCAGGTGGAATAGAAGCAATTGCTACAATACTTGCAATTCAAAATCAAATGGTACCTCCAACTATAAATCTTACTAATCCTGATCCTGAATGTGATCTCAATTATTCACCATTAAAACCTACGCCGTTAAATATTTATGCCGCAATTAGTAATACGTTTGGTTTTGGAGGACACAACGCTTCTTTGCTTTTCAAAAAATTTGAGGAATAAAGTTGATTACATTGATTTCCCGCTTGAAAGCAATTTTCAGAAAGCGGAAGAAATTAAAAGACTCATTTTTATCTGACAAATTTTTAACCACAGAACAACTCACAGAATTAGAGAAACGAATAGGATTTTCCTTCATTGATAAATCTTATTATATTCAGGCATTGATTCACAGATCTTATCTTGAAAAAATTGACGAAAACGATAGTTCAAATGAGAGATTGGAATTTTTAGGAGATGCCGTATTAAATCTTATTGTTGCTAATTATCTGTTTGATAAATTCCCTGATGAAGATGAAGGATTTTTAACAAAAGTTAGGGCAAAATTAGTTAATCGTTACACTTTGTCGGAATGCGCAGAAAAATTAAATCTAAATGAATTCCTTTTCTTAAATAAAAATATTGCAGAAAAATCCGACAGGGGATTAAGAACAATTCAATCGGATGCTTTTGAAGCGATAATAGGTGCTATTTATCTTGATTTAGGATTAGAAGCGTGTAAAAAATTTATTGAAAAAATCCTTATCAAACCATTTATTGAGTCAGGAGAGTATCTTGTTGATCAGAATTATAAAAGTCAATTATTGGAATACGTCCAATCTGAAAAATTAGATTTACCAATTTATCAGATTATCAATGAAGAAGGTCCGCATCACGATAGAACCTTTACTATTCAGGTAAAAGTAGGAGAACGTTTTACAGGAATTGGGGTCGGGAAAAATAAAAAATCTGCCGAACAAGAAGCCGCCAAAAACATTCTAAAAAAAATTTCTAACAGTGCTGTCCAAAATAAACTTAAACCAAATCAATAATCGCCGATTTTAGTCCAAAATGAAAGAATATAAATTCATAATTAAGTAACAAGCTAAAAAGTAAATTTTCCTTTTTGCCAACTTGGTGGCTAATACTTTCTTGCCACGAATTGCACGAATTTACACGAATTAAATCTAATAATCCGTTAAAATCGGTTGTATCAGTTTCAACAATGTCCTATCTGCGTTAGTTTAAGTTAAAGATTATCCTTGTGAACTTCGTGGCATTTATTTTTATATGATTAAGCAGATAGTCAATGATAAAGAAAATATTGCCACAGCGACACTATTGCACAAAGTTAAACAGATAAATTTTTAGAACTCTCCGAAAAAATTAGAAACAGAAAAAGGCTTTAGCCACATAAATAAATTTATTTTGGACAGATGTGATTTATAAACAATTCGGTTAAAATTTTAGCAAAAATTCTAAGAGACTTTTAAATAAATTTTTAACTTGAATTCTTATCTGTAATTTTGTGTTAATAATATTATAATTTAACAATTTCGGAAATTTAATGAATTACTTATCACATCCTGACAGATTTGAAAATAGACATATAGGTCCGTCCAAAAATGAACTTGAAGAAATGGCAAAATTCTGTGGTTTTGAGTCAGTTGATGACTTAATTAACCATACAATTCCTAAAAATATAAGAACTTCAGAATCTTTGGATATCGGCGAACCATTAACTGAACTGGAATATCTTCAAGAATTAAAATCAATATCAAAAAAAAATAAGATATTTAAATCATATATTGGAATGGGATATTATCCCACAATTACACCATCTGTAATTAAGAGACTTATTCTTGAAAATCCCGGATGGTACACACAATATACTCCTTATCAAGCCGAAATTGCTCAGGGACGGCTTGAAGCACTTTTGAATTTCCAAACAATGGTTTCAGATCTTACTAGATTGCCTATTTCTAATGCTTCATTATTAGATGAAGGAACTGCCGCTGCCGAAGCAATGATTATGTTTCATAACTTAAGAAAGAAGGATAAATCTAATTCTCATAAAATTTTTGTTTCAGAAGATATTTTCCCTCAGACTATTGATGTTCTTAAAATAAGAGCTAAGCATTTAGGAATTGAGCTTGTGATTGGTGATCACAACTTTATTGAATTTGATAATGATTTTTATGCTTTAATTGTCCAATATCCCTCGAATATCGGTGAAATAAATAACTATGAAAATCTTTTTTCTAAAGCTTCTGAAAAATCGTTATATAAAATTGTAATAGCAGATATTCTAAGCCTTACTTTATTAACTCCACCGGGTGAATTTGGAGCAGATTGTGTGGTCGGTTCAACTCAGAGGTTTGGAATTCCAATGGGATTTGGAGGTCCTCACGCAGCTTATTTTTCAACTAAAGAGGAGTTCAAAAGAAATATTCCGGGAAGAATAATTGGTGTTTCAATAGATGTTAACGGAAATCAGGCTTTAAGAATGGCTCTTCAAACCAGAGAACAACACATTAAAAGAGATAAAGCCACCAGTAATATTTGTACCGCGCAGGTGCTTTTAGCTGTAATGGCTGGAATGTATGCAGTTTATCACGGACCCGATAATTTAAGAAAAATTGCCGCAAGAATAAATCATCTAACAAAATATCTTTCATTATCATTACAAAGTCTTGGTTTATCAATAATAAATAAATTTTATTTTGATACAATAACAATTCAATCAGATAAATCTTTACAGGAATCAATAAGGCAGAAAGCTCTCGAAAATGAAATAAATTTCAGATATTTTGACAATGGTAATATTGGAATATCAATTTCAGAAATAACTACTTTAGAAGATGTTAAAGATATAATCGAAATCTTCAATTCTTGTTCTAAATCTGAATATTCTAAAAAAATAGATACAGAAACAGCAATTGCTTATTCTTCAATACCTGAAGAGTTAGTTAGAAAAACTAAATTCTTATCTCATCCAATATTCAATTCTTATCATTCTGAAACTGAAATGATGAGATACATCAAAAAGCTTGAGAACAAAGATTTATCTTTAGTGCATTCAATGATTCCCTTAGGTTCTTGTACAATGAAGTTAAATGCTGCAACAGAAATGCAGGGAGTTTCTTTACCTGAATTTTCGGATTTACACCCGTTTGCTCCTGCTGAACAAGCTCAAGGTTATCATCAAATATTTTCTGAATTAGAAACTTATTTGGAAAAAATAACTGGTTTTGCTGCAGTCTCACTTCAACCTAATTCAGGGGCACAAGGAGAATATACTGGATTGGCAGTTATAAAAGCTTATCTGGATGATATTGGACAATCACAAAGAAATGTTGTGCTAATTCCTTGTTCTGCTCACGGTACCAATCCTGCAAGTGCAGTAATGGCTGGAATGAAAGTAGTGGTCGTTAATTGCGACATAAATGGTAATATTGATTATAATGATTTTTTATTAAAAATTGAACAATATAAGAACACAGTTGCAGCACTTATGGTTACATATCCCTCCACTCACGGAGTGTTTGAAGAAAACATTCAGGAAATCTGTAAAATTGTTCACGATTACGGTGGACAAGTTTATATGGATGGTGCAAATCTCAATGCTCAAGTTGGATTAACTTCACCTGCACTAATCGGAGCAGATGTTTGTCATATAAATTTGCATAAAACATTTTGTATTCCTCACGGTGGAGGCGGACCGGGAATGGGTCCGATAGCAGTTGCCGAGCATTTGAAAAAATATCTTCCTGGACATTCTATTGTTAATATTATTAATAAGGAAAAATCAATTCCGGCTGTGTCAGCAGCCCCTTGGGGTAGTTCTTTGATTCTTTTAATTTCTCACAGTTATATTAAAATGATGGGCAGTGAAGGACTGACTAACGCAACCAAAGCGGCAATTGTTAATGCTAATTATATTAAGAATAAATTAAAAGAACATTTCAAACCACTTTATTTAGGACTTAACGATACTGTGGCTCACGAGTTAATTTTTGATATGAGAGCATTTAAACATTCTGCAAATATAGAAGTAGAAGATATTGCAAAGAGATTAATGGATTATGGTTATCACGCTCCGACAGTTTCATTTCCTGTTCCTGGAACTTTAATGGTTGAGCCGACAGAGAGTGAATCAAAAGCTGAATTAGACAAATTTTGCGAAGTTATGATTTCTATTAGAAAAGAAATTGATGAGATTGAAAATGGTATTTATGATAAAAATGATAACGTATTAAAAAATGCTCCGCATACTTTAAAAGTTTTGATTTCAGATGAATGGAAATATCCTTACAGCAGGGAAAAAGCAGCCTATCCATTGGAATATTGTCGTGATAATAAATTCTGGCCTTCAGTTAGCAGAGTAGATAATGCTTATGGAGATAGGAACCTTGTTTGCAGTTGTTTACCAGTTGAACATTATATGTAATTTTTTATTTGGGAAAATTTTTATTTAGGAGTCTCTATTCACAGGGAATTGATTTTATTTGCATTATTATTTTTTTGCCTATCTTTTTTGACTTTTTCTCAAACATTCGAAACCCAATTGAGTTCTGAAGAAGAATCTTTTAGGGTTGATTCAATTTTAGTTTTTGGCAATGAAACTACAAAAGATTTTGTAATCTTAAATGAAATTACTTTCGAAACAGGAGATTTTGTTACCGATAAAGAGCTTTTTTATAATCGAGAAAGAATTTACAGTCTTGGTTTATTTAATAAAGTTTCAGTTGAGAAAATAATTCAAAATCAGAAAAATGTAATAATAATTTTAGTTGAAGAAAGCTGGTATATTTTCCCACTGCCATTACTTGAAATAAAAGAAAGAGATTATAAAAAATTATCTTATGGATTTTATTTAGTATACAAAAATTTTCGTGGAAGAAATGAAACGATATTTAGTACAGTATCTTTCGGCTATAACCCTTCTTTTGGAATTACTTATATCAATCCAAATCTTAATAATAAAGGCGATTATTTTCTAAGATTTTCCTCTTCTCTCTCCAAAAACAAAAATAGAAGTATTATTGCAGAATCTTTTAGTGGAGGACAATTTGAATATAAACAAATTTTTTCTTCTTTGACTTTAGGGAAAAGAATTGATCAGTTCAATAAGTTATTTGTAAATCTGTCCTTCAATTATGTTGAAACTGAAAAATCAATTAAAAATTTTACTTCAGGAAGCGAGCGAATTGACCGCTTTCCTTCTTTGGGTTTAGGATATGAATATGATAAGAGAGATTTAATTCAATTTCCTAAGCAAGGTAATTATTTTTTGTTAAGTGGAAATTTCAATGGACTTGGTATAAATAATACTAATTATCAAACAGCTAAAATGGATTTCAGGCAGTATTTTGAAATTTATAATAAAATCTTTTTTAAGTTAAGAACTGCCACCAGAATGACTTTTGGAGAAAAAGTTCCATTATTTGATTATTCTTTAATTGGTGCTGATGAAAAAGTCAGAGGTAATTTCTTTAAGCGTATAGAAGACAGAAATCTTCTATCTGTTAATGCAGAATTATTTTACCCGCTGATAAATGAATTACAGTTGGATTTAAGTTTTTTACCGATTATTCCTGAAAAATTACTATCATATAGAATTGCTGTCTATACACACGCTTTTGCTGATTATGGTACTGTATTCAAGAATTTCTACAAGAGCACAAATTCATTAGCTGGATATGGATTCGGAATTAGTTTTTTACTTCTTCCATACAATATAGTTCGTTTTGAGATGGGCTTAAACGAATATTCCAAAACAGAATTTATTTTTGACTTTGGAACATCTTTCTAACATAGAGCTTTTTTACTCACAGGAGATTTTTGATAATATAATTCAGCTTAAAGAAGATGAATTATTTCATTGTGTAAATGTGTTCAGGAAAAAGAATAGAGATGTTATATTCGTAACGGATGGAAAAGGCAAGATATTCAAATCACGAATTATTGAAATAAGAAAAGATTTTTTAAGGTCTGAAGTATTAGAAATGTTTTCTTTCGATAATAAAACTGAGAATCTTTGCATCTGTATTCCACTGCTGAAGAACAAAGATCGTTTCAGATTTGCCATAGAAAAGTCAGTAGAATTGGGAATTACTAGATTTATATTTTTTCAGTCTGAAAGAACAATTGTAAAAAATTTAGATTTAGGAAAAATCAAAAAAATAATGATTGAATCAATGAAACAATCATTAAGATCTTATTTGTCTGAAACAGAATATTTTTATTCCTTTAAGGAAATGGTCAATCATATTCGAGACAATAATAATCTTTTTTTATTCGATTTAGATTGTTCGAATAAATTTTCAAAAGATTTAGTAAATTTCGAATATAAAAATTATTTTATTTTTGGTCCTGAGGGAGGTTTAGATAAAAATGAAATCGCTATCGTAGGGGATGAAAGAGTATTTAATCTCTCCTCTGCAAGACTTCGGACCGAGACAGCGATACTTAAATTAGTGTCATTAATCACTTGATTTCAATAATTTAATGAAATATTATTTGGAATTTATAAGCCAAAAACATATTTTTCTGATAACAAAAATCGAATCCAATAAATAATCAAAGAGGTAAATATGAAAAAAGTCTATTCTTTTGTTGTTTTGGCAGTTTTTATGCTTTCATTCAATATGATGGCTCAGACTACCAAATATGGTTTTCTTTCTAAAGACGCGTGGGTTTTTGGTTTTGGTGCCACATATCCCCGTTTAATGAGCACTGAAATTAATGTAGAGCCAATTGACTATAATTTTGGTGGTTTCTTGTCTGTTCAGAGAAATTTTTCTGAGCATGTTGGTTTAAGATTAAAAGGTGGATATTATCATATGAGAGGTCACGATTATGCCTTTACCCCCCCAAGGAAAAGTGTTAAAGTTAACAACATTGTTGGAGATTTTGACTTATTATATTACCTCGTTCCTTGTGAACCCATTTCTCCATTTCTCTCAGTTGGTTTAGGTCTTGAGTATTATTCTGTTGAGAATGCAAGAGATGTTAATTATAATAATAAAGATTATCTCGATTATATATTTAATGTTGGTTTTGGAGCGGAGTGGTTAATTGGTGAAGATTGGAGATTAAAAACAGAACTTATTTATACTACAGTACCAAATAGTAAACTTGATGGAGTTAGCGATTATGGCAATGGCTTGTTAGGTGGTACAAACGATACCTGGATGAGATTTGATTTGGGTCTATTATACTATTTCGATAAGGGTGAACCTTCAAATTATTGCCAATTGTATGAAGGTTTGAATGCTAATATCGACTATGACAGAATTGAAGAAATTGTAAGAAGATATAGAACCGAACCAACAGTAGTTGATTATGGAAGAATAGAAGAACTCATAAAGAAACACAGTAAACAACCAGCCATTTCCGATAAATGGGTTTTAGTTGGTGTTAATTTTGACTTCAATAAAGCAACCTTAAGACCAGAAGCTTTCCCAATTCTCAACAATGCTGTTGAAATTTTATTAAAGAATCCAGATGTAAAAGTTGAAATTCAGGGACATACCGATCAAATAGGTTCAGATAAATACAATGATCAATTGTCATTAAGAAGAGCTGAAGCAGTTAAGAAATTCTTGGTTGCTAAAGGAGTTGATGCTTCAAGATTAACCACTGTTGGAATGGGTAAGAGAAATCTATTATTCAAAGAAATGGATGAACAATCCAGATTCTATAACAGAAGAATTGAATTCCACGTTAAATAATTTTAATTAGTCAAAGGGAACTGAAAAGTTCCCTTTTTTATTAACCTTTAATTCCATTCGGTGAGATGGAGAAGGATTTTTTTGAAAACTTTTTATCAAAAAAACAAGAAGGAAACCTCAACAGAAAAATTAAATTTTTCTATTGAGGTTATTTTTTTATGAGAATAAAATCAAAAATAGCTGATAAAGAAGGATTAGATAGAATCATCACAAGAATTGCCCACGAGATTCTTGAGAAAAATAAAGGCTCAAAAAATCTGGTTCTTATTGGGATGAGAACTCGAGGCGAATTTTTAGCAAAGAGACTTAGAGATAAATTATTAGCAATTGAAGGAATAGAACTTCCTCTTGGAGTTCTTGATGTTACTCTTTATAGAGATGATTTTAGAAAAAGAATTAAGCAACCTCAAGTTTCAGTGTCAGATATTACTTTTGATGTTAACGAAAAAGATGTAATACTTGTAGATGATGTTCTTTATACTGGGCGTACAGTTCGTTCTGCATTAAATGCTATTATGGATTTGGGACGACCGAGCTCCATTCAACTTTGTATTTTGGTTGACAGAGGACATAGAGAATTACCGATTCGTGCAGACTATGTTGGTAAAAATATTCCTACTTCCCAAAATGAAGAAATAAAATTAAAAGTTGAAGAAGTTGATGGAGAAGATGCTATTTATTTAATAGAAAGTGATAATAACTAATGGAATTTTATGCCTTTATCTAGCAGACATTTACTCGGAATGCAAAATGTTCCGAAAGAAGATATACAACTTATCTTAGATACAGCCAATACTTTTAAGGAAATCTTAGATAGACCAATAAAAAGAGTTCCTACTCTTCAAGGTAAAACAGTGGTTAACCTTTTTTACGAAAATTCTACAAGAACAAGAATTTCCTTTGAATTGGCTGAAAAAAGACTTTCCGCTGATGCAGTTAACTTTTCAGTTTCCACAAGTAGTGTAAGCAAGGGCGAATCATTAAAAGATACAGTTAAAAATATTGAAGCTATGAAAGTAGATATGATTGTTATTCGACATTCTGTTGCCGGCACTCCACTGATGTTAACTAAATTATGTGATTCAAATATTATCAATGCTGGTGATGGAGTTCACGAACATCCGACTCAAGCATTATTGGATTTATACACAATTCGTGAAAAAGTTGGGAAATTAGATAATCTAAAGGTATGTATTGTTGGGGATATAGCTCATAGCAGAGTTGCTTTATCAAATATTTTTGCTTTGAAAACTATGGGTGCAAGAGTTTCTGTCTGTGGACCCTCTACAATGATTCCAAAACAAATTGAAGATTTAGGAGTAGATATTATTTATAGCATTGATGAAGCCATACAGGAAAATGATGTACTTAATGTTTTAAGAATTCAATTAGAGCGAAAAGCCAGAGAGTATTTCCCTTCAATAAGAGAATACGTAAAATATTTTGGAATTAACTCAGAAAGATTAGAAAAAAATAAAAAAGATATTTTGATTCTTCATCCGGGTCCAATAAACAGAGGTGTTGAATTATCATCAGATGTTGCAGACGGACCATATCAGGTTATTCTTCAGCAAGTAACTAATGGTGTGGCAATAAGAATGGCAGTTTTATATTTATTAGGAACATTAAACTAGCAAATAATATGAAAATTTTACTAAAAAATCTGACAGCTATTAATCCTGAACAAAATCTTCAAGAAAAAAATATTGATTTACTTTTATCAGATGGTAAAATAGCTGAATTTGCTCATAATTTAGATTATGATGAAAAAGCTGTTAAAATAATTGATTTATCAGGAAAACAGGTTGTGCCTGGATTTATTGATATTCACGTGCATTTACGTGAACCGGGCAGAGAAGATGAAGAGACAATTGAAACCGGATGTAAGTCAGCTGCATTTGGCGGATTTACTGCAGTTGCTTGTATGCCAAATACAGAGCCAGCAATAGATTCTGCAGAAGTAGTTGAGTTTATAAAAAATAGATCAAAAAATAATATTGTGGATGTTTATCCTGTCGCAGCAGCAACAGTTGGAAGAAAAGGGGAGTTTTTATCTCCAATGTTAGAATTAAAGGAAGCCGGTGCGGTTGCATTTTCAGATGATGGTGTAGCCATTAAAACTGCTTCCATTCTGAAGCGCGCAATGGAATATGCTAAAATGATTGATTTACCAATTATAGAACATTGTGAAGATGAATCTCTATCTTTTGGATCAATGAATGAAGGGATAAATTCTACATTATTTGGACTGCCGCCTTTACCTTCAGTTTCCGAAGATTTAATCGTAATGAGAGACATTCTGATGGCTCAATACACTGGAGCAAGGGTTCATATTGCACATATTAGTTCAGCTAATGCAGTTAAAATGGTAAGAGAAGCTAAAAGTAAAAATATTAAAGTTACTGCTGAAGTAACTCCTCATCATTTTACATTGACAGATGATGCTCTAAAAACCTATGATACGAATTTAAAGATGAATCCACCTTTAAGAAGCCATAAAGATGTAAAGGAAATTTTAGACGCATTAAAAGATGGTACTATAGATTGCATTGCTTCTGATCACGCACCGCACTCTATTGAAGAAAAAGAGCTTGAATTTGATTACGCTCCAAACGGTATTGTAGGTCTCGAAACTTCAATTGGTCTTGCACTAACAGAACTTTTTCATAAAAAGATTTTAAGTTTAGATGAAATTATTCTCAAATATTCTATAAATCCACGCAAAGTTTTAAATCTTAAAGTACCTGCCTTTAAAGTTGGAGAAAAAGCGGAATTAACAATTTTAGATTTAGATGAGGTATGGACTGTGAATAAAGAAAAATTTGTTTCAAAATCTAAGAATACTCCTTTTGATAAAAGACTTCTTACAGGCAAAGCAGTTGGAATTTATAATAATGGCAAATTATTATTAAATGGGGAAATAATTTCTTAAGTTTTGTTTAAATGCTCAGGATTGTTCATTTTAATAAACACTTAATTTCATATAAACCACTTTTAAGAACAATTATCAAATCAGAAACTGGCATTTAGTTTGCACTTTTTGATGAAAAAGAGGTGCAAAATGAAAACTAAAATATTCACTTATCTAACAATAATTTTTTCATCATTGGTTTTTTATTCTTGTAATATTCAATTACCTTATGAGGATTTCACTCCGCCAGCTCCTCCAAAAAATATTACTGTTATTAATGGTGATCAAAGAGTAGATATTTTCTGGAAAAAAAATTATGAAAATGATGTGGCAGGGTATAACATTTATTATAGCTATACTTATAATGGCAAGTATACTTTAATAGGTTCATCGAGTACAAATAGTTTTATTGACCAGGGAATGAGAAATGGTGAGAAATATTATTATGCAGTAACTGCTTATGACTACAATGGAAATGAAAGTGAACTAAGTTATGATGTTGTTTATGCAGTTCCACGGCCTGAAGGATTTAATCAAAGTATATTTGATTTCAGAAGATTCCCAAGTAATTCGGGATATTCATTTTCATTATATTCAGTTGTACCATACAATAGTCTCGACGCTGATTTCTTTTTTGAAAATTATCAGGGTCAATATTATTTAGTTGTATATGATGATACTGACATTAAAGATATGGGATTAACATCTGATATTTATGACGTAAAATTTGCTCCGAACTCTGGTTGGTCACCATCAAAAGATGAGATTGCAAAAGTTGGGCATACTTATGTAATTTGGACTTGGAATAACCGTTATGCTAAAATCAGAGTTAAAAATATCACTCCAGATAGAATTGTTTTTGATTGGGCTTATCAAACTGTTGAAGGCGAACCAATGTTGAAACCAAACAAAGAAAGGAATAAACTTTCTTCAAACAGAATATTGAAAGAAATACAGGAAACGAATTAAGATATTATTTTTTAAGTATTTATTTTAAAGGTATAATTATTCAATTTCTTAAATGATAAAAATTTATTTGAACATATTTTTTTGGCTAATTTTATTTTTTACAACTTTTGCTCAGAATGAAAAGTTAATTCAGAACTTTAAGCCTAATACGAAATCAGATTCTAATCTAATCGTAATTTCAGAAATTGAAGAATCAATTAAAAACTCTGATGTAATAAAATTAGCCAGATTCATTAATTCTAAAACTTATTTTAGTTTAATGGGGAATATCAATGGATATTATACAACAAATCAAGCTTTCTACCTGCTTGAAGATTTCTTTAAAGTTTATAAAGTGCAATTATTTAAGTTTAATCAAATTAATTCTTTTGAAAATAATCCTTATGCGACTGGCACTCTTTATTATGAAAATAAAGGCAGGCGAAATAAAGCTCAGGTTTATGTTTCCTTAAAAAGAGTTGGTGAAAATTGGATAATAAGTCAACTATCAATAAACTAAATAAAAGTTACTTAGTAAAATATTTCAAAGGCGATGGAAAAGTATTCTCCATCGTCTTTTTTGTTTTGATTTTTCTTATTCTGACTGGAATTATTGCTGAGAATCAAATTAATTCCCTTAAAAATAATTGGAAATCTTACATTACAGAAGAACTGAATGATATGCAAATTTCTGTAAATGAAGAATTTAAAGTCAAAGAGAATTTTCTTGTTGGGACGCTAAATAAATTAAAATCAAACTTACAATCAGAACTAAATAAATCTGACGAAACTTTTAAGTCTCTAATTAAAGTCATAAACCATCCCGAATATGATGATTTTTCAATTGAGATTTATGCTCCAAATGGAAAACTAATCGGATGGAATAAAAGCAGCAAAGTGCTTCACAATGATTTATTTCCTTTGCCTGCAACTATTGGCGAAACATTTTTCTTAGAGAAAGATTTGGTTTATTTTTATTCAATTATTGATGTATTTCATTTTCAGAACGATGAGTTTTTTATCTTTTTATCTCTCCCTATCGAAAAAAAATATAAGCTTTATAATGAATTCTATGAAGAAATTAGTATCACAGATTTAATCACTGAAAAAATTCAAACAGAGGCTGCAATAGATTTTAATCCATTCACCTCTCCAACTGTAGATGGAAGAAAATACTCTTTTGAAATCACTAATAATAAAAATAAAAAAATAGGATTGGTAACATTAGATAAGCCAACAATAAAAAGTCACATAAATAATATAAAAGATTTTACTTCCTCAGTTCAATCTTTATTTGTTTTACTTGGTTTTATTATTATCGGTATTGGTCTTAGAAAAGATTACAAAAATCTCAAATCACTCTTTTCAAAATTTTCGTTCCTGGTAATTTATTTAATTCTTTTCAGGATTTTATTATTTCTTTTTTCAATCCCATCGAAGTTTATAAATAGTCCTATAACTATTCCTGCAAACTTTTCTTCTACTTTTGGGTTTGGAATAGTTAAATCTCCATTGGAGTTTTTAGTTACAAATTTATTTTTAACAGTTGTTGCGTTACAGTTTTTCAGATATTCTTTAAAATATTTAAGAGAAGGGAAGCGATTTAAATCTCATATTATTTCTTTCTTTTTGTTGATTTTGATTTTGGTTTTATTTCCGTTGCTTTTTAGAGCTTTTGCTGCATCAATCCAATCGGTAGTCTTTGATTCAAAATTGAGATACTTTAAAGATTTTGAAATCCTGCCTGATTTTACAGTTTTGATAATGCACACAAATATTCTTCTGATTGGCGTATCATTTTTATTCGTGCTTCTTGGTTTAGGGCTATTATTAAAGAAAGTAATCTCAAATCAAGATGATAAATTTTCCATTAAGGATTTTTTAATATTAGCTACTCTTTTATCCATATCAAGCATTATTTTTTATTTTGTCTCAAAGAATCCCCTCTTTAATATCATAAATTTATTTGTATTTCTTTTAACGGTACTGATCGTTCTTTTCATAATAGATAAATATCAAACGAATAGAATAAAATATTATGTTGTTATTCTATTTGCATCATCGCTTAATTCTGTAATTCTTTTAAATTATTTTGATACTTTGAGGGAAAGAGAATCTATTAAAAATATTGCATTTGAAATAAACAGATTCAATGAACAACTTATTAAGTTCTATCTGAGTGAAAATATCAATCAGATATACACTAATCAATCAGATCAAAATCTTTTATTAAGAAAGGATATAAATTTTAACTCATTAGCTTTTATCAATTGGTGTAAAAGCAATCTTCACAAGGAGGAGCTTAATTCATATATAGCCATATATGACAGAAACGGAAAAGTATTAGGGGGATTTAAAATTGGTTTTGATTATAAAGAAAACATAAAACCGCTTTTAGGAAAATTTGAAGATGTTATTTTTTTGGATGAGAGTAACCCGGATTCTTTAGTAAAAAGCATAAATGCTTTTTCAAAGTACAATGAACAAGGTGTTACACAATTGGTTGTTTCTTCAGGTATTGACTTTGAAGTGAATAAATTAGGAGGCGTGGGGTTTCCTGAATTTTTAAGGTCGGACTTAAACATTATTAATCAATATATCAATTTAGAAAAAGTAAAAATATTTCAATTTAAGGATAGAAAACTTGTTCAGTTTTATGGTGATGTTTATCCGAATCGGGAACAAATTAAACATTTATTTGAATTACAATTAGACTCAATCTATAATGATGGTTGGACTAAAATCAAATTTGGTGATGAAAATTATGAGGCTTATGTAATTAAAACTTTTGATGGAGAGGGTGAAATAACAAATGTTGTTGCAGCTGCGGATAATAAGTTTAGTTGGAGTCTGTTTAACTTTTTCAAAGTTTTTATAATACATTCAATATTTATTTTTATCATTATCGCTATTCTATCTTTTTTTCAAATAAAAAAATGGTCAGTTTCGTTTAAGTCCAAGCTTTTATTTTTATTTCTCTTCATTTCAATTTTACCAATAACATTTTTAGGACTTTATAACAGGAATATTTTAGACGAGCGTTCATCAATAAATATTAGAAATGAATTAAAGCAAAAACTATTATTGGTTGAGATCAATCTTAATTCTGCTTTAAGTCAAAATTTCAAATTAGGAGAAGCAGCAAAAAAAGTTTACAATTCTCTTAACATTTCATTTAATTTATTTGAAGGAACAAATTTGGTCTATACCTCAGATAAACAATTTTATGACGTAGGATTGATAAATGACAAAATAAACAGCTTGGTGTTTTATAACATAAATTATGATAAGTTTAGAGAGGTTTATTCTACAGAAAAAATTGAAAATTATTCTTTTCAATCTTTTTACAAAATAATAAAATTAAAAGATAAACAGTATATTCTGAATGTTAATCAAGCTTTTAATAAATCGAATAATGTTATTTCAATTTCTGAGTTTGATATAGTTTTATTTGGAATTTATTCATTAACACTTGTAATTATTATTTTCTCAAGCACATTATTAGCAAATCAGATTTCTTCTCCAATTCAAAGATTAACAAAAGCTGCTGAGGCTTTAGGAAAAGGTGACTTGAATGTAAAAATTGAGCATAAGGAAAAAGGAGAACTAAAAGAATTGTTGGATGGCTTCAACAAAATGACTGATGAATTGAGGAAAAATCAAATTGAATTAGCTGAATTAGAAAGAGAATCTGCTTGGAAAGAGATGGCTAAACAAGTTGCCCACGAAATTAAAAATCCTCTTACTCCGATGAAATTAACATTGCAGCAACTGATTTTTACATTCAAAGAGAAAAGAGAAGATTTTGATAAATTGTTTGATAAGGTTTCATCTACCATATTATCACAAATTGATAATTTGAATCAAATTGCTTCTGAGTTTTCAAGATTTGCTAAAATGCCAAGTATGAATTTTGAGAAGTTTGATTTACTAATTCTTTTGAATGAATTATCTAACATATATTTGAACGAAAAAATTAAGATAAATATTTCGGCGGACAGTAATGAATATGTTATTGAAAACGATAAAAATCAGTTAAGCCGAATTTTCATCAACTTAATCAGAAATTCAATTCAAGCTTCAGGAAATTTAATTAACATAATTGTTAAGAAATCTGACAAATATTTAGAGATTTATTTTGAAGATAATGGCAAAGGAATTAGTGAAGAATTTAAAGACAAAATATTTATCGAAAACTTTTCTACCAAAAAACAAGGAATGGGTTTAGGACTTAAAATAGCAAAGAAATATCTCAATAGTATAAATGGAGACATTATTTTAGTTAATTCATCTGAAAAGGGGACAACATTTAAAATCATTTTGCCTTATGGTAAAGAATGAGTTAAATTTTACACCTCACCAATTAAGGGTGATTCAATCTGATAATCACGTTGCCTTAACCGCTAATGCCGGCTCAGGGAAAACATTCGTATTAAAGTATAAATATCTGAATGCTGCAAAAAAGTTAAATGGTGATTTATCAAAAATAGCCGCTATTACTTTTACCAATAAAGCTGCAAATGAATTATATAAAAAAATATCTGAGTTAGTTAATGAAGAGATAAATCTTACAAGAGATCGTTCCCAGTTGTCAGTTCTTTATAAGATTAAGAGAAATCTTGTGTCTGCTTATATATCTACGATTCATTCGTTTTGCATAGAAATACTTAGGAATTATCCAGTCGAAGCAGGAGTAGATGCTAACTTTATTCCTATAGATCAATCCACTGCTGATGAATTAATTGAGTTATCAATTAATGAAGTAGTTGATTCAATGTTTAGAGACGATATTAATTCAGTCTTAATAAAAGAACTCATCAGATATTTCGGCACGCGTTATAAACTTGAAAGCGAGTTAAAGAAATTATTAAACAACAAGAAAAATGTTCACTTACTCAAAGAAAGAATCTATTGTAAAACTAACGATGAGATTAAAAATTATTTTGATAATTCGTTCGATTCTTTAATTAATGAAATAAAAAATATTTATGGCAATGATTTATTAAATTCAGTAGAAGAAGTTAATAATCTTGTTCTTGCTTCAGATAGAGAAAATCAAATCGCTATTCAAATTGAACAGGCTTGCGATGAGTTCATAAAAGAACAAGACATTTTATCCTTTCTAATTAAACTAAAAGAACTTGCTTTTACAAAAGAAGGAACTATTAGAAAAAAGGGATATTTATCAAAAACTCCAAAAGATAGTTCTATCGAAACGATTAAAATACTTGAAAATCTTTACTCCAGATTAAAAATATTAGCAGATATAAACCTTGACTCCTCAATTCATAATGCGTTGGCTGCACTTGGGAAAAAAATTCTTTTTCTATTTGAACAGATTTCTATGGTTTATGAATTTAAGAAAAGAAAAAATTCATACATTGATTTTGACGACATTCTAATAAAAACAAAACTACTCTTAAATATCGAGCATATTCAAAAAGAATTGTCCTCAAAATTTAGTTATTTAATGGTTGATGAATATCAGGATACTGATGAAATTCAGTATGATATATTTCTACCAATTCTCGATGATCTCAGAAATGGTAATTTGTTTATTGTAGGCGATGATAAGCAAAGTATTTACAGATTCAGAGACGCTGATTTAAAAGTATTTGATAAAACCAGAACAGACATTTCAAATCAAAATCAGGAATCTGGTTTGCAACTTCTTCCTGATAGTTTCAGAATGGCGAAGGAATTATGTTTATTTACTAATTATGTTTTCAATAAACTTTTCCATTCATCTATACCTTTGTTTAATGAATTGGAAAATGTTCCTATAGTTTGTGCAAAAGATGATAATGAGATTGGAGAAATCGAATTTTTAGCATCTGATCAAGTTGATGATAAAAGCCAATCTCAAGCTGAATTAACTGCCCTGAAAATATTAGAGTTAGCTAATAATTATAATATATCTTATTCTAATATTGCTGTTTTGGTAACTAAAAGAAAACATTTTGATGAACTCGAAAAGAGTTTTACAATTAAAAAAATTCCTTACAAAATCATTGGAGGACGCGGATTTTTTCAAAAGCAAATTATTAGTGATTTAAGAAATTATCTGTCATTCATATCTAATCCTGATGATGATGTAGCTTTAATTGCTATACTACGCTCTCCATTTTTTATGTTATCAGATTCAGAAATATTTAAGATAAGTTTGTCTCAAGGCAATTCATTTTATGAAAAACTTAAAAATTATTCTTCAATTCAGAAAAAATATTTTGATATAATAATAAAACTTGAAAATCAGATTAAAAGTGTTTCCTCTTTTTCAATTTCAAAACTGATTAGACAGATATTATCAGATTCTGATTTTTTACTAATCATTAAGAACAGACACAATGGGGAACAGGAACTTGCTAATATTGAAAAGTTATTATCAATTGCGAAAGACTTCGATAAGGGAGGTTTCAAAACGCTTTATGATTTTGTAAAATTTCTTGATGATTCGTTGATAAATAAACCAGACGAAGCTCAAGCAGAAGGAATATTGTCTGATTCCGGAGTGCAACTGATGACAATTCATCAGGCTAAAGGATTAGAATTTCAGGTTGTTTTCCTATACAGATGTGAATCTTATCCTGATTCTTCACACAATAAAGCTCGTGAAATTACAGTAAATAAAGAACTTGGTTTATTATTCAAAGTTCCTCCAATTGAAAATCCACTTGATAATTTTATAATACCTCCTGTTCTTGCAATAAGTAATTTTATAGAAGAAGCAAGAGATTTAGCAGAAATAAAAAGACTTCTTTATGTTGGAGTTACCAGAGCAATTAACAAACTTTTCATTGTTTATGAAAAAGATGAAGAAGGAAAATATAATCCAAAGTCTTTTATAAAATTGTTACAAGATGTTTTGCCTGAAAAATCTAACAATCTGATTTCAATAGAAGATGAGGTTAAATTTCTTACAAAAAAAGATCATCAATATCTTAATTTTACAAAGAGACTAAAGATAGAAATTAAAGTAACTTCTTATATTGATCCAGAAAGCATAAAATTTCAAATTAAAGAAGAACCTGAGAAAAAATATTTAATTAGCATTTCTAAACTCGATAGTCCCGCAGAACACCAAATTATATCTGCGACAAAAATTTCTATTTTTGAAAAGTGTCAATTGAAATATCACCTAACTTACAATATTGGTTTGGCAAAACTATTAAATTTATTTCCAGTAGAATTAGAAAAGAACTTAAAGTTAGTTCAATATTTGGATTACTTTAGAATTCAGGATGAAGATGATGAAGTTACAATAAATCCTAACAATCTAATCTTTACAAAAAGCTCAGAAAGGTTTGGGCAAATAATTCACAAAATTTTAGAAAAAAATATTCTTTTGGATAAAATCAATTTGTACCTCGATAGAAAATTAAATATTGATGAATTCAGAGATGAAAATACGAAGAACTCAGTAATACAGTTATTGCAAAGCTATTATAACTCTGAATTCTTCAAAGAGCTGAATGAATATAAAAATTTCAAAAATGAAATTGAAATAATGATAAAAGAAGAGAATGTGATTTTAAAGGGAGTTATAGATAAAATTATTTTTAGTGATGATTCAATAATAATTATAGATTACAAAACTGATGTTGTAGATGAAAGAACTGCTGAAATCCAATACAAAGAATACGAAATACAAATGAAATTTTATTTGTATATTTCTATGAAATTTTTTGAAAAAATAGATAAATTTTCAGCAAAATTAATTTTTTTGAGAAATCCAAATCTTTGTTTTGAATTAAATTACAAAAGGGGAAATCTTTCTGAATTGAGGGAAGAGATTTTAAGTTTGGTTAGAGGTATTTTGGAAAATAAATCTGAAAAAAATCTAAATCACTGTCCTAATTGTATATATTCTTTGAATAATAAAAACTGTATTATTAAATAAATCACTAAAAAATGAGAAAAAACTTTACTTTTATTCGCGATATAAATGAAATTGAAAATGAATTAAACAATTCTTTTGCTGGGGTTCTAACATTGAGACTTAAAGATGGAAAGAACTATCAGCTTGCCACCAATTTCATTTATTTAGACAAAAATATTTTTATTGTATTGAATAAGGAAGATGAGAAATATGAAAGTATTAAGTTCAATCATTACGGTCAATTTCTCGTTTATAATGCTCAATTTACAGATAATTCTGAATACTCTTACGAAATAAAATATATATCTATAATCGGGGAAATAAGAGAATTAGATGATCCTAAACAAATAGAGCAGGTTAAAGAAAAGTTCTATAAAAAATTTTCTAAAGAAACTAACGAATCAGATTATCTTATACCCTCAAATCTTGTGCTTTGCATTTTAGATTCAAAAGAGATTCAGTTCATAATAGAAAACGGCAAATAAAATTATTCTTATTGAGGTAAAAATTGTTAAACTATGTATGGCTTGGTTTAATTCTACTTGGTTTTCTCTCTGCTTTATTTACTGATATAAGTGATATATCTTCAAATCGTTTCAAAAATAATCAAGAGCTAAATTGTCTTATTATAACTGACGAATCATCTTCTTTAAAAGATAACTTTAAGCTCAAAATCTCAGCTCAGGATTTTTCTAAATTTTACAATGAAAAAATTAGTGATGATTTAGTAATTAGTGCTAAAACTAATTCTAAAATATCAGATTCTAATTTTAACATAACAATACCATCAAATAATAATTTCCCTAAAATATGGCGGGAGATTGCAGCATCCTCAGGAAAAGAGAATTCAATTTCTGGTATGCTTAAAATTATCAATCAGATTGATAATAAAACATATTCTGCAGTTATTGTCTTAAAGGATATTGAATTCCTAACTTTCAAAAAGATAACCAATGAATCTATTAAAATTGCTGGTGTAGCTGTTGAGATTGCTTTAGGGTTAATCGGAATTATGGCAATGTGGTTGGGCGTAATGAAAGTTGCAGAAGAAGCTGGTTTAATTAAAAAAATAGCTTCATTCATTAAGCCATTAACAAAAAGAATTTTCCCGGAAGTTCCTCCTGATCATCCTGCAATTGGTTCAATGGTTATGAATATATCAGCAAATATGTTGGGATTAGGTAATGCAGCAACTCCTTTTGGCTTGAAAGCAATGGAAGAACTTAATTCACTTAATCCAAACAAAGGGACAGCTACAAATTCAATGATCACTTTTTTGGCAATTAATACTGCGGGTTTGACTCTAATTCCTGCTACTGCAATAGCTGTTCGTGCTGCTTCCGGTAGTAGTAACCCAACGATTATTATCGGCACTACGATGTTTGCTGCTTTTTGTGCCACTTTAACCGGATTATTAGCGGCTAATCTATTTCATATTTTATCTGATAGCACTAAAAGTATATTTGATGTAATTAAAAAACATATTAAAGGTATTCTGTTTTTTTTAATATTACTTATAATTATATCATTATCTGTTATTCTTTTGCCAGCTTCTTTCTTTAATATTTTTATCAACGATACTTTCTTTGAGATTTTCAAAAAAGTAGTTGAAACAATATCAGCGCTTGCAATACCTGTTTTAATTGTTGTTTTTATAGGATATGGAGCTATTAAAAAAGTTAAAGTGTATGAACAATTTGTTGAAGGTGCAAAAGAAGGTTTTAAGATTGCAGTCAGAATAATCCCGTATCTTGTTGCAATGTTAGTTGCGATTGCAATTTTCAGAGCAGGGGGTGCAATGGATAATTGGCTTATTCCAGTTTTAAGAGTTTTTACTGATTTAATAGGAATGCCAGCTGAAGCTCTTCCAATGGCTTTAATGCGACCTCTTTCAGGGAGCGGCTCCTTAGGAATAATGGCTGAGATTATGTCTGTTCACGGACCAGATTCATTTATTGGAATTTTAGTCTCTACTTTTTATGGCAGTACCGAAACAACTTTCTATGTATTAGCTGTTTATTTCGGTGCAGTAAATGTAAAGAACACAAGATACGCTTTACCTGTTGGTTTAATTGCTGATATTGCCGGAATTTTAGCAGCGTTATTTATTGTAACTTTATTGTATGGGTAAAAGAAAAGTATTCATTACAAGTCAGATTCCTGAGATTGGAATCAATCTTCTTCTGAAAAAAGATTTTCACGTCGAGGTTTTCAATGGGAGAAACCCGATTACTTCAAAAGAACTAATAAAAAGAGCAAAAGATTCTTCTGCATTGATCTGTTTGTTATCAGATTCAATCAATAAAAATATAATTGATGAATTATCTGAAGTTAAAATTATTGCAAACTATGCTGCTGGTTTTAATAATATTGATTTTGAATATGCAAAGCAAAAAGGAATAGTGGTTACTAATACTCCAGATGTTCTTACAGAATCCACAGCAGATTTAACATTAGCGCTAATCTTGTCTTGCGCAAGAAGATTAAACGAAGGAATTGAATTAGTGAGCAAACGAAAATTTAAAGGTTGGGCTCCAAAACTTTTACTTGGAATCGAATTGAATAACAAAACAGTTGGTATAGTTGGAATGGGGAGAATAGGTTATGCCGTTGCAAAAAGATTAAAAGCATTTGGCTGTAAAATTATTTATTACTCAAATAATCAACATCTTGAAGCAGAAAAGTTTTTGATGGCTAAAAAAGTTTCTTTATCAGAATTAATGAAAAAATCAGATATCATCTCGCTTCACGTTCCGTTAAACAGCAAAACGAAAAATTTAATAAATCAAGAAAAACTTCAACTGTTGAAAAAAGATGCAATTATAATTAATACCGCAAGAGGTGAAGTAATAGATGAACATTTCTTGATTAGTATGTTGAGAGAAAATAAAATTTTTGCAGCTGGGTTCGATGTCTATCAAAATGAACCAAAGATTAACCCTGAATTATTAAAACTAAAAAATGTTATTGCGTTGCCTCATATTGGAAGTGCAACTCACGAAGCAAGAAATAAAATGTCTGAACTTGTTGCTAAAAATGTTATTGCAGTTCTTTCTGGTAAAAAACCAATTACTCCAGTAAATTAAAGTGTAAAATTGTTAATAATTATATTTGTATAGTAAAACAGGAATTTCTATGAGATATGGAATACCTAAAGAAACTCTCTTTGAAGAAAAAAGAGTTAGCTTAACACCTGCCGGAGTTGATGCTCTGGTAAGAGCTGGTCACACAGTTTATGTTGAAACTAATGCCGGAGAAGGAAGTCATTTCTCTGACGACGAATACAGAAATGCAGGAGCTCAAATAGTTTATTCTGCTGATGAAGCATATAAACGTGCCGAAGTAATTGTAAAAGTTGCTCCATTATCAGAATCAGAATGTGATTTGCTTCAGGAATCCCAAATCGTTTTTTCCTTTCTTCATCTGGCAGTTGGAAAAAAGAAAATTCTTGATACTCTTCTTCAAAAGAAAATAACTGCAATTGGCTACGAACTAATTGAACAGGATGATAAACTTCCGGTTCTTCATTCTATGAGTGAAATAGCAGGGCAACTTGCTATTCAGGTTGCTGAGAAGAATTTAGAAACATTTTCCAAAGGTGGAAGGGGAATATTATTAGGTGGAATTACTGGAGTTGCTCCAGCTGCAGTTGTAATTATTGGTGCTGGAGTAGTTGGTATTTCTGCCGCTGCTGCTGCTTTAGGAAGAGGTGCTCAGGTGATCCTTCTTGACAAGGATGTCAAAAGATTAAGACAAATTGAGCTTGATTTCAGAAAAAGGATTACTACCGTTGTTGCTAATCCATATACAATTTCAAGAGGAGTTAAATTTGCTGATGTTTTAATTGGTGCTGTTTTAATTAAAGGTGAAAAAGCTCCTCATTTAGTTACTGAAGATATGGTTAAGCAAATGAAAAAAGGAGCAGTAATCATTGATGTTTCTATAGATCAGGGTGGATGTATTGAAACCAGCCATATTACTACTCTATCTGACCCTGTTTACATTATGCACGATGTTATACATTATTGTGTTCCAAATATGCCCGCATTAGTTTCCCGAACAGCAAGTTATGGTTTAAATAATGCTGCACTTAATTATTTACTTTCTATAGGAGAAGAAGGACTTGCAAATGCTGTAATAGCAGATCAGGGTTTAGCAAAAGGAGTTTGTACGCATAATGGTTATTGTTCAAATGAGTCAGTTGCTCATAACTTTAATATTGAATACAGAAGATTACATTTGTTTTCAACTAATTGAAAATAAAAAGAGTTTATTATGATTACACAAAACGAAACAGTTACAAAACATTCTATCCCTACAAATATTCTTAGAATATATAATCAAAAACTTGTCTCTGCTGATGAAGCAGTAAAGGTTATTAAGTCAGGAGATAACATTGTTGTTCAGCCCGGTTGTGCTTGCCCAATGGAAGTGGTTCGGGCTATGGTAAAAAGAAAAGATGAATTAGAAAATGTAACAATATTTCATATCTTAATTGTTGGGGACTTACCGTATCTTCATTACGGTATGGAAAAACATTTCAAGCATAAAGCTTTTTTCATCGGAGCAAATTCCAGACCTGCAATAAATAAAGGCACTGCTGAATTTATTCCCATATTTCTTTCTGAAGTTCCTTTACTATTTAAGAAGAATCTCATTAAATCTGATATTGCTTTGATTCACGTTTCACCGCCTGATGAACACGGTTTTTGCAGTTATGGAGTTGATGTTGGTACAATTAAAACTCCTGCTGAACGTTCAAAAGTAATTATCGCTCAGGTAAATAAGAATATGCCCAGAACTTTAGGAGATAGCTTTATCCATATAAATAAAATTAATTACATAGTTGAACACGATGAACCGATTTTCGAACTTCCTCAGGTTGACCCAAATGCAACTGCAGAGGAATTAGAAGTATTTGATAAAATTGGTGGACACGTTGCAAGTTTGATTGAAGATGGCTCTACTTTGCAAATGGGGATTGGTGCAATTCCAGACTCTGTAATGAGATATCTTCACGATAAAAAAGATTTGGGCATTCATACAGAAATGTTTTCAGATGGAATAATAGAGTTGGTTGAAAGTGGAATTATAAATGGTGAAAAGAAAACTTTACACCCTGGTAAAATTATAGCAGGGTTTGTTTTGGGAACAAGAAAAATTTATGATTTCATAAATAATAATCCAATTTTTGAATTTCACCCGCAAGAATATGTTAATGATCCTTTCATTGTATCGAAGAACAACAAGATGGTTGCAATCAACTCAGCAATAGAAGTTGATTTAACCGGACAGGTTTGCTCTGATTCAATAGGAACAAAATTTTATAGTGGTATTGGAGGTCAAGTTGATTTTATCAGGGGTGCTTCAAGATCCGAAGGAGGTAAACCTATTATTGCTTTGCCATCTACTACGAAGAATAATACGATATCAAGAATAGTCCCCACGTTAAAAACTGGTGCTGGAGTAGTGACTTCAAGAGGTGATGTGCATTATGTTGTTACAGAATTTGGAATTGCTGACTTATTTGGAAAATCTATTCAGGAAAGGGCTAAAGCTTTAATTCAAATCTCTCATCCTAATTTCCGTGAAGAGTTAGAAAAATACGCTAAAGAAACTTTTCATATTTAATTATGATTGCTGTTATTGGGGATATTCACGGCTGTTTTCATACCTTAGTCAAACTTGTTGATCAGTTAGATAGATATTTCCCTAATGTTCCAATCTATTCAGTTGGAGATTTGATTGACAGAGGAAATTTTAGCTTTGAAGTGGTAGAACTTTTTCTTGAAAGGAAAATATTTTTTTCGCCTGGTAATCACGATTTAATGTTTGTTGATCATTTTAGGAATCCAAATTCATTATTTGCCCGCTCTTGGTTTAGTAATGGAGCAATTACAACTTTAAGGTCTTATCAGGATAGGGTTAATAAAATAGATGAACATATAAATTATATAATTTCAATGCCTCTTTTTTTTAATAATGATGATTGTTTTATTTCACACGCAGGCATATCAAGCAGATTTGATAATGTTATTGATGATTCTGTTATAAAAGATGATAATAAACTTTTAAATGTTTTTAATCAAACCTTAGAGTCCGACTATGGAATTCTTTGGTGCCGAGAGAGACTTTTAAATATCGGTAAATTACAAGTTGTCGGTCACACAAGAATGCCTGAACCTAAATATGATTCTCAATCAAATTCAATTTATATTGATTGTGGAGCTGTTAGTGGGAATAAACTCGTTGCTGTAATAATCGAAAACGGGAAAGTGTTTGAATATCTTTGGACACGTACTGAACTAATTGATATAGCTTAATTTTAATCAAAACTGTAAATATTTTTCACGTCATCAAAAGTGAGAGTAACCAAATCACTATCTGATACATTATTTAATTTACTTAAGCGGTCTTCCTGTTGTTTTATTATTTTATAGATTAGTTCATAAACTGCTTTGGTATTAAGAAAGTTCGGATCATTCTTATCAAACACATCATTAAATATTTCAAGAAGTAATTGCCAGGCTCCTTCATCAAGCTGATAACCATATTGTTGAGTAAAGTTTAAGGCAATCTCTAACATTTCTCTTGGTGAAAAATCGTTGAATATAAATTCATTTGTAAAGATTGTCCTTAATTCATTGTGTTTATCTAAAGTCAGATTTATACCAATTTTATTATCAGAAATTATCATTACAAATTTGTCTGAGTATTCTTTGGCAGTTGAAAAAATTCGGGAGATGGTTTCTCTGAGCAAAATATCATCAGAATAAACTAATAATGCAGAATTATCAATCAATACAATTTTCCCTTCAAAATATGGAAGCAGGTTTTTATTATCAAAAAAAGCAGAGATTGTGATACTGTCAATCTCAATAACATCTGAGTATTGAAGAATTCCTAATTCCTTCAAAATTCCAGCGTATATTCTGGCAATTGTAGATTTGCCTGTATATCGGTTACCAATAAATAAGCTATGAAATGACTTGGGTAAAACGCTAAGTCCTCTCTCTCTTCTAATTGATGCTAACTTCTCACTATTTATTATGTTTTGAAGTACTTCCTTGATGTTTGAATGACCAACAAGTTTATTAAGATCATCCAAATATTTTTTTAATGATGTTGAAGGGGAGTATTGAGAAGTGTTTTCAATAATCATTTGTGTGGTTATAATTTCCCTGATTACTTCATCATCAACTTTTGATGACACTTCATCTGTTCTCATTTCTTTTGGAATTTCAGAGAGCTTTAATAAATGCTTTCGTTGTATTGTATCAACGAGATATTTGACAAGGTGAGTATTCTGAGGATACTGACTCTTTAATTTTTTGGCATTCTCGATAAAATTAAAAAGAGTTAGAAGTGATTCCTCAGACAAGTTAAGTGATTTTTCATTTAGAGAATTTCTAACAAGAGTTATTATTTCATCGGAAGTAAAATCATTAAAAAATATCACTTTATTAAAAAGAGGTTTAATAGATGAAAACTCTTTTGGGGTGTTATAAATGAAATTCTCATTAACGGATGAAATTACAACCACTTTCTCAGATTTATTGACCAGCTTTTTATGAAACAGATCAAGAAATTCGTTGCAAATATCTGTCCTGTATTTTAGAGTTTCAAAGAGAGCATCAAAATCTTTAATAAAAAGAACTCCTGAATTCGCTCTGTCAAAAACTTTCGATAGTTTCTCTAATGTTTGTTCAAGATTATTTCCAATTAAGGAGTGATTCTCAACTTCAATGAAATGATTTCTGTTAATTAAGCCAAGAATAAAAATAATTTCTGTTAGAAGTTTTGCAGCTGTTTTTTTACCTGTGCCGGGATTACCTGAAAAAAGGAAATGAAAGTTAAACTTCTCATTTATGTCTTCTCCTTCTTCAATATAATACTTAGCAAGTTTAACTATCTCTTTTACTTCCTTTTTATAGTTAATAAAACCAACGAGGTTATCTATTTTTTCGAGAATTTCATCTATGCGGGATTGTTCAAATAATTTTTTGTTTTGTTCCTTTTTAGTAAAACCAAAAGCATTTTGAATATCTTCAGTTGTAATCGAGTTCAGAGAAAAATTTTCTTTTTCTTCGTCAGGCACGTTTTGAAATCTTTTACCAATCTGGATTTTCGTCTCATTAAAAATTTTTCTTGCCAATCGTGCATTACCAAAAGTTTCGTCTCTGTTATCAAAGCTTTCCTGAAATTTTTTTAGAAGGAAATTTTCTGCTTCTTCTGTAAGTGAATATTCTTCTTTTCTTGCAAATAGTTTGAAAATCTCTGTGAGTTGATTTGGTAAATAATCATCAAAAATAAAAGTGTGAGTAAATCTTGATTGAAGTCCCGGATTTGATTCAATAAAGTCTTTCATAGGACCTGGATATCCAGCGGCAATCACAACAAATTTTCCTCTCATATCCTCCATTCTTTTAAGGAGAATATCAATTGCTTCCTGCCCGAAGTCAGAAGACATTCCGTGTTTTTTTAGTGTATATGCTTCATCAATAAATAAAATTCCACCAAGAGCGTCGTTAATTATTTTATCAGTTTTAACAGCAGTCTCTCCGATGTACTGTCCAACCAAACCAGAACGGTCAACCTCAACTACGTGCCCATTCTCTAAAATTCCCATAGCTTTGAAGATTTTCCCAAGAAGACGTGCGATAGTAGTTTTTCCTGTTCCGGGATTTCCTAAAAATATGCAATGAAGTTCTAATTGTTCTTCAGTTTTAATTCCTTTCTTTTTTCGCTCATTGATAAAATTTAAATAGGTGATAAAATCAACTAAAGATTGTTTCAGTGAATCCAAACCAATAAAACTATGAAGTTCATTAATTAATTCAGTTAAAGATTCTTCCTGCTTCTCTTTTTGTTTAAATTCTTCAACCTGATTTGGTTGTTCGGTTTGCTGTTTATTAAAAGTTTCAGAGGCAAATAATGATGGAACTTGTTCAGTATTTAGGATTTCTGTTTCGTCAATTAAAAATCTTTTGGAAAAAAGCAACTTTCCATCAAGAAAAGTATCAAGTTTACCGTGTCCCTGTTTCCAAAAATTATTTTGTTCATTTCCCCAACTTTGAATAATTTCAATCATTTCCCAATCTTTATTTAACTCAATATCAAACTTATGCCTTCCACATTCATTGTCGTTGAGATACCAAACACATAATCCTCTTACTCTTTTATTTTGTTTTTTATAAAATGGATTCTGAATTAAAATTTCAACTGCTACATAATCAAGATTACTTTCATCAAATTGTAAGAGGTATTTTCTTTTTCCCGAATGGATATTCTCGCCAAGATTAAAAAATCTTGCGCTGATTAATTTTATTTGATTTTCCTCATCAGTTATTACTGATTCATATTCTTCATCAGAAAAATCAGTTGAAGATTCAGAAACAGATTTTTTGAACTTTATAATTTCATTTAATTTTTTCTTTGCCTGTTCAAATCTCTCATCATCAATCTTTTTTTCATTTAATTTTTTAAGTTTCTTTTCAGCATCTTTAATTCTGAATGAATCAACTAATGAGAAAAACTCTAAAAGCTCAATTTTATTTTTAAGTTTATCATCATTTATTTTATCAAGAAGATTATTTGAAATCCAAATAGGCAGCCAGAAAATATCATTTTTAGGAAATGATTCTGACAGAAAAAGTAATTTTTCAATTTCCTTTATATAGATTTTATTTCTTTTCAAAATTTTTAAGCACAAAGAAATTACTTCTTCTAATAGCTTTATCTCTTCAGTTTGATCACTAATTTTTTTCAATTCTTCATAGGCTTGATCATACTTTTCTAAAGCGGATAAAATTTTTACTAATAAAATCTTTGATAAATAATCGCTATTAGAATTATTGTAAATTTCAATATCGTGCAATGCACCGCTGAAAATGCTTGTTTTGTAGAGAATCTCTGCTCTGTTAAGAAATACTTGATGATTTTTTTTGAACGAATCAACAGCTTCATTAGCAATTTGAATTGCAAGGAATGGATTATTATTTTCAATCAACGCTCTTGAATAAAGAAGAAGTGAGTTAACATCATCAGGTTCTTCTTCATAAAATTTTTTTGCAAGAATTAAAGCAAGTTTAAGTCTCTTTGCATTGAAATGTTCAGTTATTTCTTTGAGATAATCCATTATGAATAATTATTATAATAGCAAACAAAAAATAAGAAACTTTGTATTTAAAAATAAAAAAGGCGGAGATTCAAATTCTCCGCCCTCTTTAACAATAAAGGAGCTTTTAATAGTCCATTCCGCCCATACCTGGATGAGGCATAGCCGGAGCTGGTTCTTTCTCTTTCTTTTCGTAAACTACTGCTTCTGTTGTCAATAACAATGATGATACTGATGCTGCATTTTCTAAAGCTGTTCTGGTAACCTTTGTTGGGTCAATTACGCCTGCTTTAATGAGATTCTCATATTTCTCTGTTGCAGCATTGAATCCGAAATCATCTTTACCTTCTTTAACTTTTTGAAGAACTACAGAACCTTCAAGACCTGCGTTGTTAACTATTTGTCTTAATGGCTCTTCAAGAGCTTTTTGAACAATTCTTATTCCGGTTGTTTGGTCTGGATTATCACCTTCTAATTTTTCTAATACAGAAATTGCTCTTACCAAAGCTACTCCACCACCAGCAACAATTCCTTCCTCAACTGCTGCGCGAGTTGCGTGTAAAGCATCTTCAACTCTTGCTTTCTTCTCTTTCATTTCAACTTCTGTTGATGCACCGATTTTAAGAACAGCAACACCACCAGAAAGTTTTGCTAATCTTTCCTGTAATTTTTCTTTATCGTAATCTGAAGTTGTTTTTTCTATTTGAGCTTTAATTTCATTAATTCTCTTTTTAATTTCTTCTTGCTTGCCGGAACCTTCTACTATTGTAGTGTTATCTTTGTCCACAACAACTTTCTTTGCAGTTCCTAAATAAGAGATTGTAGCATTCTCTAATTTGAAACCTCTTTCTTCAGAGATTACAGTTCCGTTTGTTAGTACAGCAATATCTTCCAACATAGCTTTTCTTCTATCACCGAAACCTGGAGCTTTAACTGCACAAACTTTCAAAGTTCCTCTTAATTTATTTACTACTAAAGTTGCAAGAGCTTCGCCTTCAACTTCTTCAGCTATTATCAATAAAGCTCTACCTTGTTGAGCAACTTTTTCTAATACAGGTAAAAGATCTTTCATTGAAGAGATTTTTTTATCGTGAATTAAAATGAAAGGATCTTCTAAAACTGCTTCCATTGTTTCAGCATCTGTAACGAAATAAGGTGAAAGATAACCACGATCGAATTGCATACCTTCAACAACATCTAATGCTGTCTCTGTACCTTTTGCTTCTTCAACAGTGATAACACCATCTTTGCCAACTTTTTCCATTGCATCTGCAATTAACTCACCAATTGATTTATCGTTGTTAGCAGATATAGCACCGACTTGTGCGATTTCATTTCTGCCTTCAACTTCTTTACTGATTGATTTCAAGAATTCAACAACTTTACCAACTGCAAAATCAATTCCGCGTTTGAGGTCCATTGGATTTGCACCTGCGGTAACGTTTTTCAGACCTTCTCTATAAATTGCCTGAGCTAAAACTGTTGCGGTAGTAGTTCCGTCACCGGCAACATCGCTGGTTTTGGAAGCAACTTCACGAACCATTTGAGCTCCCATATTTTCAATGGGATTTTCTAATTCGATTTCTTTTGCAACTGTTACTCCATCTTTAGTTACAGTTGGTGCACCGAATTTTTTTTCAAGGATTACATTTCTTCCTTTTGGTCCGAGTGTTACTTTTACAGCTTCAGCTAATTTATCAACACCAGCTTTTAAGCCTGATCTAGCGTCTGCACTATATTCAATTAATTTTGATGACATATTTTACCTCTCTGATTATTTGTTTACTATTCCGAAAATATCGCTTTCGCGCATAATTAAATATTCTTCTCCGCCGATAGTTACTTCAGTTCCACTATACTTTCCATAAAGAACTCTATCGCCGACTTTAACTTCTGGTTTGATTATTTTCCCGTCATCGGCTGTTTTTCCTGGCCCGACAGCAACTACGGTTCCTTCGATTGGTTTTTCCTTTGCGGTATCAGGTAAAATAATTCCTCCAGAAGTTTTTTCTTCAGCTTCTGCTGGTTTAATTATTACGCGATCTGCTAAAGGTTTGATTTTGAAATCTGCCATATTATTTCTCCTTTATTTTTAGTTATTAGCACTCTAATTTAGCGAGTGCTAAAATAATAATAATTCAAAATTCTGTCAATATCTAATTTCATTGATAACACATCTGTCCAAAATAAATTTTATGAAAAAAGATAAGGTAATAAGGTTAGCAGTTCTCAGGATGGATATCGTTACTAAGGTTTTAAGAAATAAGATTTTTATGTTAAGTTTCTTCAAACTTTATTAATATAATGTAATTGAAACCTTAGTAACAATAATCAATAAAAATCATCTACCTTATTACCTTATTTTACAGGGGATTAAATTCAAATAAA
>Ga0101944_10002104_pt2 | contig 32686 bp, 29 predicted proteins | sample DewCreD2012metaG_FD_75245 | JGI IMG/M metagenome (GOLD analysis project Ga0101944, IMG submission 75245) | Hot spring sediment bacterial and archeal communities from British Columbia, Canada, to study Microbial Dark Matter (Phase II) - Dewar... ... | reverse complement strand
TCCCTGCGTTATACTACTATTGCCCATCCACCCCGTATCCTTTCTTTATAGAGTGTTGTTTATAATCAGGATACAGTGGATGGGCTTTCCCTTTCTACCCCCGGAAATTTGAAACAGGTTCATCATTCATGTACGCATTTACCATTTTTAAATCTTTATGCGAAAATCAGAGGATTCAACAATTGACATCCAATAACGTATATGTTAATAAAATACCAGGTAATCCATTTATATGAACCATAATACATGTATTTTGGTACATTATATTCTAATACCTGTTTAGAGTCAAGTAACCGGGGAATATTGATTACCGGCGCAGTGTTTATCCTTGCTAATGCTGTCCGTGTTTAAACCGAATGATTAGCATGATCAATACCTCTAAAATTAAATTACTATTTGCAGGTAAAGTCAGTTGAAAAAAGGAGCATGGACATTTTTATCCAATCACGGAAGGGTATTATTATATATTGCCAAGCACCCCCAAAGTACTATCGAAGTCATCTCCCGGGATGTCGGACTAACTTTAAGAGGTGTTCAGAAGATTATTGTCGATCTTGAAGAAGCAGGTTATATTGCCAAAAGGAAACAAGGTAGAAATAATCATTATACTATTCATCCCGAATTACCAATGAGACATCAATTAGAAAGGGATCACGCTGTTGGTGACCTGCTCATTGCACTAGGGTGGAATCCTGACAGCGAGCCAAACGGGAGATAGAAGTATTTTTCACGCCTGCATGGTACTTATATAATCTCTTACACTTTATCTTTCTACCTTAATTGAAAGCATGATTATTAAAGAGGGTATGTTCATGTCTTAAAGCTTATTATTAGCCCGTTATTTTTATCAACTCCCCCTCAGAACATGGTATAATACTTATGGCAAACGAGGAGAGGTGTCCGAGTGGCTTATGGTACCGCTCTCGAAAAGCGGTTCCCGATTTTATCGGGACGCGGGTTCAAATCCCGCCCTCTCCGCTGAAAAGCTTATCAGCCAGTTATCAATTTATCTTGCAATTTCTTGTTGCTCTCAACTAGTATCCTGGAGAGGTGCTGGAGTGGTCTAACAGGCACGCCTGGAGAGCGTGTGTAGCCGCAAGGTTACCGCGGGTTCGAATCCCGCCCTCTCCGCCATGACCATCCTCAATTTCAATTTTTAGCTTTATTCCCCAGACTTTTCAATTTTTCAGTAGGCAATTCTGACAATTGTAACCCTTCGTTTACTATAATAGAATTGAAATTTGATAATTAACTGTTTTACAACTTCTATGAAGATCCTGGTTTCATTAAACGGCACTGTATTAATGAATAATCTTGATTTAATGCACACTGGCATGAATCTATCCAGGCAAGATGCACAGCCAGCGGATTTTCTCCATGATCTTACCAGGTACAGGCCTGCAGGCAGAGCAGGGGAAAAGTTGCAAGCATGGAGAAACCAGGGGGCGGAAATCCTCTATTTAAGCTCCCGAGATAATTTTAAAAGCGTAGAAATGGATAAATTTTTACTTAAACACTGGGATTTCCCCGATGGTCCAGTCTTCTTCCGGCATCATGGAGAAACTTTTCGAGATATTGTGGAAAAAATCGTCCCTGATATACTGATTGAGAATGATTGTTTTAGTATAGGCGGAGAAAAAGCGATGATTTCTACCTGTTTGCCGGCAAGCCTTAAACAGGTGATTAAAACTATCGTGGTTAAAGAAAACCAGGGTATTGACCATCTTCCGGACAGATTACCTGATTTGAAAAAATATTAATTTCCCGTATATGATTATCTCCCCTTCAGGTTTGAACAGTTTTTTCAGTCCATTTTCATCAACTCTTCTATGTCTTCTTTACGAAAATCCCTGAAAAAATTTGACTGTTGATCAAATTTTAAGGGATAATACCAGCAAGGGGGATTTCACTCGTTAGATTGGCTTATCTGGTCTGGCTTGAACTGGCTATTTGCATTCTGATTATTTTCTTTTTCGGACACAGGGTCGCTATTTATGGAGATATCATTGCCGAAAAAACCAGATTAGGCGGACTCTGGATTGGCCTGGTTCTAATTTCAATCACCACATCATTACCTGAACTATTTAACGGTGTCAGCTCCATATTTATCGTTAATGCGCCTGACCTGACTGTAGGTAACCTGCTCGGTGCCAATACTTTCAATCTCTTCAATCTGGCTTTGCTGGATATGGCATCCCGATCCGGAAGCATCATGCTGGCTGTCGGAAAGGGACAAAAACTTGCCGGCTGGTATGGCATTATTCTGGTAGCTTTGATCGCTATTCCTCTTCTTTTCCAGTCTTTAGCAGATATCAGGCTGGGTTGGCTTGGATTGACCACTCCCATAATCATGATCATCTACCTCTTCTCTATTCGGCAGATTTTTTTAAGTGATAAGAAGAATCCTGCAGTCACAAATGAGCAATCAAAGTATGAGACTCATTCTTTAAAGCGCACATTTATTCTCTTCACTATCTCAGCCCTGTTTATCATCGGAGCCGGTATCTGGCTCGCTACCATTGGTGAAGATATATCCCGGATAACCGGGCTGGGCGAAAGTTTCATTGGTAGCATATTAATTAGCTTTACCACAACCCTTCCGGAAATCACCGTCTCATTTTCTGCGTTAAGGCTTGGGGCAGTGGATATGGCGATGTCCAACATGCTGGGTAGCAATATGTTCAACATGTTCCTGATTTGCTTTGACGATATTATTTACACGAAAGGTCCGATTCTTTCAGCAGTTTCTTCCAATAATCTGATTACCGCGGTAACTATCATCGTCCTTACTTTAATCACTCTAGCAGGGTTGTATTTTAAACCTCGCCGATTGTTTCGGCTGAGCTGGTACAATATTCTTATTTTTGGCATTTTTATCACTGGTGCTTATCTTAATTTTGCTGCCAATCGCTGAATGAAGTAATTTCTCAGGCAATCCAGTATCACATTATCTGAAATTGTGCTACAATTATTCCCTTGTAATGACTGAATCAGAATTAAAATACTGGGTCGGTTTCAATCTTATTCCTGGAATCGGTAAAGTCAAATTCTCCCAGATCGAAAAATATTTCGGCAGCCTGGAAAAAGCCTGGCAATCCGGAAAGGGCGATCTAATTCAGGCTGGCCTGGATAGCCATACAATCAAATCCATCGAAACCTGGCGACCCCGCATTGATCCTGACGCAGAAATGGAAAAACTGGAAAAAAGCGGAGTCAAAGCTTTGACTTATCATGATGCCGCGTATCCCGCGAGATTGAAGGAGATTTATGATTACCCACCTCTAATTTATGTTCGTGGCTCATTAACTGAGCAGGATGAATGGTGCGTCTCCGTAGTGGGAACACGCCGTTCTACCGTATATGGACGCCAGGTAACCGAGGAAATGGTGGAAGGGTTAGTACGCAATAAAATTACTATTGTCAGCGGACTCGCAAGAGGAATTGATACAGTTGCTCACCGAAGAGCCCTGGAGGCAGGCGGCAGGACGATTGCAATTTTTGCCTGCGGGCTTGATACGGTTTACCCCGCCGAAAATGCGGCTTTAGCCCGCAGTATCATCAGTACCGGGGCTCTGATCAGCGAATATCCGCTGGGCGCCAGACCCCGCCCGGATAACTTCCCCCGTCGAAACCGCATTATGAGCGGTATGAGCCTGGGTGTGCTGGTAATCGAAGCTGATGAAGATAGCGGAGCAATGATTACCGCCCGCATGGCGCTTGAGCAGAACCGGGAAGTTTTTGCCATCCCTGGGAGTATATTCTCCCCCGTCAGCAGAGGCACCAACCGTTTGATTCAGGAAGGCGCCAAACTTGTGCGCACCTGCACCGATATCCTGGAAGAATTGAATCTGACCGCCAGTGTTTATCAAATTGAAATGAAGGAGATTATCCCTGCTTCAGAGACAGAAACCCTGCTGCTGAAACACCTGAGTTCGGAACCGATACATATTGACGAAATCTGCCGTGGCTCAGGATTACCCGTTTCAACTGTCAGCAGCACTCTGGCTATAATGGAACTGAAAGGCTCGGTCAAACAGGTCAGCACAATGCATTACGTTCTAACCAGAGAAACGAGACAGGAGTACAGGATAAAGCTAGAATAATAACTATGAAAGAAAAATTAGTCATCGTTGAATCACCAGCCAAGGCAAGGACCTTGAGTAAAATACTCGGACGGGGTTATACCCTTAAGGCTTCACTTGGACACATCCGGGATCTGCCCAAAAGCCAGATCGGCGTTGATATAAATAACGGCTTTGAGCCGAAATATGTAATACCACCGGACAAAAAAAAGATTGTGAACGAATTAAAGGAAGCGGTCAAAGGAGCTTCCGCAGTTTACCTCGCCACCGATCCGGATCGGGAGGGAGAGGCAATCTCATGGCATCTTGAGCAGGTCATGGATGGTCACGCTAAAAATATTCCTTACCGCAGAGTTGTTTTCCACGAAATTACTGAGGAAGCCATTAAACAGGCGTTCAAACATCCCCGGGAAATAGATATGCAGCTCGTCAATGCCCAGCAAGCGCGGCGAATACTGGATAGACTGGTGGGATATAAAATCAGCCCTCTTCTTTGGCGCAAGGTGAAAAGGGGATTATCGGCAGGGAGAGTGCAATCTGTTGCCCTGCGGATAATCGTGGACCGTGAAAGGGAAATACAGAATTTTCAACCGGTTGAATACTGGACTATTGAAGCAGAGCTGGTTAAAGCTGTTGAAGCTGATAAAGGCACCTCTTTACGTGCAGGATTAATCGGCTTTATTGATGGAACCCGGATTGAGATACACAGTGAAAGCGAAGCCAGTCATTTGAAGGCAGAACTGGAGACAGCCAGCTACAGCGTGCTGAAAACCACGACCAAAAATATTACACGCTCACCAGCACCTCCATTCATTACCAGCACCCTTCAGCAGGAAGCCTGGCGTCAATTGAGATTTTCAACAAGCCGCACAATGTTGATAGCCCAGCAACTTTATGAGGGCTTGCCCCTCGGAGATGAAGGCAGCACCGGTTTGATCACCTACATGCGTACCGATTCAACCCATGTAGCCACCTCGGCTATCTCAGAGACACGCGAGTATATCCGGGATAAATTCGGAGAACTATACCTGCCCCAGAAAGCAAGAGTATTCGGTAAAGCGGTCAAAGGAGCCCAGGAGGCTCACGAGGCTATTCGCCCCACCCGGATAAACCGCGAACCGGCGATGGTCAAACCATATTTAAATGAAGATCAGTTTAAATTATATGAACTGATCTGGAAACGTATGGTCGCCAGCCAGATGGCGAACGCCGTGTACGAAAATACCAGCATTGATATTGAAGCCAGAGGATCATCTTCACATATAAATTATCTGTTCAGGACTTCGGGAAGCAAACTGGTATTCCCGGGCTTTACCCTGCTCTACATCGAAGGAAAAGATGAGGAGGATGAAGAAGAGAAATCGCTTCACGAAGGTCTGGCATTGCAGGAAGGTGATGCTCTTAAACTACTGGAGCTTATTTCGGAACAGCATTTTACCCAGCCGCCACCCCGGTACACCGAAGCTACCCTGGTGAAAGCACTGGAGCAACAGGGAATCGGTCGTCCCAGCACTTATGCTCCCATTATTGCGACGATTCAGGAAAGGGATTATGTGACCAAAAACCGTGGAGTATTCCAGCCCACTCAGCTCGGTTTTGTGGTGAATGATCTGCTTACCCGGAATTTCCCGGATCTGATGGATATTGAATTCACTGCCCGTATGGAAGAGGAGCTGGACGATATTGCCAGCAAGAATAAAAACTGGGTTGATGTGGTTAAAGAATTCTACGCCCCACTGGCAAAAGACCTGGAAGAGGCGCAGGAAAAGGTTGAAAAAGTTAAATTGGAAGATGAAGAGAGCGGAGAAATGTGCCCTACCTGTGGTAAGCCAATGGTGATAAAGAGCGGCAGGTTTGGAAAGTTCCTCGCCTGTTCAGGCTATCCTGAGTGCAAAACAACGCGTCCGTTTCAGATCAAAACCGGGGCAAAGTGCCCGGAATGTGGCGGTGAGCTTGTGCAGAGAATCAGCAAGAGAAAAAGGCGTTTTTACGGCTGCTCAAATTATCCAAAATGTGAATTCGCAACCTTCATGCAGCCTTTGCCCAAAGCCTGCCCTCAATGTGGCGGACTGATGGTCGTCCAAAGAAACAAGATGGCTAAATGTTTAAGCTGCAGTTACAAAGAAAAGCTGGAAGAGGAGAAATCAGCTTAATCAACACTGGAATTCACCTGATGGGGATTTCAAGTGCAGGAAGTTTTTAACAGGTACCTGGATTATCTCAAAGCTGAATGCAATGCCTCCAGATATACCCTGCGAAATTATGAATCGGATTTGAAAGGCACGTTTAAAAGGGGAGCAGGAAAGGGATTTTTTCAGTTCCTGCTTCTACAGCAGATCAGGGATTTTAGGGATGTTGATAAGCAGACCCTGAGAGACTACTTAACCTGGTTGATGGAACAGGGAGTCAAAAAATCGAGCATTGCACGTAAACTCTCGGCGATCAGGTCGTTTTACCGTTTCCTTCTAAAAGAGGGTATTTTGCAGAAGAGTCCGATCCCCATCAGCTCTGCTGGTAGAAAAGGAGAACGTTCTTCCCTTTCACCTAAACTTGATAGACGCCTGCCTGTTTTTCTTACTCAGCAGGAGATCGAAAAGCTTATCAACCTGCCAGATATCTCAAAACCCCAGGGCAAACGGGACCGCGCAATCCTCGAGCTGCTTTACGCCTCAGGACTGCGGGTAAGCGAATTGTGGCAATTAAACCTTGATCACATCGATCTGGCAACGCGTGAAATCCGTGTGATCGGTAAAGGTTCTAAAGAAAGGATTGTGTTGATGGGAGTACCTGCTGCTGCAGCCATTTCTGATTATCTGTCTTCTGGCAGGCCATTACTGGCAAGCAGAATAAGGGAAAACGCCCTCTTTCTGAACAGCCGGGGCCGGCGGCTTAGTATACGTGGCATTCAATTGTTGCTCCACGAATATGCAGTGGCTTGCGGTCTGGAAAAAAGTGTGCACCCTCATGTTTTAAGGCACACCTTTGCCACCCATATGCTGGATGGTGGTGCCGATTTAAGGGTAGTACAGGAACTGCTTGGTCACGCAGACCTTTCTACCACCCAGATTTATACCCATATAACAAAACAGCAAGCACGCAAGGTTTATCTGAATACCCATCCTATGGCACAAAAAGGGGATGAAAGAAATGCAGATTGAAACCAGATTAGAAAAAGTGCGTAAGCATTTTGCGGGAAAACAGATTGAAGCACTCCTCATTTCACAACCAGAGAACCTGTTCTACCTGACCGGGTGCGAAGGTCTGGAAGGTTATGTTTTAATCGACCAGAAGAAGATGATAATCATTACCGATTTTCGCTATATCGAGCAGGTCCAGAGACAGATCCCTGACGTCGAAATTTTCCAGATAAAAGGGAAAATGGCAGACTGGTTCCCGGCTCTTTTTTCTAATCTTAATATCCGGTACCTGGGTTTTGAGAGTCATCACCTCAACTATGCTCTTTTTGAGCAGATTAACAGCATCATCAAGAAATCTGCCCTAAATCTTAATCTGGTTCCTGTAGAAGGACTGGTCGAATCTATCCGCGTAATCAAAGATGCCACAGAAATCGCCTGTATTTCAATGGCGGCCGAAATCACAGGCGCTGCTTTTGCTTTCGTGGAGAAAATTCTGCAACCGGGAATCACCGAAAAAGCACTTGCCTGGGAAATTGAAAAATTCATGCGGGAAAAGGGAAGTCAGCCGGTGCCATTTGAGTTAATCGTCGCCGCAGGACCGAACTCCGCCATGCCCCACGCCAGACCAACAGAAAAGATCATCTGTGCTGGTGAACCGGTGGTGATAGACATCGGTTCAAAATATGGTAATTATGTCAGTGATATGACACGTACCTTCTTCATCGGTGAATCGGATGACACTTTTCACAAAATTTACCATACCGTCCTCGAAGCTCAGTTAACTGCGATCGCTCACATCAAAACCGGAATGACCGGGCAGGAAGCAGATGCAATTGCCCGGCGAATTATCGCCACTGCCGGTTATTCTGAGGCATTTGGTCACAGTCTGGGACACGGGATAGGACTGGTTACCCACGAAAACCCTCGCGTTGGTCCGGGCTCCACTGATCTGCTGGAAGAAGGAATGGTTTTTACTGTTGAACCGGGCATCTACCTGCCCGGATGGGGTGGTGTGCGCATAGAAGATGATATAACTCTTGTAAATGGCAAAGTTAAAGTTATCTCTTCCGCCCGAAAATAATTAACCGAGGTGACCAGATTGTTCAAAGCCGATTTCCACATCCATACAAAATACTCTATGGACTGCAGTACATCGCTGGAACAAATTATCAGGACCTGTCTGAAAAAGGGTATTAATTGCATCGCCATCGCCGATCATGGAGCAATAGAAGGTGCCCTGCAGATGCAGAAAATTGCACCTTTTACCGTGATCGTAGCTGAAGAGGTGCTTACGGACAGGGGTGAAATAATGGGGATGTTCCTCAAGGAACTTGTTCCCAGCGGACTTTCCCTTGAAGAAACAATTCAGCGTATCAAAAGGCAGGGAGGTTTGCTCTGCGCCCAGCATCCCTTTGATCGCTTCCGCAAGGATGCCCTGAAAGCAGACACCATGAACGAAATTGCCGACCAGCTTGATCTGGTTGAGGTTTTCAATGCTCGCAATCCGCTTCTCCAGAGCTCGCAACTCGCACATAAATTTGCCGAAGAGCATGGACTTCCGGGTTGTGCCGGCAGCGATGCTCACAGCCATTATGAGATTGGTAATGCTTACGTGGAGATGCCGGAGTTCAAGGATAAAGAAGAATTCCTGGTAGCGCTATCCCGGGGGAAAATTTACGGTCACCGGGCAAATCCCTTTTCGCATTTTGCCAGTATGTGGTCAAAAATCAAAAAGCACGCAATTTAATGGTATAAAAATGGCGGGCATAATACCCGCCATTGTCAGGACGTATTCCAGTGGAAACCAGAGTGCTGGTTATTTGGTTTTTTCCTGTTTCTTCAGCACATGATCGATCAACCCGTACTCGATCGCCTGTTCTGGATTGAGATAAAAATCACGATCGGTATCATGAGCGATCTTTTCCATAGGCTGTCCGGTGTGTTTGACCATGATGTTGCGGATGATTTCGTCCAGCCGCATGATTTCCTTAGCAGCGATTACGATATCTGCAGCCTGTCCCTGAGCACCACCCAATACCTGATGCATGTGAATGGTAGCATGAGGTAAAGCAAAACGCTTACCTTTGGCTCCAGCGGTGAGCAAAACCGTAGCCATGCTGGCAGCCATACCCAGACAGATCGTGGATACCTCTGGTCTGATCAGCTGCATGGTATCATAAATCGCCAGACCGGCAGTGACAACACCACCCGGAGAATGGATATAAAGGCTGATATCTTTATCCGGATCTTCCCTATCGAGATAAAGTAGCTGCGAGATAATCAGGTTAGCTACCTGGTCAGTAATTGGCATATTCAGCATCACAATGCGTTCCCGCAGGAGAAGCGAATAAATATCAAAAGCCCTCTCCCCCCGTGTGCTGGTTTCCACCACCATCGGTATGACGTTCATAGGATCAATCATTCTTTATCCCTCCTTTCCGGTTTCATTAACCTTCTCAATTTCAGTTTCGCCTGTTTTTGCTCCGCTGTCAACTGGAGCAGTAACGATCTCCACCAGCTTTTCGATCGTTTTACGGGTCACGATAGTTGAAGCCAGGCTAAGCTGAGACTCGGGATAGTTGAGCAATTCGATAAGTCCGGCGGCTCTATCCGGATGGATATCCTTTGTCATCGATTGGATTTGATTCTGAATCTCCTCCTGAGATACCTGAATATTCTCCTTACGGGCGATTTCAGTCAGAACCAGCGATTGCTTGACACTGCGTATCGCAACTGGTCTCACCTGCTCTCTCAATTGCTCATAACTCTGGTTGATGCTTTTCAGATACTCATCCAGACCTTTTCCATCCATCTGCCACCGCCTCATCTGATCACGGATGAGATTATCAATCTCACGCTCTACCATTACCGGTGGAAATTCAATCTCAGACTGATTAACTATGGTTTCGACTACTTTTTGTTCAAAATCCTTTTTTGCCTGCGCTTCGGCATTTTGTTGCAGGCTCTCCACGATCTTCTGCCTGAGTTCATCGGCAGTTTTGAGTTCCGGATTGACCTGTTTGGCAAAATCATCATTAAATTCAGGCAGTTTTTCCTGCTTTATTTCTTTGATCGTAACTTTAAATTCTACTTCTTTTCCTGCCAGTTCTGCCCGATTATAATCCTCAGGGAAACTTAGTTTGAACTCCTTCGTCTCGCCTTTGTGCATTCCTATCAGGGCTTCGGCAAATCCCTTCATGGGAAAGACAGATTCCTTTTGCACCTGATATTCGGCATCTTTCTGGTTGATAAATGGCTGGGTGCCGACATGACTTTCTATATCTAATATCACCAGATCACGAGAATTTACCTGTCTTTCTACTGGTTCCCAGATAGCATGTTGATGACGCAGAGCCTCAATCGCGTTTTCGATATCCTCTTCTTTCAATTCAACTTTTTCCGGGGCAAGCCTGATCTGGTGATAATCAGGCAATTTTACCGTGGGCTCAAGAGGTACCACCATTTTATAGGTTACCGGCTCCAGTTTATCAAGATGAATTTCTGGTTGGGTTAGCGGTTGCAGTCCCTGATCCGCAACTGCCTTTTCATAGGCTTCAGGAGCCATATGCTCCACAGCATCCTCAAGCAAGGCACCCTTGCCAAGATATTGCTCAACTATAAAACGGGGAGCCTTTCCTTTACGGAAGCCCGGAATGGCGGCTTTTTTAACCAGGCGCTGATAAGCCTTCTGAAGCCCTTCCTCAAGCTCAGGAGGCTCAACTTCCACGGTTAGATATGCCTGGCGGTTTTCGGTTTTTTCTAAGGTAATTTTCACAACTCCTCCAATCGGTATATGAAATTATTTTTCTAATTGTGGTTCCGGCACAATAGCAATATGCAGTTCGTCAATCTGCTTCTGGCTAACAGGAGCCGGTGCATCCAGCATCAGGTCATAAGCGACCTGGTTCTTGGGGAATGCAATGACATCCCTGATCGTCTCCTCCCCAGCCAGCAGCATCACAAAACGATCAATCCCCGGGGCTATTCCCCCATGTGGCGGTGCACCATATTCAAAGGCTTCCAGGAGATGACCAAAAAGCTGATTGATTTTCTCATCTTCATAACCCATCAACCGGAAAATCCGGCGCTGAAGTTCGGTATTATGAATACGGATACTGCCACCGGCAATCTCAAAGCCATTACAGACAAAATCATAATGTCTGCCGTGAACCTTTTCAGGAGCAGTATCCAGCAAGGGGATGTCTTCTTCCCGGGGCTGGGTAAAGGGATGATGCATGGCTTCCCACCGCCCCTCCTCCTTATTCCAGTTTAGCAGAGGAAAGTCAACAATAAAAGCAAATTTAAGTTCATTTGGATCAATCAGATTTAAACGCCGTCCCATTTCTTTGCGAAGTTCACCCAGCACAGGTGTAACAACTTCATTTTTACCAGCGACGATTAAGAGCAGATCCCCCATGGTCGCTCCGAGCCGCTCCGCCATCTCCCTGATGTGTTCAAGTTTCAAATACTTTAGCGCTCTGGATTTAACCATGTCCATCGTTAAATCATCAAGATTGCCCGGACCGTTACCCAGAGCAATGGTCAGTAATCCTGCCCCACCCAATCCCTGCACCAAAGTATTGAGTTCATCAAGTTGACTGCGGGTGTAGGTACAGCAACCGGGAGCCACGATGCCCTTAACCCTGCCGCCTTCCGCCACCACAGTTTTGAAGATACCAAAATCAGTTTTAACGGCAATATCGGAAATATCGTGAATTTCCAGGCCAAAACGCAAATCAGGTTTATCTGAGCCATATTTTTCCATGGCTTCCGCATAAGGTATCCGCGGGAAAGGTTCGTTGATCTTGAGCTCAGGTTTTATCGCCTTCACCAGCGAGGTGAACAGCTCTTCAATAAGGCTCAGAATATCTTCTTCATCATCCACAAAACTCATCTCAAGATCGAGCTGAGTAAATTCGGGCTGGCGGTCTTTACGGGAGTCTTCATCACGGAAACATCTGGCTATCTGAAAATATTTTTCTACACCGGCAACCATTAAAAGCTGTTTCAACTGCTGTGGTGATTGAGGTAACGCATAAAATTTCCCTGGATAAAGGCGGCTGGGTACCAGATAGTCCCTCGCACCTTCGGGCGTGCTTTTGATCAGGATCGGCGTTTCAACCTCGATGAAACCCTTCTCATAGAGGAACCGGCGCATATATTTAATCACTTCATGCCGCAATATAAGGTTGTTTTTCATCCTTTCACGGCGCAAATCAAGATAGCGGTATTTGAGCCGTACATTTTCATTAACCTCGACATCCTCATTGATATAGAAGGGCGGTGTTCTGGCAGTATTCAAAATAACAAGAGAATCTGCCAGTATCTCAATTTCTCCAGTGGGGATTTTGGGATTTTCAGTGCCTGCCGGTCTGGCAGCAACCTGTCCTCCAACCTGAATCACATACTCGTTGCGTAAATCGCTGGCTATTTTATGAGTATAACTGGAGGTTTCCGGATTAAAAACCACCTGTACTTTACCTGATCTATCCCGTAGATCGACAAATATGATCTGTCCATGGTCGCGCCGCCGATCTACCCAACCAGCCAGTTTGATCTTTCTTCCTATATCCTTCTTCGAAAGTTCACCGCAATTATCAGTTTTAAGCAAAAATAATGTCCTCCCAGCAAGATAATTCAGGACACTAAACCCTGAATGATTATATCGTATTATGATTTTTGCTTCAACCGTATGTACGAAATATTGCATCATCAGCCCAGGTCATGTACTATTAGACCAAAAGGGAGTTGATTATTCATGGAAGAACTGCTTTTTGGGACAGGAGGCACCCCTCACAGCAGTCCTAAACCCCGCAACCTGATTAACGGCATCAGGCGAATCGCCGAACTCGGTCTGGGCTGCATGGAGATGGAATTTGTTTATGGCGTACGCCTGCCGGATAACGAAGCTGAACAGGTTGCAGCCGCCGCCAGAAAGCTGAAGGTCAGGTTGACCGCTCATGCTCCGTACTACATCAATTTAAATGCGCACGAAAATGATAAACTGGTAGCAAGTCAGGATAAATTGTTGCAGACTGCGCATACAGCCGCTCTCTGCGGTGCCAACGACGTGGCTTTTCATGCCGCCTTCTACCTCAAAGATCCCCCGGAAGAGGTCTATGCCAGACTGAAACGGTTGTTAACCGGCATCGTGTCTGAAGTGAAACGTGAAAACAGATATATCTGGCTGAGACCTGAATTGATGGGAAAACCGAGCCAGTTCGGCAGTCTCGAGGAACTGCTCGCATTATGCAGTGAAGTAGAAGGACTGGCTCCCTGCATTGACTTTGCTCACCTCCACGCCCGTACCGGGAAATATAATTCTTATTACGAATTTAATTCAGTCCTTTCTCAGGTGGAAAAAAGGCTCGGGCGTTCAGCCCTGGACAATCTGCATATCCACGTTTCAGGCATCAATTATAATAATAAGAGCGGAGAAATCATGCATCTGAATCTCCGGGAGTCTGATTTCCAGTATATTGATCTGCTCAGGGCTTTGAAAGAAAGAGATGTCAGAGGAACACTGATCTGTGAAAGTCCCAATCTTGAAGAAGATGCCCTGCTTTTAAAAGAGACTTACGCGAAGGTGTAAAAATCTTAAATGATCAGAAAGTGGAATTTACGACTTCTTAATCCTTACTGGAGTTTTCACCGTTAAATACCACATCATAATTGCATAAGTTCGCCTATTGACACATCTCTTTTAAAGTACAGTATAATTTATTTAATGAGCACAATATTTAATAGATCATCGTTTAGAATCAATAAAAAATAATTACAGGAGGTAAGACAGGTGAAAAAGGCTATCGCACTGGTTCTCCTGATCCTGGTAGTTGCTTCGCTGTTGCTGGCTGCCTGCGGTGGAGGGACGACAACCGCGCCGACCACCGCCACCACGACCTCTCCCACCAGCACCGGCACTACCACCACAACCCCCACCGGTACAACCCCCGGTCAAACCACAACCCCTACGGGGACGACTCCCACCGCCACCACCGGTCCTAAGAGAGGCGGTATTTTGAGGGGCATCATCACCGCCGGTCCCGCCATGATGAGCTACCGCGGCAAAATGGGACCCGGCGATCACACTTACGTGATGCCAGCGGTAGAATACCTGGTTGAACCCTATGTCGATGAACAGGGTAACCGCGGCTGGATTCCGTTCCTGTGTGAATCCTATAACATTGATCCCGTGGGCAAGACCTTCACCTACAAAATTCGCAAGGGCGTCAAGTTCCATGATGGCTCCGATCTGAATGCTGATGTGGTCAAATGGAACATCCAGCAGCAGATTGATAGCGGCTGGTGGCAGGACGCCGATAAGGTGGTCAGCATTGAGACCCCGGATGACTACACCGTCGTAATCCGTTTCAGCGAGTACAGCAACCAGTATGAATTCAACTGGGGCTGGACGGCTATCTGGTCCAAAGCAGCCTGGATGCAGGCTACTGGTGGGGATGCCACCACCACCAATGAGAAGGGGCAGGCCTGGGCAGTTGATCACGTGGTGGGCACCGGACCCTTCAAGCTCAAGGAATACAAGCGGGATGCCAGTATTTCCTGGGTGAGATTTGAAAACTACTGGCAGCCTGGCAAACCCTATCTGGATGGCCTGGAATTCAGCATTGTGACTGATTCCACCACTGCCTCTCTGCTGCTCCAGTCCGGTAATGTGGATGCCTGGCTGCAGGGCAGTGCCGCCAAGGACTGGAAGGAGCTGGAAGCTAAAGGTTTTAAGGTTCAGAGTTTCTGGCCCGGTTTACCTCAGGCTCTCTTCCCCAATACAACCAACCCCAACTCCAAGTGGCAGGATAAGCGGTTAAGGGAAGCACTTGAGTATGCCATTGATAAGAGTACGATTGCCAATGCGCTTGGTCTGGGTTTCTACAAGCCCATGCCGCAGATTGCACCATCTACGGAGTGGGGTTATATTCCTGACCTGCCAGTGAGGAGCTACAATCTGACCAAAGCCAAGCAACTGCTGGCTGAAGCTGGTTATCCTAATGGTGTTAAGGTCAAACTGCTAATCCAGAATACCCCTGCCAGCATTGATGCTGGACAGTCACTGAAGCAGTATCTTGATCAGGCTGGTTTCAAGACCGAGCTGGATGTAGCTGATGCGGGCAGATACTTCGGTAGCGTCTTCGGCACCGGCTGGGATGACCTGGTGCAGATGTTCTATGGTATGGATGTCAACTATCTGGCTACCTACATGTCATGGTTCTCCAGCGATCCCAAGTCCAACCTTGCCAGCTTTGGAAGAACTCCTGAACAGATCGCGATGGATAAGCAGGCCGTCCTGATACCGGATGTTGCGGGGCAGAAGGCGATGACTGAAAAGCTTTGCCGGTATCTGTATGAGGAAGCTCGTCTGGTACCTCTCTGGTGGGTACCCGCGACTACCGTTCAATTCCCCTATGTACATCACGAGATTTACCGGCATGGTTTCATCCGCTGGGATACCGAGAACTTCTGGATGGATCCCCATTAATAGATAATCTGACCTGTAAAATCGGACTAAGTTAAAACTAGAGGGAGGTTCTTCGGGAGAAGCGAAGAACCTCCCTGCATTTATAGTACGAAAATATCACCACGACAAATCACTCCCTGAATTGATTACTCACCAGCGGAAGCAGGGGAAAATTGTGTGCGTTTTTCCTGCTGGCAGTAACCTGTTATAATATAAGCGAGATAATGGTCGTTTTAGAATATTAGATTTTTTACAGGACAGGTGAAATCAGTTAAATGCGTAATACTTTAATATTAATAGCGATCCTGATTGCTGCCATAGCAATCTTTTATTCGCTGTTCCCCAATCTGAACCAGAAAACGGAAGAGCTACCAATCAGCGATGTCATTGCTCTGTCACAACAGGGTCAAATCAAGCAAATTGAAGTAAACGGTAACACACTGACCATTACCAGGACAGATAATACTCAGGTAATTGCGATTAAAGAATCCAACGCAACTCTGGATGATCTGGTCAATCTGGGTTTGAACCTCAAGACCGGTAACGCCGGAAATCCGGTAATCGTCAATGTGAAAGAACCTTCAGGCATCAACTGGGGGAGCTTATTAATCAACCTCATTCTGCCCGTGCTGTTCTTTGGCGGTCTCCTTTTCTTCCTCTTCCGCTCTGCGAGGGGAGCGAACAACCAGGCTATGCGGTTCGGTCGCAGCCGCGCCCGCCTGTTTCCGGCAAACAAGCCCACCGTAACCTTCGATGATGTTGCGGGGGTTGACGAAGCCAAGCAGGAATTGCATGAAGTGGTGGAGTTCCTCAAAGACAGAGACAAGTTCCAGAGTCTGGGAGCACGCATCCCCAAGGGTGTTCTGCTGGTAGGACCTCCAGGCACAGGTAAAACTTTACTGGCCAGAGCGGTTGCCGGAGAAGCAGGGGTTCCCTTCTTCTCTATCAGCGGAAGCGAATTTGTCGAGATGTTTGTCGGTGTGGGTGCTTCACGCGTTAGAGACCTGTTCGATCAGGCTAAGCGCAATGCCCCCTGCATTGTGTTTATAGACGAAATTGATGCGGTCGGTCGCCAGCGCGGTGCGGGTCTGGGGGGAAGTCACGACGAGAGAGAGCAGACCCTGAACCAGATACTGGTGGAAATGGATGGCTTTGATACCAATACCAGTGTCATCGTACTGGCTGCTACCAACCGACCCGATATTCTGGATCCTGCTTTGCTTAGACCGGGACGTTTTGATCGCCGGGTTGTTCTGGACAGGCCTGATATAAACGGACGGCTGGCAATTCTTAAGGTTCATGCCAAAGGCAAACCACTTGCTCCTTCAGCCAACCTTGAAGTAATCGCCAAGGCGACACCTGGCTTTAGCGGGGCAGATCTGGCTAACCTGGTCAACGAGGCAGCTATTCTGGCTGCCCGCCGCGGTAAAAAAGCCATCGAGATGATTGAGCTAGAGGAATCCATTGACCGCGTGATCGCTGGACCGGAAAGAAAAAGCCGGCGTATCAGTCCAAAAGAAAAAGAAATCACAGCATATCATGAAGCCGGACATGCCCTGGTAGCCCGCATGCTGCCACACGCCGACCCTGTACACAAAATGTCAATAGTGGCTCGCGGTATGGCTGGTGGCTATACAAGGCAACTACCCACGGAAGACCGGTATCTTTTGACGCGGTCCCAGTTCGACGATATGCTGGCAACCCTTCTGGGTGGTCGCACAGCAGAACTGGTGATTTTCAACGAAACCAGTACCGGCGCTTCGGATGACATTAAGAGGGCTACTGATTTAGCACGCCGCATGGTTACCGATTTCGGTATGAGTGAAACTCTGGGGCCCCGAACTTTCGGACACCGGGAAGAGTTGATCTTCCTTGGACGTGAGATTTCCGAGCAGAGAGATTACAGCGAAAAGACCGCCCTGATGATTGATGCCGAGGTACACAAACTTATCGATCAGGCAGCCAAAACTGCCTGGAAGATCCTGACCGAGAACCGGCAGAGGCTAATCCACCTTGCACAAACTCTGATTGCCAAGGAAACTCTTGAGGGAGAAGAACTGGAAAAAGCCTTCAATGCTCCGATTAGCGGGGAAGCTCCACAGCCAGTGACAGTTCCTTCACCTGTGATCGCTTCTCAAACCGGCCCTGTAGTTCCGACAGTACAAACAAACCCTGCTAAACCCGCTCCAGGAGAAGGACCCGCTATTCAACCAATGCCCGCTTCATGAAGATAGTCTAAACATCAAAAAAGCCGGTAATAACCGGCTTTTTTATTATCTATGTCGGGGGAAAGAGATGTACATCAAGATCACCGATCAACCCATTCAGCCTGAGGAAATTATCAATCTGGCAAAAACCAGAAACAGTGGATGTGTGGTGACCTATGTAGGATTGATAAGGGATGAATCACGTGGCAAAAAAGTCCTGACAGTAGAATATCAGGATAGAGATGGTAAAGCTGAGGAAAGATTGCGGCAGCTCGCTGAAGAAATAAAGCAAAAATTCCCCATCAATAACCTCGCCCTCTGCCACAGGATTGGCATGCTTAAAGTTGGCGAAATTAATCTGGTTTTTGCCTTTGCCTGTGGACACAGGCAGGAGGGATTTGCCGCCTGCTCCTACGCAATTGACCGGTTCAAGGAAACTCTGCCAACCTGGAAAATAGAGACCTATGCTGATGGTTCAACGCATGTCGGGTAGACTCCTTATCACTGATGATGCTGCTCGCGGTCAGCAATGTTTTTCAACCTGCCGGCACAGTAATTCTGGATAAGTGCCTGGCGATTGGCCAGATCAACTTCCTCAAGAACGCCCCGATTCAGGAGAAACATGCGATCAGCGATTCCAAGAGCTTCTACAGGATCGTGGGTAACATAAACTACGGCTGAATGTGAATCACGGATAACAGGTCTTAATTCTCCAAGCAGGCTGTCTACCAATTCCGTATCCAGATTGCTGAACGGTTCATCCATCAGTATAATTTCCGGTTCAATTGCCAGAGCTCGGGCAATTGAAACCCGCTGTACCATCCCACCACTTAACTGACCGGGGTAATATTCATAAAAACCCTTCAATCCCATCCTGTCCATCCACTGTCTGGCCAATACTTTCGCCCTGCGCTGGTCAACACCGATCGCCTTTAATACCAGTGCAATATTATCCTGAGCAGTCCGCCAGGGTAAAAGGCGATGGTCCTGAAAAATATAGCCGATACGTCTGCCTGATACCTGTACTTCTCCACTGTCGTGTTTAAGTGTACCGGCAATGATCCTGAGCAGCGTGGTTTTACCAGAACCGGATGGGCCAAGAATTGCAACCACCTCATTCTTCATTACCTGCAAATTGATAGCCGTTAATACTCTGAGACCGTTAAAAGACTTGGCAATATTCTGTAACCGGATCACACATTCCATCATGTTCTCTTCCAACGTGTCAGGTAATCCCTGATCGGACGTAAAACACCAAACTCAACCAGACCCAGCAATCCAAATGCTACCAGTATCCAGGCAAAAAGAGCCGGGGTGTCCAGGAAAGTCCAGGCAATAAACAGGCTGTGTCCTACCCCGTTGCGAGCTCCCATAAATTCTGCCAGAATCAGTGCACGGACCCCTACACCAGAAGCCAGTGTCAATCCAGCCATAATCGCAGATCCGATCCCAGGTAAATAGATTTCCCTTAAGCGCATTCCGGTTGGGATCCGGTAAACTGCTGACATTTCGATAATACGTGCATCAACCGCCAGCATGCCTTCCAGTGTATTCACATAGGTTATCGGCACCGTGATCACCGCGGTCATAAAAATCACCGGTGCACTTCCTATACCAAACCATAGTAAAGCCAGCACAGTAATGATAATGGCAGGGACTGTCATCGCTACCCAGCGCATCGGCTCCAAAAAGAGCTGTATTCTGCGGTTCAAACCCGCAACCACGCCCAGACCAATACCCACCATACTTCCGATTCCTAGTCCAATCAGCAACCTTAGCAGACTGTATCCCAATTGACGCCACAGTGAACCATCAGTTGCCAGATTCAACAATGCCACAAAAGTAGATGCTGGTGAAGCGATGATAATACGCGGAAATATCATAGAGAGAATCTGCCAGACCAGTACGGTTGCCAGCGCTCCTGATACTATGAAAAATATCCGGTGATTAAACCACTTTAGCCAGTTGATCCCTCTTTGCTTATTTCCCATAATAAAAAGCTTCGTCGGGTAATTTCCCACCCGTATAATTTGGAGAAATCTCAGCAAGCGAATTGAAGAAGGCTTCAAGCTCAGGTCTGGCGTTCACGGCGGGAACAAACTTCCAGTCAATATTCTTCATAGATTCGCTTAATACTTCAGCAGTAAAACCCTGTTCTGCCAGTACTTTTGAACCAATCTCACCGGCTTCAGCCGGATTATCCAGCATCCACCTGATAGCTTTCTCATATTCACTTTCAAAAACCCTGATTATTTCTGAACGATTCAGAATATCGCCCATCGCAATGGTCCCCGCGATCGGACTGGCTTTCCCACCCGTGACCGCTTCCCATTCTGATTTCATATTGATTGCCCGAATCAGGTTTAATCCGGACTTTTTACCGTTGAGGATCACCGAAGTTGCAGACGGCTCGGATAGTAGCACATACCTATCCTGCCCGCTCAGCAGCAGTTGAGAAGCCTGTACGGGATCCGGCGCGTAATAAATATTAATATCTACATCAGGATTGATGCCCTGTTTCTGGCATACAAAACGGAACATAGCATCCGGAATAGCTCCCTGATAGGGCATTACCACCCGTTTGCCTTTCAGGTCATTGATAGATTTAACCGACGTATCTGAAGTGACCAGATAAAGGATATTCCAGATTGAGCAATCCAGCAACTTCAGAGATATTCCACGATTATAAAAGGTTGCCGCAGAATTGGTGGGCAGTGAAACAAAATCTCCCTGTCCTCCTGTAATAATCGCCTGAAGCTGAGCGGGATTTGCCCAGATTGTGAGGGTAGTTTTTTCAGCGACCGAACTTAAGCTGTTATGTTCAACCATATACGCCAGAGGGATGGAAAGTGGACCGATGGTGCCAACCAGCCGAATATTTTCAGCTTTACTGACCGGGGAAGATGATTGGCTGGCACAGGCTGATAAAAAAATGCCGATTAGCAGAATAACTGCCATCAAGGAGATAACCAGCTTTTTCATCACTTCCTCCTGAGATATAATCCGACTAATATCATAACATCCTCGGTGAACCCCATAAAAAATCGTAATAGTATTTTCTTAACAAAGTTTTAATAATTGGATGTTATTATTTTAATCAAGAAGGATGCGAAGCGCCCGTTTTCTATTTGAATACGAAGCGCAACGTAATTTATTCATGGAGGTAGACAAATATGTGGCGAAAGAGGAAATGGATAATAGTAGCTGTAGTTGCTGCGGTAGTCATCCTGACTGTTGGAATTATCGGCGGGGTAGCCTATGCCCAGACGACCAGCACTCCTGAATCAACACCTACCACTCCGGGCAAAACCTTCTTAGCCAGAGTTGCAGAAATATTGGGCATCGACCAGCAAAAGCTGGAAGATGCAGTAGCTCAGGCTACAAAGGAAATGCAGGATGAAGCTCTGAATCAAAGGCTTCAGGCTCTGGTCGAGAAAGGTAAAATCACCCAGGAACAGGCTGATCAGTACAAGCAGTGGTGGGAGTCCAGACCGTCCGATTTTCCGGCAGGGTTAGGCATTAGAGGTTTCAAGGGATTCCGCGGTGGATTCCATTGCAACCCGTGGTTTAATGGCACTCCGTCTCCGAGCGCATCTGCAACCCAGTAAAGTGTGGACTTAAGGGCTTCGCCTCCTTCCTTTTTTGAGAGAGGGAGAATTCTCCCTCTCTCAACATTTGCGATTAACAGATTAAACTATAAAACACTCCTCTGTTGTGATGCCAGGCGTATGTCAAGCACTGCACACCTGCCACTTTCAACTTCCCTGAAACCTTCTCTAAATGCCTCTATTAACTCATCAGGCTCATTTACCGTTCTGCCAAAAGCTCCACAGGCTCTGGCTATCAGTGCATAATCTGGAGGAGGAGCAATTTCTACCCCACAATCAAAAGCCTGCTTTGCATTCAATCCCTTATCACCATATGCCCGGTTTACCAGCCCTTTAATAGCACCGTAAGATTGATTATTGAAGATAACCGAAAGGAAAGGCGCCTGATAAGAACCCGCTGTCCAGAGGGTCGCAGTCGGGCATCCCCAGATAAATGCCCCATCTCCCATCAGGCTTACCACGGTTTTCTGAGGTGCAGCCAGTTTTGCTCCCAGGGCTGCCCCCAGTGCCCAGCCTATTGAACCTCCAGCACATCCCAGCCATGTTCCGGGAAGAGAACGATCAATTTGCTCAAATACTGAGGACGATTGGGTAATAACCTGATTGACAATGATGGTATCTTTATGAATCATTTCCGCCAGACAGTGACATAACCAATCGGGTGAGATCGGCTTCTGGCTGGAACGGCTTTTAGCCATTGCTATCCGCCCGCTTTTCAGGTGCTGGTGTTCAGATCTCAATTGAATTACCCGTTCCTGTATCGCTCTGCGTTTTTCTTCCGTTAACATCTGCTTAATCACTTCGGTTAATCCCCTGATAGCAGGATAAGATTCAGATTCGATGAAGGCTTCTGCAGAACGACCCCACAGGGGATAGGCTTTTTTGCTTAAATCAAGATCAATCGTCACAATTTTAGCTCGCTCTGCTGGCTTCAGAGGAAACGGCGCATAAGGCAAATCATATTCAATGAGCAAAAGGGCGTCTGCTGCCGAAAAATAACCTGCAGTATCGCGGGTGCCCCCGCCAATCGGGTCAACACCGGCACAAAGAGGATGAGAAGTCGGAAAACTCACCCTGACCGTGCTGTTGATCACCCTGGCTCCCAGGATTTCTGCCAGTTCAATCAAAGCATTAACCGCCTCAGGATGTCTTCCTGAATTTCCTGCCAGAATCAGGGGTTTCTCGGCTGCCAGTAAAATTTCTGCCGCCTTCCTGAGCACCCCAGAATCCGGCGCTTTCTGGGAAACAGCTTGCCTTAACGGAATACTGAAATGCGATCCGCTGCCTCCATAGGCATCAACAGAGGTGGACAGGTAAACCGGTGCGCGAGGCTCCGAATAAGCGGTTTCGAGTGATTTCCAGGCTATTTCGGCGATGTCATCCCTGGAAGACATTTCATAGTCCCATTTTACGCAGTTGCGGGTCATGTAGCAGGGATTATATGGCTCTCCCGTCCAGGTGACACGATTTGTGGGAGCCAGTGATCCGGCGCACAGCAATACCGGAATATGCCCAAAATAAGCATTGTGCATCTGTCCGCCAACCTGCAAGGTTCCCAGCTCACGGTGCACAAGCACTACCTGCGGTTTGCCTGAAATTCCGTAATGCCCGTAAGCTGCAGCCATCGCTACCGACTCATCCAGACAGAGCACCAGTCCGGGAGCTTTCTTGCCTTCATTTCTTAAACGCGAGACTGTCACCTGTACCGGAACCGTATCAATCCCGGGATTAAAAAAGATATATTCAACCCCGAATGAATTCAGCACTTCTACAAATGCTTCTGCACCTTTATATACTTCCACTCATCACCTCCGGTTGTTAATCAATGACTCAGAATATTTCCCATATTATATCACATGAGAACTCGACCGGAGTGATTTTATTTAAACAGGGAGAAGGTAGTATAATAATGCCCAATAGAATTTCAGGAATACTCATGCCATCGTTCGAGGAGGATTATTTTGAGCATTAGCCGCGAGGAGATGATAAAACTATTTACCACCATGCTGACAATCCGGCGGTTTGAAGAGAGAGTTGCCAGGGAGTATTACGCCGGGAATATCGCAGGTTTTGTGCATTCCTATATCGGTGAAGAAGCCATCGCTACCGGCGTATGTGCTCATTTGAATAAAGATGACCGCATCGTCAGTCATCACCGCGGTCACGGCCACTGCATTGCCAAAGGTGCCGATATGCGGCGTATGATGGCAGAAATATATGGGAAAAAGACCGGCTATTGTAAGGGTAAAGGCGGCTCGATGCATATTGCCGATTTCAGTATCGGAATGCTGGGTGCGGATGGTATTGTAGGTGCAGGATTACCGATTGCAGTTGGCGCAGCGATGGCTGCCCAGCTGGAAAAACGGCACACAATTGTCGCCGTATTCTTCGGAGATGGAGCGTGTAATGAGGGCGAATTCCATGAAGCTCTGAATTTGGCAGGCATCTGGAAACTGCCACTGCTGTTCGTCTGTGAGAATAACCAGTACGGTGTAAACACGCACTATAAAGCAGCGATGGCTGCCCAGGAAATCACTCGCATACCTGAAGCCTATCATATCCGCAATCAATCTGTTGACGGAAATGATGTACTGGCAGTCTATAAAGCTGCCGGCGAGGCGATTTCACGCCTTCGTGAGGGAGATGGACCATATTTCCTTGAATGTATGACCTACCGCTGGCATAAGCACTTCCTATCCACTTATCTGCCAGACCTGCGACCGCAGGCAGAACTGGAAAGCTGGAAAAAGAAAGATCCCATCCCCGCTTTCCAATCCAGATTGCTCAATCAGGGCATATTAACAGATGAGAAAATTCAGGAGATTGAGGCTAATATCGCGGCTCAGGTGGAGGAAGCTGTTAAATTCGCTCTGGAGAGTCCCTATCCAAAACCCGAAGAAGCACTGGAGGATGTGTATTCAGGTTGAAGAACCCGTACAGGAGATATTAAAATGAGAGAAATTACTTTCGAACAGGCTGCACTTGAAGCAATACAGGAAGAATTTCGCCGAAATCCAAAGACTGTACATCTCTCCACGGATGTTCCACTGGATTTACAGGCGGAATTCGGTGCTGAGAGGATCAGGGGAACACCTATTTCGGAATCCGGCTTTGTCGGAGCTGCCATCGGGCTTGCTGGTTCGGGTTTTCGGACTGTGGTGAATATCCGCATGGCAACCTTTGCCTTTGTAGCCATGGATCAGCTCATCAATCATGCAGCCAAAATCACCTATATGTTTGGCGGTCAGGCAAAATTCCCCATCCTGTACCGCATGACTGTGGGAGCGGGGATTTCGGCTGCTGCTGAGCACTCCATCAGTCCCTACTCAATGTATATGAATGCACCGGGGCTGAAGATTATACTACCAACCACCCCTTATGACATCAAAGGGCTCTTCAGAACGGCTTTTAATGACACAAATCCTGTAATATCCTTCGAACATACCGCTTTTGGAAACCTTAAAGGCCAAGTACCCGAATACGATTACTATATTCCTTTCGGACAGGCGAATATCAGGCGGGAAGGAACGGATGTAACCGTGGTTGCCTTGGCTAAGATGGTCTATGAGGCTCTGGCAGCGGCAACAGAGCTTGATAAAATGGGTATTTCCCTTGAAGTTATTGATCCGCGAACTCTGGTTCCTCTGGATCACGAAACGATCAAATCCTCGGTCAGAAAAACCGGGAGGTTGATTGTGGTGGACGAAGCCTGTCCAACCTGCGGCGCCGCCGGTGAAATAGTTTCGCTGGTCACTACTGATAAAAACACGTTTGCCAGGCTTAAGGCTCCTCCGGTAAGGATCTGTGGTCTCGAGGTACCAATTCCCTTCAGTCCTCCGCTGGAAAAGCATGTTATTCCAGAAAAGGACCGGATAATCAGGGCTGTGCGTGAACTGGTCTCAGAACCCGTCTCGGAATACTAATTTTACTCAGGGTGTTCTGGAAGTACCGCTGCTGGCAATCAGATATTCATGTGCCTTTTTCAGCCAGTCCGGTATACGGATCTTTTGCGGGCATTTTTCTACACACTGCTCACAGGAAATACATCTGTCCGCTTTTTGTTCCGGTTTTATACCGAACTGCCCGCCATAAAATCTCCTCGCCATCTCCGGATCATCGTACATAACCGCATCATTGTACATCTCGAAAATACGAGGAATTTCAACACCATTCGGACAGGGCATACAGTAACGGCAGCCAGTGCATGGAACCGGGCTGAGCTTGCGGTAGGCCTGCCGAACCCTGTCTATCAGCGCCATATCCTCTCTGGTCAATGTGCCGGGTCCTGCTTTATCAGCGGTAGCCAGGTTCTCTTTTAATTGTTGCATATTTGACATACCTGAGAGGGCTACGGAAACCTCCGGGTGTTCCCATACCCAGAGCAAAGCCCATTCAGCCGGCGTACGCTTGATTCTGGCGCTCGCCCACAGACTGGCTACTTCCGCCGGTGGTTGCTTACTCAATCTACCACCACGGATTGGCTCCATCACCACCACAGCCAGACCCTTTTCGGCGGCATATCTCAGACCGCGTATACCAGCCTGATGGTTAACATCCATATAATTGAACTGAATCTGGCAAAACGTCCAGTTGTCATAATAATCAATAATTTCCTTTAAAACCTCAGTTTTATCATGGAAAGAAAAACCAAGATACCCAATTTGCCCGGTAGCTACCTTGCTTTCCGCCCAGGTAAGATAATTTAATTCCTTCATCTTTGCCCAGGATTCTTTGTTTAATCCATGCGCAAGATAAAAATCTATCTTCCCGGTTTGTAATCGCTGAAGCTGTTCATTAAAAATACGCTCAAAATCTTCAGATTTCTGTACCATCACACAGGGCATCTTGGTGGCTATTTTAACCTTTTGCCGGTAGCCATCCTGGAGGGCTTTACCGATGATTTCTTCACTGCGTCCTTCATGGTAGAGATAAGCTGAATCAAGATAGTTTACGCCATGATCAATAGCATAGCGCAGCATCCTGATCGATTCATCTTCAATTACGTTTTTAAAATTTTCTCCGGTAAAAGGTAACCGCATGACTCCAAAACCCAGTACAGAAACATCAAAATCCAGTTTGCCAAATTTTCTGTATTTCATCTTTAATACTCCATCACGACAAAAAATAATATCTGCGATCAGCTTTTTATTTATCGATATTGATGTTATTTTCTAATAACCTGCCAATACAAATCAAATTTCTCCGGTAAACTAGCAAACTGAAATAATACCTTAAAAGCATTATAATACATCCAGCAGGTTGAGTGGACGGGCATTATAGAGGAGGCTGTTATTGAACGGTATCCGCATCATTGATTTTAGTTGGGTGCTGGCAGGTCCTTTTTGTACCAGATTGCTGGCAGATTTTGGAGCTCAGGTGATCAAAATACAGCCACCCATGCCTGAGGAAACAGGTCTTTTCAACAGAGGTTACTATAACAACTGGAATAGAAATAAACTCGGTGTCAGGTTGAATCTGAACAAGCCAGAAGGAATAGAACTGGTCAAAAGACTCGTCCAGATCAGTGACGTTGTGATAGAGAATTTCAGCCCGAGGGTTATGGAAAACTGGGGTTTAGACTACCCGAACATGCAGAAGATTAATCCCCGGATTATCATGGTCAGTTTATCGTTAATGGGACATTCTGGTCCCTGGAGGGATTATGCTGGATTCGGTCCTGGTGCTCAGGCTTTTTCCGGCATCACTTACCTGACAGCTTATCCTGGGAAACCTCCATCCGGGATCGGTTTCTCACTCGCTGATCATGTGGCTGCCCTCTATGCCAGCCTGTCAATTCTGGGAGCACTGGAATACCGCCGCCGTACCGGTCAGGGGCAGTATATTGATATATCGTTAACTGAAGCGATTTGTACCTTCCTTAACGATGAAATTTTAAGTTATACCCTCAATGGTGTTGCTCCAGTCCCTGAAGGCAACAGTTCGTCAAAATACGCTCCCCACGGGATTTACCGGTGCAGGAAAAGAGATAGATGGTGCGCAATTGCTATTACTTCAGAGGAGGAATGGCAAAGATTTAAACAGGTGCTGGATTATCCGGAATGGGCTGAAGATAGCCGTTTTGCTTCAATGGAGAGCAGGGTTCAAAACAGGCAGGCACTCGATGAATTCGTCCAGAGGTGGACCATCAAGCTCGATGCAGAAGATGTAATGTCGCTTTTGCAATCCAGAGGAATCCCCGCAGGGGTAGTTCAGAATGCTGCCGATTTAGCTGACGATCCCCAGCTAAACTCAAGAGATTTTTTCATCCACATTGAACATCCACTCCTGGGTGAAACCCTTGCCGATGCCTGTCCTCTTAAATTTTCCTTCAGCCCTGCAAAATACCTCAGAAGTGCTCCTGATATTGGACAGGACAACGATTACGTCTTCCATGAGTTGCTGGGCATGAGTGATAGTGAATTGAATAGACTAAAGGAAAACGATGTAATATAATTTTGCTGATTTATCCTGCGCCTGTGCATTCGAGATAAAGAGACATGCTTTTGATAAGTATTATTATTGGTCTGGTACTGTTCTTCAGTTTTGTGGGAGGAACTCTACAGGGAGCTGCGAAGAGCTTCTTTTCCCTGCTGTCCCTTATCATTGCCATTCCCATCGCCGGCAGGTTTTTCCAGGGTCTCGCTTCCATTCTCTCTTTCCTTCCGGGCGAAAACTGGGAAAACTTTCTCAGTTTTTTCATTCTGCTTGGACTTACCAGTGTTATATTGCATTTCGTTTTTTACATTCCGCGCAAGGTCATGGAAAAAATCTGGAGCAAAGGATTTATTTTTCGCCTGACTGGCGGAATACTTAATCTCCTGGGTGCAGCGATCGGATTTGTGTTATTGACACTGGTGATCACCATTTACCCCGTATGGGGATGGCTCGCTAATACTCTGAACGATTCGGGGATAATAATCTGGTTAATCTCCAATTTCGGTTTTATTCAGAATATGCTACCCGGATTTATGCGATTTGCTACTTCAACAGCTGCCTGATCAATGTAATTGCTGACACCGGGGACAGAAAAAGGTCCCCCGCTGCTGAACAACGATCCTCTCTATCGGCCCACCGCAAACGGGGCAGGATTTGCCTTTCTGGTGGGCAACACGAAATTCCAATTGTGCCCCTCCTTTGATACCTGCAGGACGAATGTAAGTATCTGTGCTGGCTCCCCTGTTTTGTATTCCCAACCGCAGTACTTCCTGTATTGCAGCATGCAATCTTTGTATTTCTTCGTCTGTCAGGCTATTTGCCGGCTGAAGCGGATGGATCCTGGCATAGAAAAGTGCCTCATCGGCATACATGTTGCCAATTCCGGCGATCAAGCTTTGATTCATCAGCAAGCTTTTAATCGGCGTGCGCCGCCCGTTGATAATTCTTTTCAGAAGTTCCGGGGTAAAATCTGGATCAAGAGGTTCCGCTCCCAGTTTACCCACTACCTCTTTTTCATCATTCACCAGCCACATCCTGCCGAAACGGCGGACATCCCGGAAATGGATGGCTTTACCACTATCCAGAAAAATCACCGCTCTGATCGCTTTTTCCGGCTCTTCATTTTCCGGTTTTATAAGCAGTGAACCGGTCATCCTCAAATGGATGATCAGGACCTTCCCGTTATCCAGCCTGAAGATAAGGTATTTCCCCCGCCTTTCCAGATCCGTTATCCTGCGCCCGCTTAAGCCCTGAATGAAATCCTCAATAGATGGTGCTGCGACCTGTTTTTCAGAAAATATCTCAACTCCGGTTATCCGCTTGCCCTCAATCTCCGGTTTTAATTCTGAGATTGTCGTTTCAACTTCTGGAAGTTCAGGCATTTTACTCCATAGCACCCCAGTTGGGACCAGACTTGATATCCACTTTTACCGGTACACTGAGCCTGATTGCTGTTGACATGCGATCCCGGATCAAATTCGTCATCAGGGGAGCTTCTTCCTCCGGTACCTCGAAAATTAGCTCATCATGAACCTGCAGGATCATTTTGCTTTTTAAACCCCGTTCCTGTAATTCGCGATACAGATTTATCATTGCTACTTTGATGATATCTGAAGAAGATCCCTGCACGGGCATATTGATCGCCATCCTTTCCGCAGCTTCGCGGACTATCCTGTTGGGAGAATTTACTTCAGGAATATAACGCCGATGACCCAGGATTGTCTGCACATAACCCAGCTTTCGCGCCTGTTCGCGGGTATCCTCCAGATAACGCATTACTCCCGGATATTTTTCAAAATATGCCGTGATAAACTTCCCTGCCTCTTCACGGGTTAATTCGGTTGCCTGCTCCAGCCCGAATTCGCTCATACCGTAAATCACGCCGAAATTTACCGTTTTAGCTAATCGGCGCATCTCAGGAGTAACCCGTGTAATATCCACGTTAAAAAGCTGGGCTGCTGTAGCAGCATGAATATCTTTATCTTCCCGGAAAGCCTGCAGCAAATTCTCATCCTGAGAAAGATGAGCCAGTACTCTTAAATCTATCTGGGAATAATCACCTGCGATAAGGAGCGATCCTGGAGGAGCGATGAAGGCTCTGCGGATTTCTCTACCAAGCTCACCACGCACAGGGATATTCTGTAAATTGGGATCGCTCGAGGAGAGGCGTCCGGTGGTGGTGCGCATCTGGTTAAAATTCGTATGTAACCTGCCTGTTTTGGGGTTGATCAGGCAGGGTAAAGCATCAATATATGTGGATTACAACTTCATCAATTGCCGGTATTCAAGGATGTCGTTGACAATTTCATATCCACGCAACTCTTCCAGTACAGATGCTTCAGTAGAATATTTTCCTCTAATCTTCTTCCCGGGCAAATGTAGCTTCTCGAAAAGAATCAATCCGAGTTGCTGGGGTGAGTTGATATTAAATTCTTCTCCTGCCTGGGCATAAATCTTCTGCTCGATTTGTTTGAGTTGTTCCCCCAGACGAACGGACATTTGTTTTAATACCTCTGTATCCAGCAACACACCGCAACGCTCCATGTAAGCCAGAACAGCAACGAGAGGTAGCTCAACCTTCTCATATAATTCCCAGAGACCTTCCTGTTGCTTCAATTCCTTCTTCAACAGATCAGTTAACCTGCCGGTCATATCGGCACAGGTGCAGACATATCGGGAAATCTGATCGGCATCAGTCTGGAACATGGAAATCTGCCGCGTACCGGCGGGGAGGGAAGAAGACGTTATTTCAACACCCATGCGATTAAATACAATATCCTTTAAACTCAGCGATTTATCACCGAGCAAATAAGCCGCCAGCATCGTATCAAAATTCAGATTCTTTAATTTGATTCCCTGCTCGGCAAACAGGATCATATCGTATTTGCCATTATGAATATATTTGGCGATTGATTCACTTTCCATCAGGGGTTTAATATGTGAAAGAACCTCCTGTAAACCCTGCTGACTGCCAGCCAGCCCTGTCCGGGTAACCGGTATGTAGTAAGCTTCACCCTCTTTTGGTGACAAAGCTATGCCCGAAATCTGAGCCTGCATGGGTGATGGATTGGTGCCCTCTGTGCAAATTGCGATGGCACTGTGTTTAGCCAATCTCTGGACCAGTTCTGCCAGAGTATCGAGATCATCAATCGAAGTATATTTACTTCCATTATTTTGTGTTCGTGCCGGTTCAGCGGAGACTACCGCCATGGCAGAATCAGTCTCAGGTAACTTGGGTAACAGGCTGTGAAATCCCAGCTCTCTAAAAAGCTCAGCAACCCTGCTCCGGTCATAACGGGAAACCTGACAGCATCCATCAATGTCAAGAACCACCGGGACATCCCTGACGATAGTCGCCAGCTCCTTGCTTCTACGGATCACCTCTACATTCTCTTTGATCCTGTCACGTAATTTGGCAGGTTCAATTTCTTCCAGATGCTCAAGCAGATTCTCCACACTGCCAAACTGCTGTACGAGTTTCAGAGCAGTTTTATCACCAACCCCGGGGACACCCGGGATATTGTCTGAAGGATCTCCCTTTAAAGCCTTAAGATCAGCAATCAGCGGCGGATCAACTCCATACCTCTGCCTTACCCCCTCTTCATCATACAGTACAGCATCGCTGAAGGTCCCACCTGCACGTGGATAAAAAACTTTCACCAGAGGAGATACCAGTTGCATCATGTCCGCATCACCGGTGAGGATTACAGTTTCAATCCCCTGGCTAACAGCCTGCGTGCTGAGAGTACCCAGAATATCGTCCGCCTCATAGCCCTCCATTTCAAAGACGGGGATATTAAATGCCCGGGCAACTTCCCTGGCTCGCTTCAATTGGCTTACCAGATCTTCGGGAGTAGCCGGGCGATTTTTCTTATAATCCTCAAATAACTGATGTCTGAAAGTGGGCGCTTTTTTATCGAAAGCAATTGCATAATGAGTAGGTTTTAATTCATTGATGGCTTTGATCAGCATCATGGCAAACCCATAAACTGCTCCCACAGGTTCGCCGGTGCGGGTCACAGTCAACGGAGGTAACGCATGAAAAGCCCGGTGTACCAGTGCACTCCCATCTATCAGAAGCAACAGCCTTTTTTTATTTTCCATAAACTCCATTATAGCAAAGTATGAAAATATAGTTCACAGAACCACGACAATAATTATAGCCCGGTTTTAACTCAGGCAGTATTGAAATTTTATCCGGCGGATATTAAATGCCTGGGCTAAACCGGGCAAAATGATTGCATTCCTCAAAAAATTTTCATCAGATACCTAATTTTATTGTTGTTCCATTGCCTCCTTCGCTCTGGCAGCTTCGGTCTGTGCTTCCTCCTTCATTTTGCTCAACCTTTTCTTCAGCATCTCTCTGGTTTCAGCGCCGCTTTTAGGAGCAAGTAAAAGCGCGGTGACCCCTCCTACAATCGCTCCAACCAGCATTCCCAGAAAGAATCCGCCAACCGAAGACCCGCATGAAGAATTTGCCTCACCACCCATCTCAACCACCTCCATTTTTGAATATCGTTGTAACCCGGTGAAACCCTCTGATTACATTTCTCAAAAAACCAATATATCCATTAATGGTTTTAAAGACCCTTGCCGTCCTCCGGGCTAATCTCCTGAGCCTGAAATAAGCTATGAATAAAAATACCAGCAGACTGACGATGGTAACAATTGAAATTATGCCCAGGATAATGATAATGAGGTCACGGAGCCATTCTATCGTCACAGGCAGCTATCTCCCACCCATCCC
>Ga0101944_10002231_pt1 | contig 32714 bp, 27 predicted proteins | sample DewCreD2012metaG_FD_75245 | JGI IMG/M metagenome (GOLD analysis project Ga0101944, IMG submission 75245) | Hot spring sediment bacterial and archeal communities from British Columbia, Canada, to study Microbial Dark Matter (Phase II) - Dewar... ... | reverse complement strand
GATCACCTCAGAACTATCTGCAGGTTTTGCATGACCCGCCGGGTGGCCGGCGATTTGTTGAGGGTGTAGAGGTGCAGGCCCGGAACCCCGGCCTCGAGCAGCTCCTGGGCCTGGCGGGTGGTGTGCTCGACCCCGATCTCCAGCACCTCCTCGGGGCTTTGGGCGCGCTCGAGGCGCGAGAGCAGCGGCCCTGGGATGCTGGCCCCGCACAGATCCATGAATCGGCGCACCTGGGCCAGGTCGGTGATGGGCATCAGGCCCGGCACGATGGGCACCCGAATCCCAATGCGGCGGGCCCGCTCCACGAAGCCAAAGTAAAGCGCGTTGTTGAAGAAAAGCTGGGTGACCACGAAGTCGAGACCGGCCTCCACCTTTTGCTTCAGGTGGCGCAGGTCGGCCTCGAGGCTCACCGCCTCTATGTGTCCCTCGGGGTAGGCGCCCCCGGCCACTGTGAAGCGGTCGCCAAACTCGGCCCGGATCAGGGCCACGAGTTCGGCGGCGTAGCGGAATCCCCCAGCCACCGGCTGGAATTCCCGTGCCCCTTGGGGGGGGTCGCCCCGCAGCGCCATGATGTTCTCCACCCCCGCCCGGGCATACTCGTGCAGCCGGGCCAGCAGTTCCTCGCGGGTGCTGCCCACGCAGGTCAGGTGGGCCATGGCCGGAAGCCCCACCTCGTTCTGGATGCGGGCGGCCCACTCGGCGGTTTTGTTGCGCTCGCTGCCCCCGGCCCCATAGGTGATGGAGACAAAGGCGGGCTTCAGGGGCTTTAGCTCGTGCAGGGTGCGGAACAGGGCGGCCTCGCCCCGGGGGGTTTTGGGCGGGAAGAACTCGAAGGAGAAAAGCGGCTTCCCGCTTTGCAGCAGGGTGCTAACCTTCATGGCCCACCTGCTCCACACTGGCCAACGCCTCCAGGAGCATCTGCTGAATGTCCTGGGGGCTCTCGAGGCCCACCGAAAGGCGGATGGTCTCCGGGCCCACCCCCGCCGCCCGGCGGGCCGCCTCGGGGATGCGGCTGTGGGTGGTGGTCCAGGGGTGCACCGCCAGGGTGCGGGCATCCCCCACGTTGGGCGCCTGGATGATCTTCAGGTTGGCAAGGAAGCGGCTGGCCCCCTCGAGCCCTCCCCGGATGCCAAAGGTCAGGATGCTGCCAAACCCGCCGCGCAGGTACTGGGTGGCCCGGGGGTGGGCCGGGTCGGTGGGCAGGCCGGGGTAGCGCACCCAGGCCACCTGGGGCTGGGACTCGAGCCAGCGGGCCAGGGTCAGTGCAGTCTGGCTGGCCCGCTCGATGCGCAGGGCCACTGTCTCCAGGCCCTGAAAAAGCAAATAGGCGTTGAAGGGCGAGAGCACCATCCCGCCCAGCGAGAGCCCCAACTGGCGCACCCGCTCCAAAAAACATCGCGCCCCAAACTGCTCCCAGGGGATTTTGCCCTGGGCATCGGGGCTGGTGAACTGCGGGTAATGCTGCCAGAGGGCGGTTTCCCGCGAGAGCACCGCACCCCCCAGAATTGAGCCGTGGCCGCTGGCCCACTTGGTCAGGCTGTGCACCACCACGTGCGCCCCGTGCTCCAGGGGGCGGGCCAGGGCCCCCACCGCGCCAAAGGTGTTGTCTACCACCAGGGCCACCCGGTGGGCCTCGCACAGCCCGGCCAGCCCTTGCAGGTCGGGAAGCTCGAGCGAGGGGTTGCCCAGCACCTCCACGAAAACCGCCCGGGTCTTCTCGTTCAAAGCCGCCTGCACCGCCGCCACCTCGGGCGCCACAAAGTGCACTCGCACCCCCATCAGGCCAAACACCTGGTTCAAAAGGCCCACCGTGCCGCCAAACAAGCCGGGGCTGGCTATCACCTCGTCGCCCGCGCGCACCAAGGCCAGCAGGCTGGCAAAGCTGGCGGCCTGCCCCGAGGCCAGGCAGACCGCCCCCAAAGCCCCTTCCAGGGCGGTGAGGCGGGCCTCGAGGGCCGCCACCGTGGGGTTCTGGAGGCGGGTATAGGTGTAGCCCTGGTTGGTGGCAAACTTATGCGCGCCGTCCTCCAGGTCGGCGAAACCATAGGCCGCCGTCGCGTAGATCGGCACGCCCACCGCGTTATGGGGATCTTGTTGGGGAAGCCCACTCAAAACAGCCAGACTGGAAAAATCCATCTACCCTCCTTCAGTCCTGCGCGAAGAAGGGCTTTTTTCCCTTCTTCCATCTTTCCCCTGATGCCTTTGCTGTGCCTAGCGACACCGGGGCGGATTTGGCACCAAGCGCGGGGGTTTCTCGGTAATGGGCGATTGCCCCCGCAGGTTGCCGCAGCTTCTTCGGGCCGTTCCCTCCGCTGCTCTGGATAGAAGAACTGCTTACCCTGGCCGGGTAAGGTTCTATGCAATGGTATGGGCTGGGAGAAGCATCGTCAAGCTACAGGTAGCCCGCCCGCCGGAGCTCTTCCTCCACCACCGCCAGCACCCTGGGGTAGGCCTCCTCCAGGGTCAGCCCGCGCAGGGTGGCCCCCGCTGCCGGCACGTGGCCCCCACCGCCCAGCTTAACCGCCACCGCCTGGGCCGAGACCCCCCCACGGCTGCGGATGCTGAGCTTTACGCCCTCCTCGCGTTCGCGCAGAAAAACCGCAATCTGGCTACCCTCGGCATAGCGGATGATACCCACAAAGTCGTCGGAGTCTTCCACGTTAATGCCGGGGGGCATATGGGCCGTCACCAGCAGCCCCCCAAAGTGAAACTCCACCGTGGAAAGCACCGCCCCCATCACCTTGAAGTAGCTCACCGGGCGCCACTGCAGGCGGTCGGTCAGCTCGGCCAATTGCACCCCGTGCCCCACCAGCTCGGCGGCGGTGTGCAGCACCTCGGGGGTGGTGTTGGCAAAGCGAAAGTTGCCGGTGTCGGTGATCAGGCCGGTCAGCACCGGGGTGGCAATCTCGGGTGTCCAGGTGACCCCCAGCGCATCAATCAGGTCTTTGACGATCTGGGCGGTGGCAGCCTTGGAGGGATCCACCACCGAAAGGTAGCCAAAGCGCGGGTTGGTACCGTGGTGGTCGATGTTAATTACAAACCCCTCCACTGGCGCACCCGCCACCCGGCTGGGCTCCGCCGAGTCCAGCACCACCAGGGTGGCCCCCTCCGGCACGTGCTGGATGGGGTCGCTGTACTCGTCTTCCTGCACCAAAAAACGCAGGAAACGCGGGGGGTTGGCAATCCAGGTCACATTTTTATCCAGGGCTCTGAGGGCTCGAAAGAGCCCCAGCGACGAGCCAATGGCATCGCCATCGGGGTCTACGTGCGAGACCACGATGATGGGGCCCTCGAGCTCGCGCAAGGTGTCGGCCACGGTTCGAATCTTCTCCCAGTAGCGGGGCTCGGGGGCGTTGTGTGCAGCGTCCATAGCATCTCACTATAACGGCAAATCGCCCGGCCAAGTGAGTGGGACATTCGCCCAACTCCCCTCCGCACTGCAAAAAAGATAAACACCCCAAGACCTCGGGCAGGTTGCGCGTACAGGCTATAATCCCGGTTGGACTTATGGAACGGCTCATCCCCCCTACCCCCTCCCTCAAGGGCACCCTTCGCGTTCCCGGCGACAAGTCGGTCACGCACCGCGGCCTTATGCTGGGCACGCTGGCCCAGGGCGAAAGCACCCTCTACTACCCGCTCAAGGCCGGCGACACCCTCTCCACCGCCCAGGTAATGCGCCAGCTTGGGGCCGAAATTACCGAACAGGGCGAGCATTTTCACATTAAGGGGGTGGGCCTTCGGCTCAAAGAACCCGACGACGTACTCGACTGCGGCAACGCCGGCACCCTGATGCGGCTGGCGGCGGGGCTTTTGTCGGGGCAGGAAATTTTCGCGGTGCTCACTGGCGATGCCTCGCTCCGGCGGCGGCCCATGGGCCGGGTGACCCTCCCCTTGCGGCAGATGGGTGCCCGCATCGAAGGCCGCGAGAACGGCAGGCTGGCCCCCTTAGCTATCCGGGGCGGCGGGCTGCGGGGCATCCACTACGAGCTGCCGGTAGCCAGCGCCCAGGTCAAGAGTGCCCTTCTGCTGGCGGGGCTTTTTGCCGAAGAAGACACCGAGGTGCTGGAGCCGGCCCCCACCCGCGACCACACCGAGCGGGTCTTCAGGCACTACGGCCTGCCGATCGAGGTGGAAGGACGCCTGATTCGCACCCGCCGGGCCGAACCCTTCGCCGCCAAAGATCTGACCGTACCCGGCGACTTTAGCAGCGCGGCCTTTTTTATTGTGGCTGCCCTGATCACCCCCGATTCCGAGGTGACCTTGGAGGGTGTGGGCCTCAACCCCACCCGCACCGGGCTGCTCACGGTGCTCAAAGAGATGGGGGCCGACCTGAGCTGGGAAGTGACCGAGGGGCAGGACGGCGAGCCGGTGGGCTGGATTCGGGCCCGTTCGTCTGCGCTTAAGGGGGTGGCGGTAGACCCCAGGCTGATTCCGCTGATGGTGGACGAGGTGCCCATCCTGGCGGCGGCGGCGGCCTGGGCCGAGGGCGAGACCTATATTCCGGGCCTCGAGGAGCTGCGGGTCAAGGAGTCCGACCGGGTGGCGGCCATCGCCAAAAACCTGCAAAACCTGGGCGTGCCGGTCGAGGTAGGCCCCGACTGGCTGCGGATTCGCGGCGGCCGCGTGGCGGGGGGCGGCCTGGTTGAACCCTTCCACGACCATCGCATCGCCATGGCCTTTGCGGTCTGCGGCCTGCCCAAAGGGGTCACGGTGCAGAACGCCGAGTGGGCCAGCATCAGCTTCCCGAGCTTCTGGGAAGATTTAGAACGACTCGCAGGTAACAAGTAAGGATTTTGGCCTTGAACACCGCACAAGACCAGCAACCCCACCACCGCATGACTGAGATCATCACCATAGACGGCCCCTCCGCCTCGGGCAAAACCAGCGTAGCCAAACTGGTGGCCCAGCGCCTGGGCATTCCCTACATCTCCAGCGGCCTGTTGTACCGGGCGGTGGCCCTGATGTGCTTGCTCGAGCAGGTTCCTCCCGAGGAGATAGAGACGCGCTTGGCAAAGCACCGCCTCGAACTCAAACCCACCCCCACCCAGAACCTGGTTTTTCTGGACGGCCACGAGGTGAGCGAGGCCTTGCACAGCCTCGAGGTAGACCAGATTGTCTCGGCGGTAGCCGTGCGCCCCGCCATCCGGGAATACGTCAACCAGGTGCTGCGCCAGATTCCGCCCCCCTTTGTGGTGGACGGGCGCGACATGGGCAGCACGGTGTTTCCCCAGGCCCGCTACAAGTTCTACCTCACCGCCAACCCCGAGGTGCGGGCCCAGCGCCGCGTCCCCGAGCGGGGCGCCGCTTTCGACACGGTGCTGGCCGAAATCATCCGGCGCGACGAGGCCGACAAACGCCAGAGCGCCCCGGCCAAGGATGCCATTATCCTGGACACCAGCTACCTCGACCTCGACGGGGTGGTGCAGAGGGTGCTCGAGTACATCCAGCCACCCCCTGCATAAATCTATCCCTACCCTCCTCTGTTCTCCTTTCCCAGCCCAAAAACTGGGTAGAACATTTGGAGCAACCCTGTAGGAACCGTAGTCCACAGCTTCCCAAATCAAGGTCTTAATAAAAACCCCCTTTTCTGCCGCAACGCTGTTAACGCCATTTTCCTAAATTGCTTCCAGGAAACACCTTCTTGGAAGGGCGTTACGTGTGCTGGCAGGTTACGGTTCTTTTCGCACTGGACCTGTGTGTTTTTCTCTAGGCTGTGAGTCAGCAAGAACTCTCATGGTGTGATTCATATGCCTGAAAAACGCCATTCCATTAATATCTGGCTCTACCGAGCCCTAACCCTGCTGGGGTTGACATTGCTGGCCGCCTGCGGGGGCGTGAGCCGGCCTACCACCCTCCCCTCCAGCGACCAGGGCTACCTGCTCACGGTGCCCATTCGCGCCAGCGATAGCCCGGAAAGCCTGGCCCAGCGGTACGGCGGCGAGGTGATTGCCTGGCTCGAGGACAAGGCCATCCTGAAGCTGAGCACCCAGGCCGCCACCGCCCTGCAAGGGAGCGGGGTCTCGCTGCAAAACCTTGTCTTAGAGGCCGATTCTCTCACCCGCGCTCCCGAGCTTTCCACTCAAGGCTTCAGCTCCTGGGCCGAGGGCTGGAGTTCCTGGGCAGGTGGATGGAATAGCTGGGCGGGGGGTTGGAGTAGCTGGGCTGGCGGTACCAGTTCGATCCCCGTGCTGCCAAACGACAATCGTTTGGAGTTCATGATTACAAAAGTGCCTCAGGGTCAGGCGATTGCGCGCAACTTTGGCCAGGGCATCAAGGTGGCGGTGATTGATACCGGCATAGACCTTAACCACCCTATGTTCGTCGGACGATTGGCCCCCAGCAATGAGTGGAGAGACTTTGTAGATGGTGACGGTAACCCCCAAGAAGTGAGTGGAAACATGTATGGCCACGGAACTGCGGTGGCAGGTTTAGTGCTGCAGGTGGCCCCCAGGGCCACCATCCTGCCCATCCGCGCCCTCTCGCCCGATGGCTCTGGCACGACCTCCAACCTTATCAGCGCCATCCGGCATGCAAGTGAATCAGGTGCTCACATCATCAACCTCTCGCTGGGCACGACCGACAACGCAAGCTCCTTGAAGAATATGGTGGACTATGCGATAGCCCGAGGCAGCTATGTAGTGGCCTCCTCGGGAAATACCGGCGATCAAACCGTACACTATCCGGCGGGCTGGGCTCCAGGTAATAAATACATCATCAGCGTGGGCAGCGTGAGCCCCACATTGAATCTGTCATCGTTCACTTCCTTTGGAACCAGCCTGGAAATTCTCTCTCCCGGTGAAGCCATGTTCAGCGCGTATCCAGACAGCCGGGTAGGGAGCTTTACCGGCACCTCCTTTGCTGCACCCCAGATCGCCGGTGTGCTGGCACTCGCCATGTCCGATACGGCATCGGCCAACTGGGGCAACCTCGAGAGTTACTTGCTGCAATCGGCCGTACCGGATGCCGACGGCAGCTACAAGGTCGCCAACATCGCTGCCAAGCTACAGCGGTTGCCAGATTTCCAGCGCAAAAACGCCCTGTTTGTGTTTGGTGGAAGCAAGATTGGCAGCAGCGACAATGCCCTGGTAAACCGCTTGACCCAGCTGGGCTATGCGGTCACGACCCGCAGCGACTCGAGCGCCACTGCAACCGATGCCAATGGCAGACACCTGGTGGTGGTCTCGGCAACTGCTACCCGCCTGGGCGCCACGGTATTCCGCAACGTGGGCGTGCCGGTGGTGGTCTGGCGGCCCGACATCTTCGACGATATGGGCATGACCGGCACTACCACCGACCAGTTTGGAAGCAGCAGCGGCCAAACCCAGGCCACCGTGACCAGCACCATTCACCCAATGGGTGCGGGTATGCCTGCGGGCAACTATGGGATATACACCTCGAGCGATGTGGTGACCTGGGGACGCCCTGGCTCGAGCGCAAACATCATTACCTTGTTACCCGGCAGCAGCCAGGCCACCATTTTTGGCTACGACACAGGGGCACAAATGGTGGGTCTCACCGCACCCGCCCGTCGGGTGGGATTCTTCCTGGCTACCAACCAGGGTGGCAAACTCACCCGGAACGGCTGGAACTTTTTCGAGGCCGCCATCACCTGGGCGGTATCGGGGAACTAAGGAGCAACCATGATCGCCGAGTCCAAGAAACCCCAGCTCCAGGCCATCCTGGTCATGGACTCCCGCAGGATCTCGCTGGTGCTACGGCAGCAGAACTTCACCGGGGCCTGGTCGCAGCTCTACAAGGCCGGCGACTTCTACCCCGACCTGAGCCTCAAACCGGATGCCCACAAAGCCTACCTGCAAGGCTACATCGTGGCCGACCCCAGCCAGCTCGGCTCCATCCAGGGCACCACCTCTTTGTACAACGAGCAGACCCAACTGAGCACGCCCATAGGCGTGACCGGCTCGTTCCGGCTCGAGGTGCCCCAAGGGGGGGAGTACCAACTGGAGATTGCCCTGCAGCATCAGGTCATACGGCTGGATAGCATCCAGATCTAACCTGCTCTACCCAAACCCAAGCCCCCAGGTATACGCCTGGGGGCTGCAACTTTGCCAATCGGTTTACCCTTCAAACCCCAGCAAGAAGGGATCCTCCAGCAGCTCGGCCACAAAGCGGCAGAAACGGGCCGCGTCGGCCCCGTCAATCAGGCGGTGGTCGTAGGAGAGCGAGAAGGGCATGATGTTGCGCGGCTCAAAAGTGCCTTTCTCAGCGTTCCACACCGGCTCCATGCTGCTGCGCGATACGCCCATAATAGCCACCTCGGGCCAGTTGACAATGGGGGTAAAGCCAGTACCGCCAATACCGCCCAGGTTGGAGATGGTAAAGGTAGCCCCTTGCATCTCCTCCGGGGTTAGCTTGCGCTCGCGGGCTTTGGCGGCAATCTCGCCCAGCTCTTTAGCCAGGGCAATTACCCCCTTCTTGTCCACGTCGCGCACCACCGGCACCAGCAGGCCCGTCGGGGTATCCACCGCCACGCCAATGTGAATGTAGTCCTTGTAAATCACCTCGTTGGCCGCGGTGTCGATGGAGGCGTTGAACTTGGGGAACTGCTTGAGCGCCGCCGCGGCAATTTTAAGCAGGATGGCGGTCATGGTAACCTTGGCCCCCCGTTGCTCGGCCCTGGGGGCCATCCGCTTGCGCAGGGCCTCTATCTCGGTGATGTCGGCCTTGTCGAACTGGGTAACCATGGGGATGGTGCTCCAGGCCTGGGCCATGCTACGCACGGTGGCCCGGCGAACCCCCGACATAGCCTCGCGGCGCACCGGCCCAAACTTGCTGAAATCGGGCAGGGCAGGCGCCGGCGCGCTGGGGGGCTGTGGCGCTGGAACCGCCGGAGCTTCCCCCGCCGCAAAACGCTTGAGGTCGTTTTCCGAGATGCGGTAGGCCGGGCCACTGCCCACCACTTCCAGCAGGTTGATGCCCATCTCCCGCGCCAGCCTGCGCACGCTGGGGGCCGCCGGAATCAGCCTGCGCTGGCCCGCCGGTGCCGGCGGAACCGGTGGGCGGGGCGCCGCCGCAGGAGCGGATGGGACAGTGGCAGGCGCTGGGGTCGGAGCAGCCTTTTCCTCTTTGCGTTCCGGCTCCTTTTTGGCCTCCTGCTTCTCTGCGTTGGAGGCGGCATCCCCCAGCACCGCAATTACCTGTCCGCTCTTAACCTCGTCGCCGGGTTTGACCAAAACCTTGGAAACCGTGCCGCCCTCGGAAGCAGGGGCTTCCATCACGGCTTTGTCAGTCTCGAGCTCCAACACCGGCTGGCCTGCCGCAATGGTATCGCCTTCTTTGATCAGCACCCCCACCACCACAGCGGAGGTTACGTTATCGCCCAGATCGGGTAGTTTCAATTCAGCCATGTTTGCTCCCGTATATCGCGCCAGCAACCTAAACTTTTAGCGTTTGTGCGGATGCTCCCGCTTGGGGTCAATGCCGAGCTTCTTGATGGCTTCGGTAAAGGTACTGGCGCTGACCTTACCCTCGCTGCGCAACGCCGAAAGAGCTGTTATCAGTACGTGCTTGGCGTCCACTTCGAAGAAATCGCGCAGGGCTTCGCGGGTCTCGGAGCGTCCGAAGCCGTCGGTGCCCAGGCTGTGGATGGGCCGGTTTAGGAAGCCTGAGACCATTGCGGGCAGAACCTTCATGTAATCGGAGGCTGCCACAATGGGGCCTTCGGTGGGGTTCAGGCACTGGGCCACATAGGGCAGCCTGGCTTTGCTACCGGGGTTCAGGCGGTTGTGGCGGGCCGCTTCGATGGCGTCATAGTAGAGGGCCTTGTAGCTGGTAGCACTCCAGACATCGGCCGCGATGCCGTAGTCGCGCTCGAGCATCTCCGCTGCTTTGATCACCTCATTCAGGATGGTGCCGCTGCCCAGGAGCTGCACCCTGGCCTTGGGCTTCTTAAGCTCACTTTTCTTGAACAAATACAGGCCCTTCAGGATGCCCTGGCGGGTTTCCTCACGCGGTTCGGGCATGGCCGGCTGGACATAGTTCTCGTTCATCAGGGTGATGTAGTAGAAGATGTCCTCACCGTCCTGGTACATGCGCTTCATCCCATCCTGCAGGATGACCGCCAGCTCATAGGCGAAGGCCGGATCGTAGGCCGGCATGTTGGGCACCGGCAGGGCCAGCACGTGAGAGTGGCCGTCTTCGTGCTGCAAACCTTCGCCGTTCAGGGTGGTGCGACCCGCCGTAGCCCCCAGCAAAAAGCCCTTGGTGCGCTGGTCGCCGGCAGCCCAGACCAGATCACCCACCCGCTGGAGGCCAAACATCGAGTAGTAGATGTAGAAGGGGATGGTGGGAATGCCGTAGTGGGCATAGGCAGTTCCCGCGGCGATGAAGCTGCTCATGGCCCCGGCCTCGTTGATACCCTCTTGCAGCAGCTGGCCGGTCTCGGACTCGCGGTAGACGGTCACGGTGCCGGCGTCCACCGGGGTGTAGAGCTGACCTTTGGGCGAGTAGATGCCTACTGTGCTGATCACGCCCTCCATGCCAAAGGTGCGGGCCTCGTCGGGCACGATGGGCACGATGTATTTGCCCACCTCGGGGTGGCGCACCAGCTTGGTCAGCATCCGCACGAAGGCCATGGTGGTGGAGATTTCGCGCCCACCGGAGCCCGCCAGGAACTCCTCGAAGAAGGCCAGGTCGGGAGTTTTGAGCCGGTATTCGCGCACCCGCCGCTCGGGAATCAGGCCGCCCAGGGCTTTACGGCGCTCGAGCATATACCTGACCTCCGGCGAGTCTTTGCCGGGGTGGTAAAAGGGGGTTTTCTCCAGCTCTTCGTCGGGGATGGGAATACCCAGGTGATCCCGCGCCTCCCGCAGGTCTTCCAGGGTGAGCTTCTTGACCTGGTGGGCCACGTTCTTGGCCTGGGCGGTGGGGCCCAGGCAGTAGCCCTTGACGGTGCGGGCGATGATGACGGTGGGCGAGCCGCGGTGCTCCACAGCGGCTTTATAGGCGGCGTAGATCTTGCGGTTGTCGTGGCCCCCGCGCGAAAGGGTCAGGCGGTCGAGGTCTTCGTCGCTCAGGCCCTCGATCAGTTTTTTGAGGGCGGGGGTGTTGAAGAACTTCTCGCGCAGCTCCTTACCACCGTAGGCCGCGTAGCGCTGGCTCTCGCCGTCCACGAGCTGCTCCATGCGCTCGAGCAGCAAACCTTCGGTATCTTTGGCGAATAGCTCGTCCCAGGCACTGCCCCAGACCACCTTGATCACGTTCCAGCCGTTGCCCCGGTAGACGCTCTCGAGCTCCTGGATCACCTTGGAGTTGCCCCGCACCGGCCCGTCGAGGCGCTGCAGGTTGGCGTTGATCACGAAGATCAGGTTGTCGAGTTCCTCGCTCGCAGCCACCCGCAAAGCCCCCAGGGTTTCGACCTCGTCCTGCTCGCCATCGCCCAGAAAAGCCCAGACCTTGGCGTTGGTTTTTGGCTTGAGGCCCCGGTCTTCCAGGTAGCGCATGAAGCGGGCCTGGTAGATGGCCTGTATGGGCCCCAGGCCCATGCTGACGGTGGGGAACTCCCAGTAGTCGGGCATCAGCCAGGGGTGGGGGTAGCTGGAAAGGCCCCGGCCCGGCCCGCCCAAAAGCTCACGGCGGAACTTGCCCAGGTCGTCCTCAGTCAGGCGGCCCTCCAGGTAGCTGCGGGCATAGATGCCCGGCGACATGTGCCCCTGGTAGAAGACCAGATCGCGGTCGGGGTCATCGTGCCCGCGGAAAAAGTGGTTGAAGCCCATCTCCATCAGCTCGGCAATGCTGGCGTAGGTGGCGATATGCCCGCCGATACCGTCGGATTTTTTGTTGGCCTGCTGCACGATGGCGATGGTGTTCCAGCGCAGGATGTTGGCGATGCGCTGCTCGAGCTCGAGGTCGCCCGGATAGGGGGGCTGGTGCTCCACCGAGATGGTGTTCACGTAGGGGGTGTTGACCTTGTCGTGGATGACCACCCCGTTGCGGTAGGCGTAGTTCTCGAGCATCTCCATGAGCTGCGCCACCCGGTCGCGCCCGGCAGTGCGCAGAACGTACTCGAGGCTCTCGCGCCACTCCTGGTTCTCGAGGTCTTCTAGCCTGATCTGCTCTTCGGCAGATAGCCCGGCACGGGCGGCAATCAGTTCGCGGTCTTCAACCATGGGGGCCTCCTCTGGACCAATCGCCGACAAGACCCGGCTTCAGCGTCCCAGGCATTCGGCATTTGGCGGCTATTCTTTGTCATCAGCCTTACATTACAGCAGATTTTTATTTGTCCAATCGTAAGGAAGTGTTTTTTTTACAGCTTATAAAAAACTTTTATCAAATGGTAAATAAAGACCCGGGCATTCACGTGGAGTACGCAATTCGGCAATTTTTACTGGCGGGCTACCGCTGGGCGCATTTTCCCGTTCCATTTTTTATACATAAAAAATATTTTTATATATTGACAAAACATCAAAGTACAGCTAGTTTCAAAGCACATGGAGGCCTGCATGCAGTCTAGAGCTAGAAGCATCTGCAAATCTTCCGGGCATGCAAAGGCCAGGGCCGACCGCTGGAGCACTCCATGAGCCCTGCTCTACACGAGCTAGCCCAGCTCTTCCCATCCGGTCGCCTGCTGCACAAACCCGGCGAACTGACCCCTTACGAGTCCGATGCCCTCACGGCCTTCCGGGCCCGGCCCCTGGCGGTGGTACTGCCCGAAAGCCACGAGGAGGTGGTGGCCGCGGTGCGCTGGTGTGCCAGGCACCGGATACCCTATGTGGCCCGGGGCTCCGGCACCAGCCTTTCGGGGGGCTCGCTACCGATTGATGGGGGGCTTTTGATTGGCCTCAACAGGATGAACAAACTGCTGCGGCTGGATCCACAGGAACGCATCGCGGTGGTAGAGCCGGGCTTTATCAACCTCCAGGTCTCGAACGCTGCCGCCCCCTATGGCCTTTACTACGCCCCCGACCCCTCCTCCCAGCCGGTCTCGACCATCGGGGGGAACCTGGCCTTTAACTCGGGCGGGGCCCACTGCCTCAAGTACGGCATGACCTCCAACCACGTGCTGGCGGCCAAAGTGGTGCTGCCCGACGGCGAGACCGTGGTGCTGGGCAGCGAGAGCCTGGAAAACACCGGCCCCGACTGGCTGGGCTTGTTCGTGGGTAGCGAGGGGCTGCTGGGCATCGCCACCGAGATCATCCTGCGCCTTTTGCCCAAACCCGAGATCTATCACACCGTGCTGGCCGCCTATGACTCGCTGGAGAAAGCCGGCGACGCGGTGGCCGCGGTGGTGGCCTCCGGGCTTTTGCCCGGCGCGATGGAGATTATGGACTCGCTGGCGATTGAAGCCGCTGAGGCCGCGGTCAAAGCCGGTTATCCAAGGGAGGCCCGGGCCCTGTTGATCGTGGAGCTCGAGGGCGAAACCCCCCAGGTGGAGGCCGAGGCCCGCTACCTGGACGAAGTCATCCGGCGCTCGGGGGCCTACGAGGTGCGGGTGGCCCAGAGCGCCGAGGAGCGCCTGAAAATCTGGAAGGGGCGCAAGGCCGCCTTCTCGGCGGTGGGGCGGCTCTCGCCCGACTACATCGTGCAGGACGGGGTGGTTCCCCGCTCCCGGCTGGGCCAGGCCCTGGCCGAGATCGAGCGGCTCTCCGCGCGGTATGGCCTGCGGGTCGCCAACGTCTTCCACGCCGGGGATGGCAACCTGCACCCCCTGATTCTTTACAACGGGCGGGAGGCCGGGGAGTTCGAGCGGGCCGAGGAGCTGGCGGGGGAGATCCTGCGCCTGTGCGTGGCCCTGGGCGGCTCCATCACCGGCGAGCACGGGGTGGGCATGGAGAAAAAAGCCTACATGCCCGAGATGTTCTCCGAGGCCGACCTGGCCGCCATGCGGCGCATCCGATTGGCCCTCGATCCCCTCGAGCTTTCCAACCGCGGCAAGATGTTCCCCGGCGGCGAAGCCCCTGCGCTGCACCAGGCCGGGCCCCACCCCCTGGAGCGGGCCGGGATTATCTCGAGGGAGTAGGCTGCCATGACCGTGCTCTACCCCACCAGCCCCACCGAGGTTCAAGAGGCCGTCCGGGCCCACAGCCGGGTGCGGGCCAGAGGCGGCGGCAGCAAACCGGCTCTTTCCACACCCGCGGAAGGCCAGACCGTTCTGGAGATGCGCGGCCTCTCGGGGGTGCTCGAGTACGACCCCGGCGAGTACGTGCTGGTAGCCCGGGCCGCAACCCCCCTGGCCGAGGTGGAGCGACTCCTGGCCCAGCACGGGCAGTACCTGCCCTTCGACCCGCCCCTGGTGGAACAGGGGGCCACCCTGGGGGGCACGGTGGCCGCCGGGCTTTCCGGCCCCATGCGGCAGCGCTATGGGGGGGTGCGCGACTTCATCCTGGGGGTGCAGTTCGTGGATGGCACGGGCCAGCTGGTGCGAGCGGGTGGCAAGGTGGTCAAAAACGCCGCCGGCTTCGACCTGCCCAAGCTGATGGTGGGCAGCCTGGGGCGGCTGGGCCTCCTGACCGAGCTGGCCTTCAAGGTGTTCCCCTACCCCAAAGCCACCGCCACCCTGCGGGTGGCCTTCCCCAAGCTGGAAGAGGCCCTCGAGGCCCTCTACCGGCTGGCGGGCTCGCCCATCGAGCTTTATGCCCTCGACCTCGAGCCCCCCGCTACCCTAACCCTGCGCCTGGGGGGCCTGCCCGAAGCCCTTCCGGCCCGGCTGGAGCGGCTCACAGCTTTTGTGGGCAGGCCCGGCGATCTCCTGCAAGGCGAGGCCGAAGCCCGGTACTGGCGCGACCTGAACCGGCTCGAGCTGGGCGCGGGTTATCTGGTTAAAGTAGCCCTCACCGCCCGGCAGATTCCCGCCCTGGAACAGGCTCTAAGCAGCGCCCCCCGCCGGTACATGAGCGCGGGCAACCTGCTATACCTGGCCTGGAACCACGAACTGGCCCGCCTGGAGGCCCTGCTGAAGGCTCAGGGCCTGGCTGGACTGGTTCTGAAGGGCCACACCGCTCGCCCCCAGATTGGAATAGACTTGGAACAGGTCTTTGGTCAGCGGGTGGCCGCCGCCCTCGACCCTCAAGGCCGGTTCAGCCCTGCTCTATCCCAGTAACCCCAGGAAACCCTATGCAGCACAACATTGACGTCGAAAAGCTCGGCCCCCAGGGCGAAATTATGGCCCACGCCATCGAGGCCTGCGTGCACTGTGGCTTCTGCCTGCCGGCCTGTCCCACCTACCAGGTGCTGGGTGAGGAGATGGACTCCCCCAGGGGACGCATTTTTCTGATGAAGGAGGTACTGGAAGGCAGCCTGCAGCTGGAGGAAGCCCAGCCCTACCTGGACAAATGCCTGGGCTGTCAGGGCTGCGTTACAGCCTGCCCCAGCGGCGTGCCCTATGGCGAGCTTATCGCCACCTACCGGGGCTGGAGCGAACCCCAGCGCAAGCGTACCCCTTTTCAAAAGCTCTTCCGCATCGGCCTTCAGGAGACCCTCCCCTATCCCTCGCGCTTCCGCGCTGTGGCCGCCCTGGGCCGGCTGGGCAAGCCGATCAAGCCGCTGCTGCCCCCCCTGCTGCAAGCCCCGCTCGAGCTACTCCCCGGCCAACTGCCCAAACACCAGCCCCTGCCCGAGGTGGTTCCGGCCGAGGGCGAACGGCGGGCTCGAGTGGCCTTTCTGGCCGGCTGCGCCCAGCAGGTGCTCCAGCCCAACTTCAACCACGCCACCCTGCGGGTGCTGGCCCGCAACGGGGTGGAGGTGGTCATCCCCAAAGGCCAGGGCTGCTGCGGCGCACTGGCCATGCACACCGGCGAGCGTGCGCGGGCCCTGCGCTTTGCCCGCACCAACCTCAGCGCCTTTGCCGGTGAGTACGACGCCATCCTCACCAATGCCGCCGGCTGTGGCTCGGGCCTCAAGGAGTACCCCCTGCTCTTCCACGGGGAACCCGAGCAGGCCCAGGCCCGTCAGATGGCCGCTAAAGTCAAGGATGTCTCGGTTTTCCTGGTCGAGCTGGGCCTGAAAGCTGTGCCCCCGCTGGAGCGGCCCCTCAAGGTGGCCTACCACGACGCCTGCCACCTGGCCCACGCCCAGCAGGTGCGGGCCGAACCGCGCCAACTGCTCAAAAGCATTCCAGGCCTCGAGCTTGTGGAAATTCCCGAAGGCGAGCTTTGCTGTGGCTCGGCGGGTACCTACAACCTCGAGCAGCCCAACATCGCCGCCGCCCTGGGCGAGCGCAAAGCCCGCAACATCCTGGCTACCGGGGCCGAGCTGGTGGTCACCGGCAACATCGGCTGCTTCACCCAGATCCAAAGCCACCTGCGCAGGCTGGGCCGGGAGATTCCGGTGCTGCACACCCTCGAGCTGCTGGACCGGGCCTACGCCCAAAGCCCTGTCCTTCCGGGCCGCTAAAGCAAGCCTGTACAGATAAAATGCCCTTTATGCGCGAGCTGCTCATCGCCAGCTTTCGGCAGGCCCTGGAGCAAACCCACCCCGCCCACCTCACCGCCCAGCACCTCCCCCAGGAGACCCCGGCGCTCATCGTTTCGGTGGGGAAAGCGGCCATGAGCATGCTGGCCGCCGCCCAGGAGCGGTTTCCCCAGGCTCCCTTTATAGCGGTGCCCAAAGCCGAGCCGGGCCGGGACTGGCCGCAAGCGGAACGGGGTCAGATCATACCGGCCCGCCACCCCGTGCCCGACGAGCAGAGCGTGCGGGCCGCGCAAATCATTCTCCAGGCCGTCTCGCGTTTGCAAGCCAGCGATCTTCTGCTGGTTCTGGTCTCCGGAGGCGGCAGCGCGCTGTTGTGTGCACCCTGGGGAATTGACCTCCCCACCAAACAAGCCCTGACCCAGGCCCTTTTGCGCTCGGGGGCCGATATTCAGGAGATTAATGCGGTGCGAAAGCACCTCTCCGCCATCAAGGGGGGGCGGCTGGCCGCGGCCACCCCCGCCCGCATCCAGGCCCTGTATCTATCGGATGTTCCGGGCGACGACCTCTCGGTGATCGCCTCGGGCCCCACCGTACCCGACGAGACCACCTTCGCCCAGGCCCTGGCGGTGCTCGACAAGTACGGCCTGGACTTCCTCGAGGTGCGCTCCCACCTGGAGCAAGGCGCAAAGGGTGCCCTGCCCGAGTCGCCCAAGCCGGGCGAGGCCCTCTTCCAGCGGGTGGAAAACCGGCTGATTGGCAGCAACCAGATTCTGCTCGAGGCCGCCCAGCGCCTCTGGCAGGCCCAGGGCTACCCGGCGGTCATCCTCTCCGACCGCTTCCAGGGCGAGGCCCGCGAGCTGGCCCGCTTTCACGCCAACCTGGTGCAGAGCATCCGCGCCCACGGGCAACCCTTCCGCCCCCCGGTGGTGCTGCTCTCCGGCGGCGAGGCCAGCGTCACGGTGCGCGGGTCGGGCCAGGGGGGGCGCAACCAGGAGTTTCTGGGCTGGCTGGGCTTTTACCTGGGCCAGGATGGGGTCTGGGCCCTGGCCGCCGACTCCGACGGCATCGACGGCAACACCTCCGCGGCGGGCGCCATCCTGGAGCCCGATACCTGGAGCCAGGCCCAGCGGCTGGGCCTCGACCTCAAGGCCCTGCTGCACGACAACAACGCGCACGGGTTCTTCCAGGCCCTGGGGGGGTTGCTCATCACCGGCGAGACCGCCCACAACCTCAACGATTTTCGGGTGCTGGTGGTGGAGTAAGCCGCACTGCGGTAAGCTAGGGCCGGCCCATGTCGAACGTTCTGGTTTTGCACGGCTTTACCTCCCACCCCACCCTGACCATGGGGCCGCTCCCCGAAACCCTGCGCAAGGCTGGGTTTACCGTGGCCCAGCCCACCCTGCCCGGCCACGGCACCCGGCCCGAGGATCTGCGCGGTGTGCGCTGGCTGGACTGGCTCCAGACCGCCCGCGAGGCCTATCGGGCGCTCCCCGAGCCCAGGGCGGTGGTGGGCCTCTCGATGGGGGGGCTGCTGGCCGGCTGGCTGGCCGCCGAGCACAAGACCGCCGCCCTGGTGGCCCTAGCCCCGGCGCTGGGCTTCAAGAACCGCCTGGCCTACCTGGCCCCGCTGCTGCACCACGTCAAACCCTGGGCCCACAGCACCGACCCCGCCGAAGAGGCCCGGCGGCGGGCGCGGAGCCCCAACTACCCCAACTTTCCAACCGTGGCCCTGACCCAGTTAATTGCGCTCCAGCAACGGGTGCCTGAGCTTTTGCCCAGGGTCTGGGCCCCGGCTTTAGTGCTCGAGGCCGCCCACGACGACTCGGTGCCGGAAGCCGCGGTGCGCCGCTATTTCGCTCTAATTGGGGGCCCCCACAAGGAATACCGGGTCTACCAGAGCCAGCACGATATGCTCCTGGATCCGCTGGCCCAGCAGATCTCCGACGATATCGCGGCCTGGCTGAAAGAAAAGCTGGTGTAGCTATCGGTGCACCTCGAGCTCCAGCTTCACATTGCCGCGCTTGGTCTGGCCCAGCACCTTTTTGACCACCAGGCTGCCCAGCCCTTCGGCCAGCAGGTGGTCGCCCTCGGTTACCTCGTCCTTGGCCGAGGCGGTCTTGCCCCGGAGTTTGACCTTGCCGGCCTTGACCCCCTGGGCAAAGTAGGTGCGCGAGACCCCAAAACCCTTGGCCCCCACCACGTCCACCCGCAGACTGGGCACCACCACGCTACGGGTGCGTTCGCGGGTTTTGGGCAATTGCTCGGGCGCAGCTTCTCTGGCCTGGAGGCCGGCTTCTTGCAGGGTTTTGAGGCCTTTGGGAAGGGTGGCTAGCAGGAAGCCTTCCTGGGTCTCCTCGAGATCCCCCAGCAGCCCCGGCTCTAGCAGCGCGCGCAGCCTGTCTTCCAGGGCCTCGAGGTCGCCCTCGAAGGCCAGGAAGACCACCGTGGTGGGGTCGGATACCGCAGGGATGTGTTCCGGGAAAAGCACCGCCACCTGCCTCGAGGCCATGGGCAACCCCCCGAAGGTCTCGAGGCGCAGCCCCTCCTGCTGGGCCTGCCGGCGGAGTTCCTCCAGCGCAAGGGCCTCTAAAAAGGGGGTCTGCACCACCCGGCCCCCTCGAGCTTTTTTCAGGTATTCCTGCATGGCGTCCATCCTTTCAATCGTCAACTTTTCCAAAAGTCCGCGTAGAGGCCGGGCAAACCCATCAGCTCGGCGTGGCTGCCCACCTGCACGATCCGGCCCTTTTCCATCACCACGATCTGATCGGCGTGCTGCACGGTGGAGAGGCGGTGCGCCACCACGATCACCGTGCGGCCCGGGCGGGCGGCCTCGAGGGCGGCCATCACCTGCCCCTCGCTGTGGCGGTCGAGGGCGCTGGTAATCTCGTCGAGCAAAAGAATTTTGGCCTCCCGCAGCAGGGCCGCCGCAATGGCCAGGCGCTGCCGCTGCCCCACCGAAAGCCCGCCCCCGTCGTCCTCGAGCAGGGTTTGCAGGCCAATTTCCCGGCCCAGGCCCACGGTATCCAGGGCTTGCTGCATGGCTTCCGGACGGGCGCCGGGGGCCAGCGCGGCCAGGTTCTCCTGTACGGTTCCGGCGAACAGCAGGGGCTCCTGCGGAACCCAGGCCATGCGGGCCCGCAACCACCCCGCCTCGTAGCTGTGTAGCTCGAGGCCATCCAGCAAGACCTGGCCCGCACTGGGACGGTACAGGCCCAGCAGCAAGCGCAGCAGGGTGCTCTTGCCCGCCCCCGAAGGGCCCACAATGGCTGTGAAGGAGCCCGGGGCAATGCGCAGGTTGAGGTTTTGCAGGGTGGCTGGGCTGCCGGGGTAGGCAAAGCTCAGGTTTCGCAGCTCGAGGCCCCCCGCCAGGGTCTGGGGTCGGAGCTGCCCCATGGCCGGGGCCGGGGGCAGCTCGAGCAGCTCCACCAGGCGGGCCGCAGCCCCCTCGGCCTGGGCGAACCCGGTGCCGATGCGGCTCAGGAGCTGCAAAGGGGTTACCGCCAGCCCCAGCAGGGTGAGGAACGCGGTCAGATCGCCGGGGGTCATCTGCCCCCGCTGCACCGCCCCCACCCCCAGGGCCAGCAGCAGGCCCAGCAGCAGCGTGGTAGCGAGCTGCCCCAGGGGCAGGTTGAGGGCCGCGATCAGGGCGCGGGTGCGCCCCAGCCGGTACTGCTGCTGGTTGCTGCGCCGGAAGCGCGCCTGAGCAAAGGCCTGCAAGTCCAGGGCCCGGATCAGTTCCAGACGCCCGAACCCCTCGGCCATGCGGGCAGCCAGGCGCTCCATAGCGGCCTGGGTTCGCCGGCTGTAGCGGGTCACCCAGGCCCCAATCCAGCCCAGCAGCAAGGCCATGAGCGGCAGTACCAGCAGCAGGTACAGGGTGAGCTGGGCGTAGTGCAGCAAGAGCTGGGCTAGCAGAGCCAGTAGCAAGATCCCCTGTACCAGAAGCCCCCCCAGGCTGTAGAACAAAAAGCCCTCGAGCTCCTTCAGATCGGCCACCAGTCGCCCAGTCAGCCCGCCAGCAGAGGCCGGAAGGGCCATCAGGTCGGCTTGCAGCAGCCGCTCGAACACCCGCTCCCGCCAGACCGCCGGAATTTTGAGGGAAAGGTAGCCTATGAAGGCCTCGAGCACATACCCACTCACCACCAGCACCGCCAGCAAGCCTGCTCCCACCAAGAGCACCTCCTCGAGCCGCCCCCACTGCCCCGACAGCACCTGATCAAACAGCGGCTTGACCACCAGGGGCGGCAACCAGGCCTGGGCCGCCGCCGGCAGCAAAGCCAGCCCGGCCGCCAGCAGAATTTGCGGCAAAAAGGGACGTAGTAGCTGGAGAAGGTTCATGGAAGAAAAGTTTCACCACTGCCGGAATTTCTAAGCCGTCGCCGGATATCAGCAGCGAGCCAGCACATACTCCACCAGCTTATCGGCTCCAGGCCGGGCGTCCAGGCGCTTTAGCCGGGCCCGGACTTCCTGGGCCCGCTGGGGCTCGAGCAGCTCGAGGCCCGCAGAGGCCACCTCAGCCGGGCTAAAAACCCCGCGCAACTCGGGGAAAACCCGCTCGTTTAGCCACAGGTTGGGCAGGGCCAGGTGGGGCATGCCCGCCACCAGCCGCCAGACGAAGCGCTGCTTGAGGCTGCGGAGGCCCGGCCCGCTCAAAAGCCAGTGCCAGAAGCCCTCCAGCGGTAGCATCTCCGGCTTGTGCAAGGGCAAGAGCACCAGCGAGGGCAGGCCGGCCAGGGCCAGCTCGAGGGTGTTGGTTCCGGGAATGGTAATCGCCAACTGCGCGCGGCGCATGGCCGCATAGCGTTGGGGCTCATCCAGCACCAGAACCTCGAGGCCCCCAGCGGTCTGCAGGCGATCGCCCACCCAGCGAGCCCCCACCCCGCCCAGATCTTTCACCAACTCTGCTTCCAGCGCCTCGGCCACCACCGCCTCCGGCAGCAAGCGGCTCTTGACCCAGGCAAACCGCAGATCGGGCCGGGCTTTAGCCATCTGCTCGGCCACCGCCAGCAAAAACCCCAGCAGGTAGCGGGCCGCAAAAGGGCGGCTACCGGCCAGCAACAGCACCTCGGCGGCGGGGGCAGGCACTATCGACGCCTCTTGGAGGGCATCCACCACCAGATTGCCCACCACCTCGATGCGGGCCGGGTTCACCCCGCGAGCCTGCATGGCCGCCCGGGTGCGCTCGGAATCCACCAGCACCGCCCGCAAGCCGGGGTGATGGGCCTTGGCATCGAAGGTGTAGGAAAAAGCCGGGTAGCCCGTGGCCCGGCTCAGCAGCACCGCGTCGCGGGGCGCCCCCCCCAGCAACAGCACCAGCCCACGGCGGCCCGTCTTGCGCTCCAAGAGCCTGCGGAAAAGCGCGGAGCGGCCCGAGAGGGCGTCCAGTTGCAGTGCTTCGGCCTTGGTCTGCTCGGTTCCGGCGGCAAACTGGTCGCGGATCAGGAACAGCTCGATGCGGGCCCCGGGCACCCGCTGCCGCAGGCGCGTCAACACCGGCGGCACCCAGGTCGAAAGCTCGCCGGGGCCGTTGGTCAATAGCAGAATTTCGTCCAGCATCTTGGGTTCGACTTCAGACCTCAAAATCCGGCTCGCCCCGCACGAAGCCCGAAAGACGGCGCCTGGAAGGCCCCGCCAGGAAGGCCTTAAGCGTCTGTACCTCTTCGGTATCGGGCAGGCCCTCGAGGGAGCGGCCCTCGCGCAGCGCCCGGAAGGCCTGCTCGAGGGCCCGGTAGCGCTCGCCGTGGATGCCGGCCCGGCGCAGCCCCACCGTGTTGAGACGGTAGTGCCGGGCCGGACTGCCGTCGGCCAGGGTAAAGGGCAGGATATCGCGGGTGGGCTTGGAGAGGGCCCCTACCATGGCCCGGGTGCCAATCCGCACGAACTGATGAATGCCGGCCAGCCCCCCCACCACCGCATAAGGGCCAATCTCTACGTGGCCGGCCACCGCCACGCCCTGGGTCAGAATCACACCGTCGCCCACCTGGGCGTCGTGGCCCACGTGCACATGGCCCATCAGGTAGCAGCCCGCGCCGATCCGGGTGGGCGCTTCTTCCTTGGTGGAGCGGTGCAGGATCACCCCTTCGCGCAAGACTGTGTTTTCCCCGACCTCGAGCCAGGTCTCCTGCCCTTTGAAGCTTAAATCCTGCGGGAGGCCCCCCAGCACCGAGTGGGGCCCCACCCGAACCCCGGCGGCCAGCCGCACATACGGGTGGATGACCACATGGGGCCCTAGCTCCACCCCAGGGCCTATCTCACAGGGGCCTTCCACCACTGCATACGGGCCAATCTTCACGTCCGGGGCCAGATGGGCTTGGGGGGAAACCACCGCGGTGGGGTGGATGGCAACCCGGCTCACGAAACAGCGCCTCCTGTATCGGAGCGCAACACAAAGGTTAGGGTGGCCTCGGCCCGCAACTCGCCCTCTACCCTGGCTTCGACCTTCACCTTCCCCAAACCCCGCCGGTAGGCCAGCAGTTCCCCTTCCAGAATCAGGGTGTCGCCCGGAACCACCGGCTTCTTGAAGCGGGCCTCCTCCACCCCCACCAGAAACACCAGCCCCCCCGGCTTGAATTCCGGCTGTTTGGTCACCACCGCCACCGAACCCTGAGCCATGGCCTCGATCAACAACACCCCTGGCATGATGGGGTAGCTGGGGAAGTGGCCCTGAAAGTGCGGCTCGTTGAACGATACGTTCTTCAAGGCCCGAAAACGCTTTTCGTCGGCCTCCAGTACCCGGTCAATCAGCAAAAAAGGGTAGCGGTGTGGCAGAAACTTGAGGATTTCGTAAATGTCCACGGCTTAATACTAAGGGGTAAAGCCCCCTCGGATGACGGTTGTTAGGTGTCCTACAAGACATCTTTCGTTCCCAGGAATAAGCGGCACGCCAACAGGCCAACGCAGGCTGCCTTGTATAGATTATTGCTGGGAACCGCTGCTATTACCCTTCACTTGGCCATTACCGGCTGGAGGGCACTCGAGAGCTCCAGGGCCAGCTCGAGGGCCTGCAGGTCGTCCTCGAGGGTCACCAGCGTAGGCTCCCCTTTCTGAATCCGGTCTACAAAATGCTTGAGCTGGCGCCGCAGGGGGTTGTCGTTGTGAATGGCGATGCGCTCGGTCTGAACCTGGGTGCGCCCGTTGGGCTCGACGCGGTCGGGGTCGGGTTGCACAGGCGGCGAGCGGTGCAGCGAGAGTTCGGTGTACTCGCTGTTGAAATCCAGCCGCAGCACCTCGCCGGGCTGGGTGATGGTGAGTGAGCGCTCGGCCTGGGGCGAGATTCGACTCGCGGTAAACAGCGCCCGGGCCCCCGAGGGGAAGTCCACCACGGCCTGGGCGTACTCATCCAGCCCCTCCACCTGCCGGCCCACCACGCTGTAGCGCAAAGGCTTCTCCCGTAGCAGCAGGAGAACCAGGTCCAGGTCGTGAATCATCAGGTCGAGTACCACCCCAATGTCGCGTATCCGACGGTTGTTGCCTATGCGACGGGCCTCGAGCACCCAGGGGGTTTTGACCATGCTCATCAGGTCGTTCACGGCCCGGTAAAAACGCACAATGTGCCCCACCTGCAAGACCACCCCGCGTTTTTCGGCCAGCCGTACCAGCTCCCGCGCCTCTTGCATGGTGCGGGTCATGGGCTTCTCCAATAGCACATGCACCCCGGCCTCCAAAAACATGCGGGCCTGCTCGTAGTGAAGCGAGGTAGGGGAAGCAATCGAAACCGCCTGCACCTTACCCAGCAGGTCTTCCGGGTTGGCAAATGCCGGTACTTCCAAGTCCTGCTCGATGGCGGCTTGACGAAACGGGTCGGGATCGGCCACCCCCACCAACCGAACCCCCGGCAATCCCGCGTATACCTGAGCGTGGTACGTCCCCATCACACCAACACCCACAACGCCTACATTTAGCTCCATAGAATCCTCGTAACGTGATGCACAAACCCTGCGTCCCAAGCAGGATGATACACTTAACCCCCATTTACAACCACTTTTTTATCAGGCTGGGCTTTAGAAAAAGCTCAGAAACGTCACAGGCTGGGTGTCGCCTCGAGCAGCCTAGCCAGCTCCACGTGCAAACGGTGCGAGGCCCGGTGGGCGACGAACTGCCCTTGGTAGGGCCTGCCAGCCAGGTACAGGTCGCCCAGAAAATCCAGGGCTTTGTGGTACACGGGCTCGTGCAGCATGCGGGGCGTATTGACCAGGCCGTACTCGCTAAAAACCAGGGCATTCTCCAAAGAAGCGCCCTGGATGAGACCCTGGGCCCGCAGGGCTTCTACCTCGTGCAGAAAGCCAAAGGTACGGGCCGGGGCCAGCGCCTCCAGGGGTGTGGGGGGGCACTGCACCTGCTGGTAGCCAATCCTGGGGTGCGGGAAAAGGATGGTGGTGGTGAGGGCAAACTGCTCCCCCGGCTGGGCCAGCACGCTGCTGCGCCCTTCCTCCACCCGGACAGCACCGCTCAACCGCACCGCCTCCGGGCCCAGCGCCGGAATCCCCTCCAAGGCCGCCAGCCATTCCTGGGCACTGCCATCCAGGATGGGAATCTCCGGGCCGGTCACCTCGATGACCAGGCCTTCCCAGATGCCCCGAATAAAGAGGGCAGCCAGCAGGTGTTCCACGGTCATCAAGCGCAGGTTATCCCTGCCCAACACGGTGCAGCGGGCGGTGTCCACCACGCTCGAGGCCAGCGGGCGCAGCTCGAGCCCCCCCAGCCAAAACCGCACCGGCCCCTCGGCCGGATGAAACCGCACCGTGCCGGGTTCGCCGCTGTGAAGGCCTGTTCCTCGGACCATCATAGGTATCTGACGCGTTTGATAAGCATTCCGGCGGAACCGGTATGAGGCTCACTTCTCCGGTGGAATTCCTTTTAGAAGTTGGCGCAAGCTACGCTCAACGCCCACCAGCCAGTCGAGTACGGCCAGACGCCGCCAGTGCTTGCGGATGGGCTGGGCAGGAATTCCGCTGGCCCAGGTTTCGCCAGGGGGAACCTCTTTGGAAACCCCACTACCCCCCGTCAGGCGGGCCCCTTTGCCCACCCGCACATGGTCGGCAACCACCACCCAGCCTCCCATCAACACCCCATCCTCCACCACGGCGCTGCCGCCAATGGCGCTGCTACCCACCATGACCACGTTTTTTCCTATCTGAACGTTGTGGCCGATGTCGGTGAGGTCGCCAATTTTGCTGTGCGCCCCAATGCGGGTCTCCCCCACCACGCTGCGCTGCACCACGCAGTTGGCCCCCAGCTCCACCCCATCCTCCAGCACCACCCGGCCGGTATGGGGCAGGCGCCGGTTGTCTTGAAAGCCAAATCCAATAGCGCCCAGCACCGTGCCCGTCCCGATGTGGCAGCCCGCCCCCACACGGGTGCGCGGGTAGAGCGTTACACGGGGCTCGAGCACCGTCCGGGGGCCAACCTCCACGTTCTCGCCCACGTAGCAGTAGGGCCCAACCACCGCACCAGCCCCCACTCTGGCCCCCCGGCACACCAGCGCATACGCCCCTATTGCAGCGGTGGGGTCTACTTCCGCCCCCGCCTCGAGGGTAGCGGTGGGGTGCACGCCCACCTCCGCCCAGGTTTCGGGTCGGTTGAAAAGGGCCAGCACCAGCGGCCAGGCTTTTTGCACCGAGGCAACGTGAATCCGGCTGACACCCGATGGGCACTGGGCTGTTTCATCCAGGATCAAAGCCGCACCCGTCTCCAGAGCCGCCGGCAGAAACCTAGCCTCCCGCACCACCACCAGCTCGCCCGGCCTGGCCCGGTCGGGCGGGGCTAAGTCGGTAATCTCGGTATCGGGGCCCTCGAGGCGACCCCCCAGGCGTTGGGCAATTTCAGAGAGTAACATACGAAGCCAAAATTAAGCTCCCCATCAACCCCACCTACTCAAGGCCGTATCGGCTTTGAAGAAACGAAACCGGGTATGGGCCAACTTAGCTCGTCTGGGAGACCTCGATTACCGCCGCAGCACATTATCGGAGGTGACCAGGGCATCCCGCAGCACGTGCAGCATATCGAGGGCCTTGCCAGTGCCCAAAGCCACCGCCTCCACAGCATTCTCGGCCACCACCACCGGTACGCCGGTGGCTTCTTGCAGCAGCAGATCCAGGTTGCGCAGCAATGCCCCCCCGCCGGTCAGCAAAATGCCCCGGTCGATGATGTCGGCCACCAGTTCGGGCGGGGTGGTCTCGAGCACGCTTTTCACCCCTTGGACAATCTTCTCCAGGGGCTCCTTGAGGGCTTCGATCACATCGTCAGTGGTTACCTCGATGCTCTTGGGCAGGCCCGAAATTAGGTCGCGACCCCGCACTTCGGCCACCATGCCCTGCTCACCCGGTGCCAGCTTGGCCGCCCCGATCTTGATTTTGAGCTCCTCGGCGGTGCGTTCCCCTATCAGCAGGTTGTACTTGTTGCGGATGAATCGAATGATGGAATCGTCGAATTCGTTACCGGCAATGCGCAGGCTGGTCGAGCGCACGATACCGCCCAACGAGATAACCGCGATATCGCTGGAACCGCCCCCAATATCCACCACCATGCTGCCGGTAGGCTCGGCAATTTTGATGCCAGCCCCAATGGCTGCGGCCAGGGGTTCGTCAATCAGGTAAGCCCGCTTGGCCCCGGCTTCTACAATAGCCTGCACCACCGCACGGCGTTCGACCTCGGTCACCCCGGATGGCACCCCCACCATCACCTGGGGCCTAAAAAAGCGCAAGGGAGGCAAAACTTTCTTAATGAAGAGGGTAAGCATCCGTTCGGTCAGGGTGTAGTCGGCGATCACGCCATCCTTCAGAGGGCGGGCCGCCACGATATTGCCCGGCGTACGCCCCAGCATCCGGTAGGCTTCGGCCCCTACCGCCTTAACTTCTTTGGTGTCGCTGACCATGGCAATAACCGAGGGCTCCCGCAGCACAATACCCTTGCCACGCATGTAAATGAGCACCGAGGCGGTACCCAAGTCAATGCCTACGTCTTCCCCGCGAAACGAAAATAACCCAGCCATAGCGATTTATTGTACAGGTTTGCATGTGAAGCACAAAGTGTGGTTTTGTCAAAAGGGTTTTATACCGTTTCCGCTTGAATCCTTCACCGTTGGCCGTAGTCAGAGGTGAAGGATTCAAGCCGACCAAAGGGAGTAGAAAAGCATTTCGGTAGGATCGTTTAGGCTTGTCAAAGTGAACGATACTACCGAAATGCGTATTACGCTGTTTATGACAGTGGAACCCCGACCTCGAGCCAGCGGGCGCTGCGCTTCGAGGTTCAGCATCCAGCAAGGTGAACCCTTCTGGGTTGGCTTCTCAGATGAGCCTGGGAGTACAAAGCAAAACCGGAGCCCTGACGACTCCGGTTTTTGCGTCCCTGACGTGGTGGGCGATGTAGGATTTGAACCTACGACCCCACGCGTGTGAAGAGTAAAAGCAGCGTACCAAGGCGTACAAGGGTGTTGGAGATTTAGCCTTTAGAACGGGATTTTTGCCCAAAGGGGTTATTCGCTGTTGGGGGTAACTTTTGGGGGTATGAGCAGTTAATGGGGGTACGGTTTGGGGGTACACAACGACCCCACGCCTTAGTACGACCTTGTACGGGATTGGGGGGGGTTGACTTTTTCCTCAGTTCAGGTCATATTTTTGCTAAGATAGGCGAAAGCTATACCAAGTAAGCAAAAGCTGTACCAACCTGCCGTAGGGCAGGCATTTTTATGCCCCTCCGCCACAACAAAGACCCGCCTTTATCGGCTTTCTTCCGCGAACCCCACAGAGGTCTTTTCGCCCTCGTGGGGTTTTTTGTTGGTTTTCGGCAATGGAAGTTTGCTGATGAAAGGACGTAACAAATGGAACGTTTAGCAATCACTCCAAGGGAGCTCGCGAAGATGCTTGGCGTTAGCGCCAACCACGTTTATAACCTGATTGCGAGCGGTCAGGTAAAGGTTACTCGACTGGGAAGGCGTTTGCTGGTTCCCCGCTACGAGCTCGAGCGCCTGGGGCTCTTGCCCAAGGAAAACCCCGCCATGCAGGGCGGGGCTGAGTAGGAGGGTGGCTATGCTTCCCGAAAACATTCTACACGCCCGGCTCACCTTCCTCTCGCACTTCCCCCACAACCAGCGGGCCACCGCCACTAACTTTCTGCTCCAAGCCATCCGCGCCGGCTGCAACGAGCCTAACCAGGTGGTGGGGTATGCCCTCGAAACGGCGTGCCGCCGTTGCCACCTCGAAGCCGCCCAGACCTTTTTGTCCCTCTTCGAGAACAACCCCGAGGCCCTGTTAGCCGGGGCACGCTGGGCTTTGTGGTGGGAGAGTCTGTCCCCCGAGGAGAAGCGCCGTTTTCGGGAGGGGCGGGCTGAGGAAGCCATAGAGCGCTGGATGGAGCAAAACCCACCCACAGACAGGCAACTCGCCTATTTGAACCGCCTGGGCTACCGTGGGCCGACACCCGCTAATCGGCTCGAGGCTTCCCGGCTGATTGACGAGCTTGTGAAGGGGGTGCGCCATGCCTAGCCCCCTACAAGCCGCCCTCGAGTACGCCCGGCTGGGGTATGCGGTGCTGCCCCTGCTGCCCGGTGAGAAGCGCCCACACAGCCGGTTGGCCCCTAACGGGTTGACGAACGCCACCCCCGACCCCGAGGTGTTGCGCCGCTGGTGGCAGGCCGTGCCCCCCGCCGGGGTGGGTATCCTGCCCCCCGAGCAGGTGTTGGTGCTGGACTTTGACGCGCCCGAGGTGTGGGAGCAACTGCGGGTTGAATACCCCGAGCTAGCCACAGCCCCCCGGCAAAGGAGCCCTCGGGGTGGGGTGCATGTCTTCCTGAAGCTGCCTAAAAGTCTGATAGGAAGCCTCACCACCACCGCCCGGAAGATGCCGGGGTTAGACCTGCGCGGGCTGGGGAAAGCGTACCTTGCGGCTGCCCCCACCGAGCTACCAAACGGGGGCTATAGCTGGGAAGTCCCCCTGCTACCCCCGGCTGAACTGCCCCTGCCCCCCGAGGGGCTGCTAAAGCGTCTGCTGCCCGAGCCCCCACCCCCACCACCTGAGTACCAGCCCGCGAGCTTCCGGGGTGTGAAGGGCGACAAGCTGACCCGCCGCCTGGAAGGCCTTCTGCGCTGGGCTTGTGAGCGGGTAGCCAGTACCCCCGAGGGGCAACGCCATAACACCCTGCTCAGTTACGCCCGGCTGATAGGCGGCTATGTCCACCTGGGCCTCGACCCGGAGCAGGTCACCAGCGCCCTGGCTGAGGCTGCTATGCAGGCCGGGTTACCCCACTCCGAGGCCGAGGCCACCGCACGGGACGGGCTGAGGTACGGGCTGGATGCGCCGTTGGAACTGCCCGCTGATGAGGGCAAGGGGGATACTTTCGGGGAAGCCCCCACCTGCCCTCTGGATGGGCGCACTGGTGGGGGGCAGGTGATGGGGAACCCCCGCTACAAGGTGGAGCGCGGGCAGATTTGGGCCGCCAAGGTAGAGGGCCGGGGTGAGTCACAGGGTGTGGCCTACTGGCCCCTGTGCAACTTCGCTGCTGTGATTGAGCGCGAGATAGTCGCTACTGATGGGCTCGAGACCGAGACCCTGTTTGAACTTCGGGGCTACACCTCCACAGGCCGCCCGCTGCCTGTGGCCCTGGTGAAGTCGGGCGAGTTTTCCGGCATGAACTGGGTGGCCCGGCACTGGGGGGCTGAGGCGGTGGTGCTGCCCGGTCAGGCCAACCGGGATCACCTGCGGGCCGCCATTCAGTTTTTGAGCCTGAGCGAAGGGCGCATCCGCCGCGCTACCGTGTACCGGCATCTGGGTTGGACGAAGACAGCGGACGGCTGGGTGTACCTGCACGCGGGGGGTGGCATCGGGGCGAAGGGAAGCGTGACCGGGCTCGAGGTACAGCTTGGGAAAGTATTTGAGAACTTCGCCCTGCCCGAGCCCCCTACGGGCGAAGCTGAGCGCGAGGCCATCACCACACTGTGGCGGCTGTCGGAGGTGACCCCCTACAGGGTGAGCGTCCCACTTCTGCTCTACGCCCTGGCTACGCCGCTGGGTCACACACCCTTCAGCCTCTACCTGGCAGGCCCGAGTGGAAGCCAGAAGACCTCGCTGGCCTTGGTCATTCAATCCCTGTGGGGCTGGCACGACAGCCCGCCCACAAGCTGGGAAGCCACCCCCAACGCCCTGGAAGCCTACGGCTTCACCGCCAAAGATGCCCTGCTGCTGATAGACGACTACGCCCCTCAAGCGAGTGAGCAGAAACAGAAGGAACTACAGGCCAAAGCCGCTCGGGTTTTGCGTTCACAGGGTAACGCTACGGGGCGGGGAAGAATGCGGGCAGACGGCTCACTGGCAGGGGATAGACCCCCTCGGGGCAGTCTGCTGGTCACCGGGGAGGACTTACCGCCGGGGCACTCCATTCGGGCTCGGTGTCTTTTTCTCGAGCTCGAGCGCGGGGATGTAGACCTGCGCCGGCTCAGTGAAGCGCAACGCCAAAACCGTGAAGGCGCATATGCCCGCGCCCTGAGCGCTTGGGTTCGCTACCTCTCCGCTGACCTCGAAACCTACCAACGCCAACTCGCAGACCGTACCGCTGAACTTCGCCCCCGCTGGGAATCCCAACACGGGCGCACCACGGATGCCCTGGCCCGGCTGCACGCCACCTGGGAGCTATACCGCGACTACGCCGCCACCGTGGGGGTTGACCTCGCTTATATGGATGGGCGGGTGCTGGAAGCCCTCGAAGCAGTACGCCGCACCCAATCGTCCTACCAAAGAGATTCTGACCCCACCGAGCGCTTCGGGGGGTTACTCTTTAGCGCCCTTCGCATGGGCCGGGGCCACCTGGTGCCTGTGTCTTGGAGGCCGGGGCAATCTATAGAGGATTACCTGGACGACCCCACCCGCTGGGGCTGGCGCTACCGCGAAACCACCAGCGGCCACCCTGACGCTCATGGGGTGTGGGAACCCCTGGGGCCACAAATCGGCTGGCTTCCTGACGACCCAGACACCCTCGGGCTATACCTCGACCCCACCCCGGCCTACACCGTGCTGGCACGTCTGGCGAACGAGTCGGGCGAGTCGTTACTCACCGAGCGCACCCTGTGGAAGCGGCTGGGGGAGCGGGGGGCTATCCGTATTCAGGGGGACGGTCAGTCTATCCGCCACCAAGCAGTGGTCAAGATTCACGGTAAATCCACCCGTGTTGTGCACCTGCTAGGGGGTTATATCTCAAAAACCGGTAACACCGGTAACCGTGCCGATAATGGCGTGCAGGACGAGGAAAACTCGGTTACCGGTTTTTCTTCGGTTACCGGTACGACCGGTAACCGGGAGCCCGCACCAGAACAGCGCGAAGAGATGGTTACCGGTACGACCGGTAACCTGGCAGAAACCGGTAACCACGGGAGAGCCGTCCAGGACGCAACAAAAACCGGAGTTACCGGTGTTACCGGTTGTACAGATATAAGGGGTAGCCACGCTACGCAAGAGCAAGAGGAAGAGGGGGGTGACTGGGAGGTGGTGCTATGACCCCCTGGCCCGTCCTCTTCTCCCGGCTGCCCCAACTGGTGGAAAAGCTCGAGGCGATAGCTCACCCGCTGCTGACTGTGGAGGTAGACGGGGAGGCGGTGGCCCGGCTGGTACGCCCGAGCCGGGCCGAGCTCGAGGCTCACGCCCGCCGGGCCGGTATGCCCACCCTTACCCCCGAGGGGTGGCTGCGCGAGGCCCTGGGACGGGTGCGGGACTACTACCCCGAACCACGGGAGCAGGTGGCCCTGTATGCAGGAAGCCAACCTGTGGCAGTGCTACGGCGTAGGGGGGTGGTGGGCCATGCCGCATAGGTACCCCCACCTACCCGCTGCCCTGCTGGGGCTGCTCGAGGTTGGCCCCTGGGAAGGAACCTCCACCGAGCTTTACATCGCCCTCGAGCCCTACCGGGTAGAGCCCTGGCCCGCTAACCCGGTAGCCCTATCCCTGTGGTTGAAGCACCACGCTGAGGCGCACGGTATCCAGGTGGAAGCCCATCACACCGGGGAGCGCCGGGTGTTGCGGCTGGCACGGGTGGCTAACGGGTTGAAGGGTGCAAGCGAACCGGAACATAGCGGCACGATTCCGCCGCATACCGCCGCGTTTTGGAGCTTCCCCACCTGGGGGGCTTTACGTGAAGGCCTTCCGGAGGTGTTTGACGCCCACCCCTCTGAGATGACTTTTACCCTCGCGTACCGTTACCCGAACTGGCAAAGCGCGAGGGTGGTCAAGCGCTTCTTTCTCGAGTCTGAAGCAGCGGAGGATTCCTTACGCTACCCCCAGGTGTGCGAGGTGCGTATCTACCCCGGTGAGGTGGATATAGCCACCGTGTGGCCTATGGAGAATAGGATTGAGTATGCCGAGCTTTG
>Ga0101944_10002230_pt1 | contig 32717 bp, 28 predicted proteins | sample DewCreD2012metaG_FD_75245 | JGI IMG/M metagenome (GOLD analysis project Ga0101944, IMG submission 75245) | Hot spring sediment bacterial and archeal communities from British Columbia, Canada, to study Microbial Dark Matter (Phase II) - Dewar... ... | reverse complement strand
GTAGCCCAGCCGTGCCATCTTGTGGGTGTTCATTGAGCCCTCTGCCGTTGCTGGGTTGTTTGGCTTCGCAACCGCAGCTTGGCACGGCATGGCTCAGTGAACAACCTCCTTGTCAATCACAACTAGAGCCCCTTCTCGCGCAGCAGGGCGAAGAACTCCTCGGGGCGCGCGAGCGCCCCGAGTCGCGCCGGGACGTCGGGCTCCTTCGCGAACTGCGCGATGCGGCCGAGGGTGGGGAGGTACTGGTTCGCCACCTCGAGCGGCGGCGCCACGATCAGGAAGAACGCCGACGCCGGCCGGCCGTCGATCGCGTCCCAGTCGACCCCCGCCGGCTGCCGCCCGAAGGCGAGCCGCAGGCGGCTCACCACGAGCGACCGCGCGTGCGGGATCGCGATGGAGCGGCCGATGCCGGTGCTCCCGAGCTGCTCGCGCCGCTTGAGCATGCGCACGAGCGTCGCGCCCGCGCGCTCGTCCACGTGCAGCAGCCCCACCAGCTCGGCGAGGACGTCGTCCCTGGTGGTGGCGGCGAGATGGAGGTTGACCGCGTCGGGCGCGATGAGCTCGCTCAGGAGCACGGGACCTCCGGGGCGGGAAGGATGCAGCGGTGGCGCAAGGTTATGGCCGCCGGGCGGCGGAGTCAAACGCGTGCGCGCCGCTCGGTTGCCCGGCCTCCGGACGCCCCGTAAACTTGGCCGCATGAAGCGGTTGCCGTACGCGCCCGGGCGCGACTTCGTCCTCCTCCTGGCCCCCATGGCGGGCGTGTCGGAACCCCCGTTCCGGCGGGTCTGCCGCGACATGGGGGCCGACGTGGTCATCTCGGAGTTCCTGTCCTCCGAGGCGATCCGGCGGCGCGTCACGCGCACGCTCGAGGGGTGCGAGTTCGACGAGATCGAGCGCCCGATCGGGATCCAGATCTACGGCGCGGAGCCCGCGGCGATGGCCGAGGCGGCCGCGCTCGTCACGGCGCACTACCGGCCCGACTTCATCGACATCAACTTCGGCTGTCCCGTGAAGAAGGTCGTGCAGCGCAACGGCGGCTCGGGCTGCCTGCGCGACATGGACCTCGTGCAGCGGGTGATCCGCGCGGTGGTGGCCGCGACCGACCTGCCGGTCACGGTCAAGACCCGCAGCGGATGGAGCGAGGAGACGCGCGACCCGGTGGGGATCGCGCTGCGCATGCAGGACGCCGGCGCCAGGGCCTTCACCCTGCACGCGCGCACCCGCACCCAGATGTTCGGCGGCCGCGCCGACTGGGACGAGATCGCCCGCGTGGTGGAGGCGCTCGACATCCCCGTGATCGGCAACGGCGACGTCACCACGGCGGAGGACGTGGTGCGCATGCGCGACCACACCGGGTGCGCCGGCGTGATGGTGGGCCGCGGCAGCTTCGGCAACCCGTGGCTCTTCCGCGACGCCCGGGCGCTCCTCGTCGGCCGGCCGCTCCCCGCGCCGCCCACGGCGGAGGAACGCTTCCGCGTGGCGCTCGCGCACGCGCGGCTCGCGCTGGAGCTGCAGGGCGACACGCGCCGCACGGTGGTGGAGTTCCGCAAGCACTTCGGCTGGTACATGAAGGGGCTGCACGGCGCGTCGCACCTGCGGGAGCGGCTCTTCCAGGTGGAGTCGATCGCGGAGGCGGAGCAGGTCTTCGTCGAGTACCTCGCGCGCGAGCACCCGCTCGCCGTGCCCGCGCCGGCCGCCTGAGCCGGCCGGTGCCCGCGGCGCCCGCCTTCCTCTCCTGACCGGGGGCCGGCATGCCCGTCTGCACCGTCCTCGCCGCGCCGGAGCACCCCTTCACGTGGACGGACGTCGTCGCGCCGACGCCGGAGGAGCTCGTCGAGGTGAGCCGGCGGTGGTCGCTCCACGAGTCGTCCGTCGCCGACTGCCTCGACCCGGAGCACCTGCCGAAGCACGAGGTCTTCCCGGAGCACGTCTTCACGATCCTGCGCGCGGCCGACCCGGCGGCGAACGGCGAATGCACGACCGTGCAGGAGCTCACCCGCAAGGTCGCGGCATTCGTGGGCCGCGACTACATCGTCACGATCCACCGTGCCCCCCAGCCGTACCTCGAGCGGCTGATGGCGCGGTGGGCGCGGGGGGACGCCCTCCCGGGCCACACCCCGGCACATGCGTGGTTCGACCTCGTCAACTCCGCGATGGACTCGTACGTGGCGCCGCTGGAGCAGGCGGAGCGCGCGCTCGACGGGTTCGAGGACTTCGTGTTCGAGCACGAGCAAGGGGGGATCAGCCTGCGCGACGCGTACCTGCTCAAGCGGCGGCTCACGCTCTACAAGCGGCTGCTGTTCCAGACCCAGGGACTGGTGACGAAGGTGGCACCGCTCGCCGGGCCCGAACTCGCGCCGCTCGTGCAGGAGGCGCGCGACAACGCCGACAGCATGCACTTCTGGGCCGACGAGCTGCTCGACTCGCTGACGCAGCTCCTCAACGTGCAGCTCTCGCTCGCCTCGCATCGCACGAACGAGGTCGTGCGGCTCCTCACGGTCTTCTCCGCGTTCTTCCTCCCGCTCACGTTCATCGTCGGCATCTACGGGATGAACTTCGAGCACATGCCCGAGCTGCGGCATCCGCTGGGCTACGCCGCGGTGTGGGTGGTGATGCTGGCGGTGACCGGCGGGATCTGGCTCTGGTTCCGTCGCCGAGGGTGGCTGCGTCAGTGATGCCCGCGTCCGCCGAGGCGCCGCTCGCGGGCGTACTCGCGAGCTGGTGGCTCGGCTCGCGGCGCGCGGCCACGCCGCAGCCGCTGACGGAGCGAGGGGCGAAGTGCTCGGGCCGCGATCAGGTCACAGCCGCGACGCCTGCCAATCTGGCGGGACGTTGATTGCCGAGGCAGTTCAGAGTAGTTTTCCCTCGTCTTGAACGGGGGCGATCGGCTTCGACGGATAGGGAGACGGCATCGCAGCGTGCCCAGGTCCAGGTTCCTGGTAAAACCGCTTGGAAAGACACAACCGCCAACACTGAACTGGCGCTGGCTGCGTAAGCTGAGCTTCGGCTCGCTTCGCACCTCAGTCGGCTGAAGCCCGTCCGGGGCGTCACCGGCTGATCGCAAAACCGGGCTGGCTGGCCGCGTTGCTCCGCCGCGGTCGGTGAGATCCCAGGAGCTCGATGGCGGGAAGGCTGGCAGGGTGCCGGCCCGTCGTGACGGCAAAGAACGCTGCCTACGCACGTAGACGCGGTCCCAGAACTCTTTTCGGACCAGGGTTCGATTCCCTGCGCCTCCACCAATATATAAAGGTCAACCGTTCTCGGTTGGCCTTTTTTCTTGCCTGATCGCGCCGGTTCCCGCGTGTTCGCGGGGATTCCTGAGGATGCCTGCGGACTTCGGCATCCGGCCCATGGCCCCATCAGGGGCCACCTTCCACTCTCTCCCGGCCGTTTTTCTCTCCGGCCTCGCTCCGGGAAATTGGCCCGAAGTCCGCAAATGCCGCAACGCAGACCCCTACAGATCAATGGGTTAGGCGCGGTGTCAACGCCGGTTGAAATTGCACACTTTCGCCGGCTGAAATTGCACACTCGGGCGGGCGGCCAGCCCGGGGTCAGGCGGTCTCGGCCTCCTGCCGGGCGGCGCGTCTGGCCCGGGCGGGTGACTCCGGTGGACTGGCGGGCGTGAGCCGGGCCCCGAGGTCGCGGTGGGCCCGCATGCGGTAGCTGTTGCCCCGGATGTTGACGAGGTGGCAGTGATGCAGGAGCCGGTCGATGAGCGCGGCGGCCATGGTCTCGTCGCCGAACAGCTCGCCCCACTCCTCGAATGGCTTGTTGCTGGTGACCACGGTGGAGGCGTGCTCGTAGCGGCGCGCGAGGAGTTGGAACACGAGCATCGCCCCCGGCCGGCTGATCGGCAGGTAGCCGACCTCGTCGATCACCATGAGGCTCGGGAACACCAGGGTGCGGAGCCGGCGGGTGAGGGCCCCGGCCTGCTGGGCCTCCTCCAGCATCACGACGAGTTCGGCGAGCGTCGTGTAGTAAACCCGCCGCCCGTGCTCGGCGGCCGCCACGGCCAGGCTGATCGCCAGGTGCGTCTTCCCCACGCCCGGGGGCCCGAGGAAGATGACGTTCTCGTGCCGGTCGAGGAACGCGAGCGTGTGGAGGCTCTCGAGCTGCTCGCGCTTCACGCTCGGCTGGAAGCTGAAGTCGAAGTCGGTGAGGGTCTTCACCGCCGGGAGCCGCGCGGCGCGCATGGCGGTGGCGAGCCGGCGGTGGTTGCGCAGCGCGATCTGGCTGGCCAGCAGGGCATGCATCGCTTCGCCCGCGGCGAGGCCGCTGTCGGCCTGGCGCAGGATGTCGTCGAGGGCCTCGAGGGCGCCGGGCATCTTGAGGTCGGCGAGCTGGGCGCGCAGCCGCTCGCGCAGCGGGGCCGGGGTGGTGGGCGCGGGCATCAGGCCACCTCCCCCACGAGCGCCGTGTAGCTCGTGAGGGCCCGGCGCTCGACCGCCACCCGGGGCACCGCGAGCCGGGGGGCGGCCGCGGGCGCGGCCGCCGGGATGAGCAGGCTGCGATAGGGCCGCGCGGCGAGCGGCTGCAGCAGCGCCTGCTCGTCGCGGGTGAAGCGCAGCCGCGGGGCCTCCCCGGTCGTGCCGTGGCGCCGCACGTTGGCGACCTCGGCCAGCCAGCGGCGCAGCTGGTCGTGGAGGTCGGCGTCGCCGAGGAAGGTGCGGCCGTACAGGAAGTTCTCGCGCAGGTAGCGGATCGGGCGCTCGACCTTGCCCTTGGTGCGGGCGCGATAGGGCCGGCAGGCGCGGATGCGGAAGCCCCAGTGCGCGGCGAAGCGACCGAACTCGGGGTTCTCGAGGAGCCGGCCGCCGGTGGGGCGCTGGTCCTCGACGATCACGCTCTTCAGCTGATCGAAGAGCAGCTCGCGCGGCACGCCGCCGAACGCCGCGAACGCGCGCTCGAGCCCGCACCAGAGCGTGACGGCGGTCTGGCGGGCGACGAACTCGACGTAGAGGAGCCGGGAGTAGCCGAGCACCACCACGAGGGCGTAGCGGCGGCCCCACGGCAGGGTGACGGTGGCGAAGTCGACCTGGGCCTGCTCACCGGGCGCAGTCTCGAAGCGCACGAGCGGTTCGGGCTCGGGCCGTGGCCGCACGGTGGCGATGAAGCTCTTCAGCTGGGTGTAGCTGCCGGCGTAGCCGGCGGCCCGCACCTCGGCGAGCAGGCGCACCGCGGAGAGGGCCGGATACTGCGCGAGGCGCAGGCGCACGAGCGCCTCGTAGGGGCCGAGCTTGGTGGGACGGGCCCGCCGTTCGCGCGGGGCGGCCGGGTCCAGGTCGCGATCGACCTGCCCCGTGGCGAGCCAGTGGTAGAGCACGCGGCGGCTGACGCCCAGCTCACGGGCGATGGCGGCCTTCGAGAGGCCGCGGTCGAGATAGTGGCGCAGAAGCACGAGGGTGTCCGATCCGTACACGGGCCGCTCCCCAGAAGGGCGTCGACCCAAGGTTCACGGCGAGAGGGACCGGCGTCAGTCCCTCACGAACGACCCCGAGTGTGCAAGTTCACCCGGCGCTTCTGTGCAATCTTGTTCCGGCGATGACAGCGGACGAATCGAGCGGTTGGATGACGGCATCGCATGACCGATTCGATACCGCCCTTTGCCGATGCATCCTTCGACAATCAGCGTCCGGCGGCAACCGGGCCGCGTAATGTCATGAACGTACCCGCTGCCAACGCAACCAATTTGCCATCCTCGCGAACGATTTCGCACTGATAGTGGGTGATGGCCTTGCCGTGTTGAACGGGCCTGGCCTTGGCCTTCAGCAGGGATTTCCACACCGGTCGGAAGAAGCTGATTCGCAGGTCGATACTGGTAAAGGTTTCGCTCTCTTCAATCAGTGTCGAATGCGCCGTGCCCATGGCCGCGTCGGCCAGCTCGCTCAGCAGTCCGCCGTGAACCGTGCCTTGCTGATTGCCGTGGATCACGGCGTCGGCGTCCATTTCCAGGCAGGCATAACCCGCGTCGATTTCGGCGATGCGAAGCTTCAGCAGCTGCGAGATGGCGGTGGGGTACTTGAGGCCACAGATCGCATCCGGGGGAAGTGTGCCGTCAATCTGTCTTCGCAGGTATTCCAGCACAGCGAGCTTCGTGGTCATCGTGTTTCCCCATCGAATCAGGTTTCAGCTTGGATATTTGCCTTGTACCACCGGGCTAGCAGGCCGTTGAAAAACCCCGCCTGTTGCATGGCATGATCTCTCTATGTCCTCCTTGATCCTTCCCTGACCGATGCGTGGCCAAACCGAACCTCAGTCCGACTTGTTCAGCTACGTGAGCCTGGAGAGCCGGGTTCCCGCTGACCATCCCTTGCGCCGATTCCGTCAGCTGGTGGATGTGGTGCTTTCGAGCATGGATAGCGAACTGTCCGCCTTGTATTCGAGGGTCGGTCGCCCGTCGATCCCGCCGGAACACCTGCTGCGCGCGGCGCTGCTGCAGGTGCTGTACACCATCCGCTCGGAGCGGATGCTGGTGGAGCAGCTGGACTACAATCTGCTGTTCCGCTGGTTCGTGGGCCTGTCGATGGATGACCGGGTGTGGGATCACTCCACCTTCTCGCAGAACCGGGACCGGCTGTTCAATCAGGACGTGGCCCGGCTGTTCTTCGAGCGTGTTCGCGCCCTGGCCGAATGGTCAAGGCTGACCTCGGACGAGCACTTCACCGTGGACGGCACGCTGATCGAGGCCTGGGCCTCGCACAAGAGCTTTGTGCGACGTGATGACAACACGCCACCCTCCGGTGGCGGTCGCCATGTGGAGGCCGACTTCCGAGGTCAAAGTCGCTCCAACGCCACGCATGTCTCCCGCACCGATCCCGAGGCCCGTCTGGCGCGCAAGAGCGATGGCGATGCCAGCCGGCTCTGCCACATGGCCCACCTGCTCACCGACAACGCCCATGGCCTGGTGGTGGATGTGGAAGTTACGCCCTTCTCCGGTACGGCCGAACGGGAGGCCGCCAAGGCCATGCTACTCCGTGCCCGCCGCACGCGGCGGGCCACGGTCGGCGCCGACCGGGGGTATGACACCCGCGACTTCATTGCCTCATGCCGTGCCATGGGAATCACGCCGCACGTGGCGCAGAAGCGCACGGGCAGCGCCATCGATGGCCGGACCACCCGGCACGCGAGCTACACGACCAGCCAGCGACAGCGCAAGCGCATCGAGGAGGTCTTCGGCTGGCTCAAGACCGTGGCCGGCCTACGCAAGACGCGGCTGATCGGTCTGGCCCGCCTGGCGGGTCAGGTGCTCCTGGCCACCGCCACCTACAACCTCATCCGCATGGGCACGATCGGCGGGTGGTGGCGGGGCGCCCATGTGTAGGACAAGTGCGCCCATAGACCGTCGGGGAGCCGTGAAATCCGCTCTCCGAGGGGGCAAGAGCCCAAGATCGGCAGGTCTTTCGAAGTTGATCGCTCAATGGCACAACGTCCGACCGTCCAATCTCAGAAGTTTTTCAACGGCCTGCTATATGGCGAAGTCGAAGCGGATGGACTGCGCGACCACATCACGGCGGGCTGGGACTCGGCGGTCGAGAACAGCGAGCTTCTGAAAGAGGTAGAGGGCTACGTCCAGCCCATCTTGCGAGAAGCCTATGAGCAGCAGTACCGGCGCGAACTTCAGTTGGCGCAGGCTCGCTTGCAGAGAGCGATCCTCGCGCGCTTGTCGGCTCTGCCAGAACACAAGCGCATGTTTGCCGACCGCGCGATCAAGAAGATTCTCGACAAGTATTACGGCGAGCCGGAGAGCAAAGTCGAACCGGTCGTAAATGTGCTGTTGGAAGCGATGGAAAGTTCCGACTACCGCATCCTTCTGGAGCATATCGCAGAAGCAACACCGGGGGATGTCGCCGGGATAGCCGAGCGCTTGGACGAATTTGGCCTGGCGGAGATGGCCTTCCTTGTACAACAAGCGGCGGCTCGCCAGGTTTTTCTTGATCAACTGGACGCGCTCGCCCGTGACGCCGCCACGACGGAAGCCGTCTTGCACAAAGCCCTGGAGCGGAACCTGTGGGTATTCGGTGCCGAATACTCGTTATTCAGCTCGAACAGTACTTTGCGGCGGCAAGTGGAAGATATCCTCGGAAAGACCTACACAGGTGACAAAGCCGATAAGCGCCCCGATCTGCTGCTCAACGAAAACCTGAGCGGACAATACCTATTGATCGAGTTCAAGCGGCCGAGCCATGCGCTGAATCACGGCGATTATGTGCAGGCAATCGGCTACAGGCACGAGCTATCCAAGTACCTGAGTTCGCCGATTCAGGTTCTACTGGTCGGAGGCAGCCGGTCTTCTGATTTCCCCGTCGATAATCGTGAGCCTCAGGTGGATGCTCGAATATTCGGCCAAGTCATCTCGACCGCGCGGCGGCAGATCGAATGGTTGTTGCAAACGAGTAATGGAGAAAGCGATAGCGACTGACGCAGGGAGCGGTGTTGCATTGAGGGAGGTTGGCACATGAACTGGGTTGCAATCTTCAACAGGCTCATAGCTTGCGCAGCAGCTTGGATGGAAAGTCATCTCGCTGATCCAGGCCGAAGAATCCAGGCCGTCCAACGGCCTTGCCGTCCACCCGCAGAGTGATGCCAGGTTGACGCAACCCGGACTTGCCGTCGCTGATGGCGAAACGCAGCTTCACCTTGCCAGCATGTGGCAGATCCTGTTCCTGCTCTGAGTAGCTTCCGGATACATCATCGACATCGAGCCGCTTGCCATCGACGGTGATGGAAAAATCATCCTGGCGCCCATAGTCCTGCAACAGGATCTGCCGCAACTGGTTGGCATCCGGATAAGCCAAGCCCTGATGCAGATCGCTCAGCGTGATCGTCGTACCATGCAGTTCCGGCCCACAGGGCTCACTGTGCAACCCGATATCCAGCTGTTCGATGTCTTCTACCTGCGAGAGATCGTCCAGCCGCAACAGGATGCGACACAACCGGCCGCGCGCACGGGTTTCGACCGTCATAACTGCTGCCGCCATGAGTCCGGCAAACTTTCCGATACCCTTGCGCCCCTTAACCAAGCGATTTTTCCCGACGGTGCGCTCGCCACGCCGCGAACGCCGGTCTGTCGCGATGGATAAGTAGTGCCGGCGCAGTTCCTCCTCCGTCATACCGGTGCCGTCGTCCTGGATAACGATGGGGTCCCCGCTCATGGGCTTCGGGAGCACGATGGTTACTTGCTGCGCGTCGGCATCCCAAGCGTTGTCCACGAGTTCCTTCAACGCTCGCTCCGATGAGGAGTATTCCTGACTCAACAAGGTAGCGAGGCGGGAATCCACCTGAAAACGCAAGTGAGCACGGCTCATGTTGGAATCTCCGTTGGGGAACCGCGGCAACTCAACTACGCCTTGACATCAAAGCGCAGAAAAGCCGAGAGCCACTTCGACTCGTTGATCTCATCATGTGGCGACTACTTCTCCGTAACCCGGTCATCGAGTCCCAGTTCCCGCAAAGCATTCTGAGTCTCCTCCAGGGTCTGCGTCGAGAGTCCATCAGACGGGCTGACCTCGACCACGATGGTAAGCTTCAAGCCAGGCGTAGCCGCAAAGCGGGAGAGCACCTTGGTGTAGAAGTTCATCCATTTCTGCGGGGGCACTTCGCCGGACCATTTGATGCCGGCTATCTTCGCTGGCCCCGCAACAGGCAGAGTCGGTGCCGGTTGAGGCTCAATCGGTGTACCACTTGGTTCCGCACCTCCACCTGTCCCTGTTCCAGCTCCCGTGCTGCCTCCTTCCACGGGAATCCCCACCGGCGGTGGTGTGGTTTGCGCATCCAGGTAGGCCCGTGCCACTTCAGCCGTGATGACATACATGTCGTCGGAGAACTCGATGTCGGCCGGGTTGATGCTCTGGTTGAATGCAAATGGCTGATACGAGCCTGCGGCACCTTTACCCACGTAGGCCAGTATTCCACTCTCGACACCGCGGGCGATGGTTTCCTTGATCGTCTCCGCGTTCAGCAAGCGCGGGAACACGGGCGAGGCATAGAACGCATCGCGAACCGACTTCGTGGCCCACTCCTTGAAAGCGGGCGGCCAGTTCCGCACCAGGAAGTTCGAACTCACACCCTTTTCGACGTCGCCGTCGGCGGACAGCCGGTTGAGGATGTTGGAGATGGGGGTGTCCGCCGCGCTGGAATGGACGAGCCCAAGATCGACCGCCTTCACCGTATTGTCCTTGGCCAGCAGGAACAAGTGCTTATAGGCGCGCCAGATGGACTCCTTCAGGTCACGTTTGGCCTTGTGGATGTTTTCGGCGAGCTGCTTCTTCTGCGCTTCGTCGAGCTTGAGATCATCCGCCTCGTCTTGAATTGCCTGCCAGGCCAGAATCTTCCGCGCCTCTTCCCGCATGGGCTGGGCGGAATCCGGCACCACCCAGATCAACGCGCTCTTGAACGTCCGCGCCGTCGTGCCGCATTCCCTGATCATCTGCTCCGCGAACTGGCGGGTCGCCTTTTCGTCTTCCATCGTCCGGTCCAGGTCGGCGATGAGGAAACTGATCACCGGGCGGTCGGAAATCTGAATGCTCTTCTCCGGGAAGAAGACCCGCTCGACGAACTCCTTCGGCGCGAAGATCTTCTGAATCTCCCGTTTGACCTCTTCGTCTACCTGCGGCCCCTGCACGGTCGCCCGGCGGTCGGCGAATCGCTTGTTGAGGTTTTCCTTTAGACTGAACTTGTACCGGGTCTTCTCGACATTTAGGTAGTAGCAGGCGTCGGTGAGCGCCTCCAGCACGGTCTCGATGTTCCCGATGTCGCTTTCGGGCTGACCCACGGCGAGCCGAATCTCCGGGACGCTGGCCTCCTGCGCTTCCACGCCCACCTGCCCGCCGTTGGACTCGAAGAAGATCGTGGTGGCCACCTTGCGGTGGAGCCTGGCCTTCTTGATGGCATCGATGGCCTCGGAATCCAGCCGCACGGCGTGGGCGTCCTTCTTGCCGGCGATATCTGTGGTGACTGCCGCCTCCAGCCTGGTTTCACCCAGCTGCTCGAACACGGCGGCACGGAACATTGGGTCGTCCAGCGGCGCCGTTCCCAGTGTGATCAAGGGATCGCGTTGCGCCCCCTTGTAGCCCTCTTGGTAGGCCCTGGACACCCACAGGGCCAGCAGGCGCAGGACGCCGCGCGTTTGTTGGAACCGGGGCAGGGTCTGCCACTTCCGCTCGAAGACTGAGATCACCATCGGATGGAACGGGTAGGTGGCGCGGAATTCGTCGCGGGCCAGGTCAGGATTGATCAGGTTCGGCAGCTGCAGTCGATTCTCCTGAATCCAGTCAGCATAGGCCCGACAGGCGTCCTCAGCGTCCTTGTTGAGGATCACCCGGCCATCTGGGGTCACGGCCCGCTCGTCCCATTCAAACAGCCGGCGGCGGATGATCTCGGAGGTCTCCGATTCCACCGACACGATCACCGCCTTGCCCAGCCGATCCAGGAGGTTCTTCAAGCGCTGCTGATCCGCTTCATCCTTGTCCGTGTAGGAGAGTTCCGAAGCCGGGATCGAGCCCACCAGCACCGCATTGTGGCGCCCGCGAACCGTCTCAGACAGCGCCTGGATGAAGTTGTAGAGCTTGTTGTGCCAGCCCCGGTCGCGGTAGGTGCTGATGTAGTTCAGCACCTCGTCCATCAGGATCAGGCAGGGCGAGTCCTTCGGCAGAAACTTTTCGATCACGTCGCCCTTGGGTTCTATGAAGTCCGCGTCATGCTGGGCGACATGGGCAAAGGATTCCTCTCCCCCCAATTGCCAGGCGAGCTCACCCCAGGGGGTTCTACGCCGTGGCGTGCCGTCGTCGCCGCCACGGCCGGTCACGGAATCGAACTCCGTGCCGACGAAGACTGCCACCGCGCAGTGGTCGGGGATGGTCTGAATGCCCGCCCGCTGCAGAATCTTGGTGACACCGCGCCAGCCATTGCCGGCCGATCCGTGCCGCGCCAGGTGATAGAGCAGGGTCAGCGCGTGGGTCTTACCGCCGCCGAACTGGGTGGTCATGTTGAACACCGCGCTCGTTTCGGTTGTCTGGCCGGCAAGCCTGCGCACCACCTCCGCGGCAAGCTGCGTCAGGTTCTCGGTCAGAAAGGTGCGGTCGAAGAAGGTGGCCGGGTCAGCATAGTCCTTGGGCGCAATACCCAGCCGCACCTTATCGAGATGCACGGCGAACTCGGAGGCATCGAGCGGCTTGCCCGCGCGCAGGTCCTCACGCGGCTTCACTACGTCATACCAGGGTTTGAGTTTCATCGTTGTCCTCTATAGCCGTTCAAATCTTCCAGTATTCGTATCCAGCGACCACCAGGCGAAGTAGCCGAACGGAAACGTCCCCGATTCGCTACGGGAACCCACCACCAGCAGCGTGGCCCCTTCGAGCTTCACGCGGCCGGCCAAGCCCATCGCCTCGACCACCTCGTCCCGGAGGTGGCGAAGCAAGGCGGGGATCTCCTCTCCGTTCCTGCGGTAACAAAACACGATCCGCAGCTCCGCTCGCACCGACAGCACCTTCCAAAGCGAGTAGGCGATCTGGTCTTCCCGAACGCTGTTCTCCAGCTCCATTACCGCCACCGGAAACCGCCAGCGCTTTTCGCCTTCGGCAAAGGCCATCACGTCCAGCGCCAGGTATTCGCTGCGGTGGATGGGCAGCAGTTCCAGCTTGTGCCCCTTGGCGGAGGCCATCAGCCCCAGCCCCGAACAGGTTCTGATTGCTGCCTCGGTAAGCGCCCGCGTCCAGGCGCCTAAGTTCGCCGCGGAAGCCGCCTGCTTCAGCTCACCCGCCAGTTCGTCGGCCTGGACGACGGCGAAGAACGTCTCCCGGAAACGCGCAGCCAGGCCATCCACCATCTCACAACCCCAAGCCCTTCTTGCGCGCCAGCACACCATCCACCCAGCGACTTTCCTCGCTCGACTTCGGATAAAGCGCCAGCAGGGCATTTGCCAGCATCCAGAAACGTGCGTCGCGGCCGGCGCCGTCATCGACCAATAGCCGCTTCAATGCCTCGCCACGACCGGTAGCGAAAAGGATCATGGCCTGGTGTACGCGGTCGAGGGTGGTGGCCCCCGGCTTCAAGATCGCCTTCTCGCGCCAAGCCGTTTCCGCATCCGCTTCGTCCAGAAGTTCTGCGAACAAGTCCTGCTGCTCGACCTTCTTGGGCCCCCGCTTGACCGGCTCTTCCGCGGTCTTCCCAAACAGGTATCGGGTACGCTCCGAAACCGCCAGAAGCCGCGCGTTGCCTTTGCTGATCTCGACCACCGAGTCGAGGGCTTCCAGGTGGATACCGAGACCCTTGGCAATGTTGTTGACGGCATCGAACTCCAAGCCGTATCCCTTGGCTTTCCCGGTTTTGTTCTCGGGTTCATCACCCTCAACGTCAGCCTCGACCGCAGCGTCGCCCGCCTCCGTGCGCATTGTCCACAGCCACATCGCGGTCAGACGCGCGTCAGGCTCGAAACCGGTGGCATCGGCACCTTCGAAGATGGTCGCCAAGGCTTCACGGGAGATCGTGGCCCAAACGTGCTCAAGATATTCTCGCAGGAATACCTGGTCGCCGTTCGCTTTCTCGACACGGGCGTAACGTGAATAGATCTCCAATGCCGGCCCGAGGCAGGCGAAAATGGCATCAGCGCCCACTACGCCTTCGCTAATCAGGCGCTGCATCCAGCTTCGAATTCTGCGGGGGAGCTCGGCCAGCACATCGCGCCAGTCGCCCACCTCGTCGGCACGCAGAGAGCCATCGGGGTTTTCGCGGGGGCGCACCACGATGTGCACGCTGGAGCCAAGCGCCGCCGACTTGTTGGCGCGCATCCGTGCCGCGCGCTCGGTGTCGATGGGCCAGGATGCCGTGACCACAAAACCGGCATCGATGATGGAAGCGAGCAGCGTTTCCCAGGCCGCCGTCCCCTTGTGGGCGAAGACGATGCAGCCGATGCCCTCGGGTTTGAGCACCCGGCGTGCTTCACGGAAGGCCCGGGTCATACGCTCCTGATAGCGTTCCGGCGACTGCTCGCCGCGACCGTCCGCGACCGCATAGGGGTTGACCACGATCTGCTCGGCCTTGGGGGTCAGGTCTTCCGCCAGCAGATCGGGCTGCGCATGGCCCACGAAACGCTTGAGCCAGACGTAACACAGGTCGGAAAGGTCTGCATAGGGCACCACGTCGTAGTACGGCGGGTCGGAGAAGAACATCTCCGCAGCGTCGTCGGGCAGCGGATAGTTGGCCGCGTCCGCGCGCATGACGGTGGTGGTCGTGTTGTCGAGGGCAATCGTTGATGCCAACGCTTCTTCTGACTTCTTGAAGGAGAAGTCCAATCCGCCGGCATATGTATCAACTAGGGGGTTTGCCTCAGCCCAATCCCAACGCATGGCAATGGCGTTACCGGCGATGAAGCAAGAGATCATGCCTTCGGATAGCCATGTGCTCATGGTTGTAAGGTAGTGCACAGAGTTACTCACGGCTAACGCCAGGGCGGTTACGGTGTCGCGAACCAGCCCGCGGTCTTCTCCTCCTGCGGTCAGGTGCCGCTCGTAATCGCGCAGGATCTCGCCGATGGTGTGGAGCGCCAGTTTCTGCCGTGGCGAAAAGAGGTCGCCCCAGGTTTTGATGCCGTAATGCGGTGGAACATGGAGTCCGTACGTCAAAACGAACGGCTCTGAAATTTCAGCCTCCGGATTCCCGCGCACAATCTCTTGCCACGCAGCGACCGCTCGACCAAATGCCGCCAGGTCTTCCGGCGTCGGCTCCGCATACGCCTTGCCCTGGCGTGTGCCGATGGCCATCGCTACGCCGTAGAGCCGATGGCCCATCCGGCCTTCGTTGCCCTGCGCCTTGACCCGTTCCTTGTTGGTGGTGAAGCCGCATACCGGGCAGATGGCATGCCCGCCGCCGGCCGTCTTCTTGAGCCGGGCAGGAATGGATTTTCCGGAGCGCACCGCAATCCGCACTTCCTTGGTTCTGGGGTCTCCTGTGACCTCGATCCACGCCTTGCGGCTGCCCTTGGCAATAGTGGTCTGAGAAATCAGGGGAACGGTTGCGCCGCAACCCGGCCCTTCACAGGTGACCGTGCGCGCCCACAACCAGGCGATGACATGCCTGCCGTTGCGTTTGGGGTAGTAGGCTGCAAGCCGCTTCTCGGCTTCCGCCCTGATGAACTCTGCGCCCTCGTTGAATTTCTCGATGAGCTTGTGGCCCTGGCGTGGAACGGCCTCTAGAAGCGTGCGCAGACACAGCAGCGCTACCGGGTTCAAGTCCGAGGCCACGCTCGCGCAACCCAGCCTGGCCGCCTCCCCCGGAATGGCGCCGTAGCCGGAGAAGGGATCGAACACGTGGGGAACGTGCGGATGCGCCGCCTGGATGAGCTTGCGGGCAGCGGTGCGCCAGTAGGGATCGCTGCCCGCCTCCCAGCGGGCAAACTCGCCCGTGAAGCGCAGCAAAGCCTCCTCCACCTTCTGCCGGGACCCGTCGGCCGGTTTGAAGCCGATTTCGGCCAGGGTCGAAGCGGCGGCTCTGACGAAATCCTCCGGACAATGCTCATCGGTCGGCGCCGGTATCAGCGAGGCCAACGCCACGGACCGGCAGGCGCCCCAAGGGCGGCGTGCCCACCAGATGTGAAGCTGCCACGGATGGCCGGAACGCATGTTCTTCTCGGCCCGCGCATGATCCGAGATGCGTTTGATGGGCAGGTCGACTTCGATCAACCGCTTGTAATCGTTTTTCATGGAACTGCTGCCTTGATTTGATCGACCAACGCCTGCCGGTCGGTTTCAGTTATGCCTTCGAGGTAGGTGCAGGCCGCCAGCGGCAGGATTTCCGCGCGCTTTCGCGCGAGCTGCTGTTCCAGCACATCAAACCAGCGGTGATGATCCCTGCCCTGGTTCGCGATATCCACGGCGTCCCAATCTACCCCATGCTGAGCAGCAAAGGTTTCCTTGAACTTCGCCGACTTGAAAATTTCCTTCTCCGGCGGCTCAGTACCGAACAGCTTGTACATCTTGAGCTTCTTGGCGTCGCCGAAGTCGCCGTCCCGCACCGCACAGACCGGAAGTTTCTGATCCTGGAAAACCTCCATCATCTGGCGAATGCGATCCTTGTCGCCAGCAACGATCACCCGTGCCGTTTTGAGAAAGTCCGGATCGTGCTTGCGCAGGAGTTCGATGACGATCGCCTCGGCCACGTCGTCCTCCACCAGGACGTAAATCGCCGGGATCGCGAAGTTGTCCATCAGGCTCACGGCCTGGCGCACACCAACGCTTGGAATCGGCACAACCGTGGCGCCTTCCCGCTTGAGGTAGATGCGGGATTTCTGCGGTAACGCCAGAAGGAGGTATTCGCTGTGGGTCGTCAGGAATATCTGCAGGCCACGCCGCTTGGCCACTTCCACCAGATAGCGACCAAGCTCGTACTGGGCGCTGGGATGCAGCGCCGTCTCCGGCTCCTCGATGAGGAGGAGGCTCTTTTCCGGCGCCGCTTCAATCCGCATGACGAGGGCGTACAAACGCGCCTCTCCAGAGCCCATGTTGGCCTCGGAATACTCCGCGCCGGTTCCGCGCTTCGCTGTAAGGAGATGGGTATTCGTGCGCCCATATCGTTTCCTCAGCGTGTTCTGATGCGCAGCGTCGTACTTGCACAGGAGGATGGTCGAAACCCGCTCGACAACCTTGTCTTCGAGCGCTTGCTTTTCCCTGAGGCGGAATTGTGCGTCGCCGAATAGCTTCTTGAAGCTCTCGTCGCGTTCGGCATGGGGCAGATGAAAGCCAAGTCCCAGATACAGGACTGCGCGCTCAGGCTGGCGGTCATAACCGGACCACGAAGAACCTGACCGGGAAACTGTCAGCGTCCGAGGTTGGATTGAACCGCTGCTTGTGGGCGGCTGTTCGTAGGTAATCTCGACCGAGGCATCATCGGCGAAAGGCTTGCTGTCCAGGGTCCCCGCCAGGATGAAGGAAGAGATGTAATGCCGCTTTTTCCCGTGTGGCGCCTGGTATGCGGCGGCCGCGAGCTGTAACAGCGTCGACTTGCCCGTCCCATTGACCCCGCAAAAGGCCGTGACCGGGCTTTCGATCTCGATCTTGGTATCGACGTGATTGCGAAAGCCCTTGGCGTGCAGACCGAGAATGAGGTCGCCGTAGGTTTGGTGGCGTTTCGCCGGCTGAAAGCTTGCCTGCAGTTCGTTCTTGGGATCGGCCACGTCCTACTCCCCATCGGTTTGATAAGGAGCCCGATCCTCTCGAAGCTCTACGGGATGCTTAATGGAATCAGCCTTCAGCCGATAGTGCTCCACCTTGACGATAGGCTGCCACTCGAGCGTCGCCGGGTTGCGCAGAATGTTGACCGACGGATTCGGCGTGGCGCAGTGGAAGACGACATAAAGCCAGTAGTCGTTGGCGAGGCGTTGGGCGGTCTTGTACTCGTTGGAGGTCAGGGCGATCTCGCCCGTGTGTGCCCGCCCCTTGACCTCGATGAAACGGACGTCGATGGCCGTCTTGGGATCCTCCGGGTGCGGGCGGCGCGAGATCAGGTCGAAGCCGCGGTTGTCGGCTTCCACGCTCTCCACCACGCGGCCTTCCGCTTCCTCGTGGGCGATGACGGCCTGGACCGCGATGCGCTCGATTTCGGGGTCGGAAACCATGGGGGCGATACCGGGCGCTGCCCGCTCCGGATGCGGCAGTACCCAGGTCCGGCCGATGTGCTGGATGTCGCCGATCGAGCATTGCCGTTCCTGCGCAAGCTCCGCGCGGCGGCTTTGCAGGCGATGGTCGAGTTCCAGGAGCTTGTCTTCCGAGATCTTGATGCGGCCTTCCAGCCCGGGCTCGGTGGAGCCGCTTTCCTTTTGGGAAATGAGATCCGCGAGCAGCAGGTTCTCCCGGTTAATGATGGTGTTGAGCGAAAGCTCGATATGCCGGGAGATGGTGGCCACCTCGCGCTCACGCTCGCGACGCGACTCCTCCAGCAGCGGGTTCAATGCCTGCTCCAGCAGGACGACCTCGACCTGGTTTCGATCCGGCAGGTGCGTGTCAAGAGGAACTTCCGGCGGAGTCTCCGTGGCGGTGAGGTCGAGGAAGATCGTCGGCTGCTTGATGGACATCTTCCCATCCATGCTCGTCTGAACTACGAACAGCCGACGGCTCAAGACATTGCCGCGGCCATCCCGGATAGACGCGCTGAAGACATCCAGGCGGTAGGGCGCCTGGCTGTGCAGGTCGAAGAACACGGCGCCGCGCTTGAGGTGCTCATGCACCTGTCCCAAGACATCCTCGCGCACCACCTCGAAGAGCGGATGGCCCGGCGTGACCCATTCCAGGGTGGCGTCTTGCTTAAGCAGTTCCTTGTCGAAGACGATGTTGCCATACTCGCGCCCCAGTCTTCCGAAGCGGGGCTCCAGGCGTTCGCCGGTCGGCCACAGGTTGCGCGGGACCCGGCCAGCTCTGTAGATGTGGGTGCCGGGTTTCAATGGCTTGGGTGACACACCGGTGAGCGGCCCGGCGCTGAGGAAGAAATCCTCGATCACCTCCGGCACCAGCCGCCGCTCCTTGGCCTCGGCGGACTTGCCCACGATGGCGGAAAGATTGAGTTCCTTCTTGGCGAGGCCTTCCAGCGTGGATTGCGTGATGTTTTCGAAGCGTTTCCGGTCGACCTGTTCGACGATGCGCTGTTTGATCAGCTCCTCCGTCATCTGGTTGTGGGCGTACATGTCGCGCAGCATCTTTTCGAGCTGGTTCGCGGGGAATACGTCGCCGAGGACGTTGAAGATCTTGCCGGTGCGCTTGGGGTCCAGATCGTCCTGGATCGCCTCGATGCGCTCGAAGAGCTTGTGCAGCACGCGGCCTTCGCGGGTGTTGGTCGAGACGAAGTTGAAGATCAGGCAGTCCTTCTCCTGGCCATAGCGGTGGATGCGGCCCATGCGCTGCTCCAGGCGGACCGGGTTCCAGGGGATGTCGTAGTTGATCATCAACCAGCAGAACTGCAGGTTGATGCCCTCGCCGGCGGCCTCGGTGGCGACCAGCACCTGGGCCGATTCCCGGAACTCGCGCTCGGCGAAGATACGTGTGCCGGGGGTGTCGCGGTCGCCGATCTTCATGCCGCCGTGAATCTGCGTGAGGCTTAAGCCCCATTCGCGAAGTTTCCCGAGCGGGCGGGCCTCGCGGCCGTCGCCGGCGAGGAAGTCCAGGGTGTCCTTGTGTTCGGTGAACACCAGGAGCTTCATCTTGGGGTCGGCGAATACCCCCTGTTTGGTCAGCAGGTCCTTCAAAGCGGTGAGCTTGGTCTCGACCTCCCGCGCCTCCAGCTCCCGTGCGTGGTTGATCAGTTTGGTCAGCTCGGCAATCTCTTCGCGCAGGGCCGCCGGATCGACGCTGGCGACGACGTCTTCGAGCTGGGTGATGATCTCCTGCTGCTCCTCGTCGGTCAGATCCTCGAAGTCTTCCGGCAACCGCTTGTTCATCTGCTCGCGACGGTAGCCTTCCGGGTCCTTGAGGATGCGCTCACGCTTGTCACGCATCCGCTCCAGGCTGCGCCGCACGGCGTAGAGGCTGGAGGCGAAGCGGCGCTGGAGCATGGCCATGGTGAAGGCGAGCGCCCGGCCGCGGGCCGAGTCGTCCGCAGCGGCCTTGATGGATTGATCCTCGACGTAGCGGGTCAGGCGGTCGTAGAAATCCAGTTCCTCGTCCGAGATCTGGAATTCCGAGGTGGTGACGTTGCGGCGGGTGAAGAGCGCCTTGACGTGGCCGGTTTCCGGCTCGGGGAACGTGACCAAGGCCTCCTTGACGCGGCGCAGATAAAACGGTGCCTCGTGCCGCGCCATCGCTTCCTCCAGGCTCCGGATGTCGCCATAGACATCCCGGTCGAGCAGCTCGAGGAACAGGCAGAAGTTCTCGGGGTCGCCCTTGTGAGGCGTTGCCGTCATCAGCAGGTAGTGGTCCGTCATGTTCGACAGGGCCTCGCCGAGCTGGTAGGCGAGGGTTTTCTTCTCGCTGCTGTAGGCGCTCATCTTGTGCGCCTCGTCGACGATGACCAGATCCCAGCGGCTGCGCAGCAGGGAATCCTTGGCGTCCTCGATGCGGGAGACCCAGGACACCGAGGTCACCACCTGATCCTTCTCCTGCCAGGGATTCATGCCGTAGTTGGCGCGCAGGACGTCGCTGCGGATGACCTCGAAGTTCTCGCGGAACTTGTCCTTCAGCTCACGCTGCCACTGGAACGTGAGGTTGGCTGGCGTGATGATCAGCACCCGCTTGACCAGGCCGCGAATCTTGAGCTCCTTGATGAGGAGGCCCGCCATGATCGTCTTGCCAGCGCCCGGGTCGTCGGCCAGTAAGAACCGGATACGCGGCAACCTCATGAAGTAGTCGTAAACTGCCTCCAACTGGTGCGGCAGCGGGTCCACGCGTGCGATGGACAGCGAGAAGTACGGGTCGTACTCGTAAGCAAGCCCCAGGCGCATCGCTTCGATGCCGAGGCGGAATTTGCGGGCATCGCCGTCGAAGGGTTCGTGGGCCGGAGAGGCCGTGAGGAGGGCGAGTTGCTCGGCGGTCAGAATCGGTTCATAAACCGAATTGGAGCGGGTTCCCTTCCCGACCAGTTTGACCGAGGCGCCCATCGGAATCGCGACGATGACCTGGACGGGCTCCGGAAACAGAGGCCCGTGCACGGTGATGTTCGGTTTGAGTTCTTCGGCGTGCATTATTCGTTGTCCTTGCTTCCGCGCCCGGCCGTGTCGTCGTTCGTCTGTCGTTTGATCCACCGGTCGATTTCCTGGCGCGAAAAGCGCCATGTCCCTCCGACCTTGAAGGCGGGAATCTTCTTCGCCGCCGCCAATCGATAGACCGTGCGTTTGCCCACCTTGAGGTAGGCCGCCACTTCGTCGAGGGTGAATATCTCTCCGGTGTCGTCTTTCATCGCTTCCTCACCCGGCACCAGGATCGGGGCCGGCAACGGTGGTAATCTTGGCAAGGATACGGCAAACTTGTCTATATTTGAACCAGTATGCTGCAGGAGGGGGGGATGATCGATAGCCAAGGCGGTCGGCAAGAGAACCAGGGCACTACGCTGGAATCGGTGGCCGAACACCCGGCGTGGCATCGGTTGGAAGACCAGCTCCAGTGGTACGACACCAAGAGCACGCAATGCCAGAGGTGGTACAAGCGGCTGAAGCTGGTGCAGATCAGTTTGGCTGTGCTGATCCCGGTCCTGAGTCACCTTGATCCCATGTATGCCAAGTGGGTCACCTCAGTTGCCGGCGCGCTGATTGCGGTTCTGGAGGGGGTCCAGCACATGAACCAGTATTCGACCCTCTGGGTTACTTATCGCGCCACTGCCGAACGCCTGAAGCACGAGAAGTTCCTGTTCCTTTCCGCGGCAGGGCCCTATAAGGGGCAGCCTGAGCCCGAGCGACTCATTGCTCTCGCCGAGCGCGTCGAGGAGCACGTTTCGACCGAGCACGCAAACTGGTTCAACGAGACCCGGCGCGTTGTATCGGCACAAAAGCAGGAGGCAAAGTGACGATGGTCACCCGGCTGGAGGAGATCACCCTGGGCGGGAGTCGGCTGGCGATGCCCGTATTCTTCCCTTCTGTATCCACCGTCAAGACCGCGCTCGCACCGTCTGAATACCTGGCGACGCTGCACTCGCTGCGTGACATGAACCAGCAGTTCCTGGTATCCGCCTTTGACCTGGGTCGCTCGCACAACGGTGATGGCCTTGAGCACTGGCTGGCGGCTGCCCAAGACACCGGCGCTACTGTTTTGATGGATTCCGGCAACTACGAAAGCTATTGGAAGGACGAGCAGCTAAGTTGGCGCCAAGCGGATTTCCACGACGTGCTGCGGCGCTTCCCCTGCACGTTCGCCTTTGGCTTCGATGAGCAGAATCCGCCTGCTGATGCGGATGCCCACGCCGGGTTGGTAGTTGAACGCTGGCGACAGGATCAGATCGCCGCCGGAAACCGTGTGATTGTGCCCATCGTGCATGGAACCCCGGAAAGTCTGCCGGAGCTGTGCGCACGTGTCGCGCAGGAGACCCAAGTACCGATGATCGCCGTTGCCGAACGGCGTTTGGGTAGCGGTGTATTCGAGCGCACCCGGTCGGTGATGGCACTGCGTAAGGCACTCGATGACAACGGGCGCTACGTCGGTCTTCATCTCCTCGGCACGGGTAATCCTATCTCGATCGCGCTCTATGCATGGGCCGGTGCCGACAGTTTTGACGGTCTGGAATGGTGCCAGACGGTGGTCGATCACGATACAGGGCTCTTGTTCCACCTCTCCCAGTCGGACTTCTTTCGGCGGCAGACGGCGTGGGGCGAGGGCGACATTTCGTTTTATGCCCGCACGTTGGCTCACAACCTGACGTTCTACGCAGACTGGATGCAGCGCCTGCGCCAGGCGATCCACCAGGGCGATGGCCTCAATTTCTGCCGCTTCAATTTTCCGCCATACGTTTTCAGCCAATGTGCCGAGGCGTTCGGCTGGGAGGCTGCAGCATGAACATGACAGCCGTTGACCGAACAATCCGGGTGCTCTGCGCCGAGGTCCGGAGAAACGACCGGGGTGTTCGAGATTGGAACCTTCGCACGGAAGAGGAATTGCTGCACGAAGCCTGCGTGTGCATGTTCAGCAGCCAGATGGTGTTCGAGGTCGCCGAGGCCGCCGCCGAGCAGATCAGGGACCGTGGATTGCTCCGGGCCTCACGATACAAAGGAAGCGGCGCCGAGTATGAACAATGCTTGCGGGCGGCCTTGTCCGAACCTCTCGCGATAGAACGGGACGGCAAAGTTCGGCACGTCCGCCCCCGATTCCGGAATCGGCTGGCCTCGCTGTTGGCAACCACCCTGACCACAATGCGGGACCAAGGTCAGTCCCTGCGAAAGATTCTGTTTTCGGCCGGATCGGCGCGCGAGGCCAGAGAGATCCTGGTGAAGCAGGTCTGGGGCTTCGGCCCGAAGCAAGCAAGTCTTTTCCTACGCCGCGTCGGGTACTCCGCCCAACTCGCGGTACTGGACACCCACATCCTCGACTACCTGCGCCTAGCACGCGGGATTGATCCCAAGCCGAGTGCCTTATCACGGTTGCCGAGCTACGAACAGATTGAGGCGGAGTTTCAGCGTGTGGCAGCCGACTTCGGTCATTCGGTCGGCTGCGTCGATCTGGCCATGTGGGTCACGATGCGGGTCGCCAAGCGGGAGGCAATCTGGTGAGCCTTGTCAATCTGGTTTCCGGCGGGCTGGATTCAACATTGATTGGTGTAATGGCTCGCGAAGAAGGCGTGGAGGTGTATCCGCTGTTTATCGACTACGGCCAGCGGGCTGCGCGAAAGGAGTGGGACACCTGCCAGCGGGTTCACGCGCAGCTGCGACTGCCTACGCCAACCCGAATGGATGTGTCGGGATTTGGCCGAGTGATTCATTCCGGACTGACTTCCACCAGCCTGGACGTTAAAGAGGATGCCTTCACGCCGGGGCGCAACCTGATGTTCTTGCTGATGGGCAGTGCCTATGCATATCAGGTGGGCGCGCCTACCGTGTCCATCGGCCTGCTTGCTGAACGCTTCAGTTTGTTTCCAGACCAGCGATCGGAATTCCTCGCACAGGCGGAACGCGCCATCGAGGCAGCACTTGGCCGTCGAATCAGGGTCGTGACACCTCTTGCTGAGTTCAGCAAGGCTGATGTCATCAAACTGGCGCAGGAGAAGGGGATCTCCGGAACGTATTCGTGCCACGTGGGCGGAGGCAAGCCCTGCGGGCACTGTATTTCATGTCTTGAATTCGGTCTCGGAGAGGGAGGTTGAAAATGGGCGGCGGTGGCGGCGGAAGCATTCCAAGTTCTGATTTGAAGAAACTCGAAGAAAAGGCGAAGCAAACGCTCACGACACCGGCTGATACCGGCTGTCACGTATTCATCAGCTTTGCCTTCGAGGACGAAGATCCGGTGAACCTGCTCCGCGGACAGGCCAAGAACGAGAAGAGCGAACTGGAGTTTGACGACTTTTCGTTGAAACAGGCCGTCAACAGCGAGAATGAGGACTACATCAAGCAGAAAATCCGCGAGCGCATCAATCGGGCATCGGTGACAGCGGTCTACCTGACTCCTGACAGTGCCAAGAGCAAGTGGGTCGAATGGGAGATCACCGAGAGTCTCAAACGTGGCAAGGGCGTGATAGGCGTTTACAAAGGCGATGCCCCGCCAGCTCAACTCCCTGCGGCATTCGAGACGTATAGCTTAAAAACGGTGAAGTGGTCGCACCAGGAACTGATGAACGCCATCGCTGAGGCGAGAAAGAACCGGTGATACTGAGCCGTTCCGCCTCAAGCGAATGTTCCGCAACGTCGTCATCTGCTGATATATACCGACAAAACGCAACAGCAACAGGCGTCACTCTGCGCCCACCCGCGCGCCGCGACTCTTCGTCGAGGTCGCCAGACACGATGCCTCGTAGGCTTCGATGTCGATCTGGCGGTAGAGGACCCGGCCGCAGAGCTTCAGGAACTTGGGCCCGATCCCCTCGCTGCGCCAGCGCTCCAGCGTGGCCTCGCTGACACCCCAGCGGGTGGCTAGTTGCTTCTGGTTGAGATGAATGACTTCCATCTTGGTCTCCTTCCGAACGAGTTGGCGGGAGTCCATGACGGCGCTGTTCGCCGCGGAAGCCAACGGCCACCCGACCATCGGACGTGGGTTTGGTTGCAGACTCGGGAATCGAACTGGATAGCAAACCAGACCGGTTGAGAAGCCGAGATTGCCACCCAATCCGGGAGACAAACTGACTGACGGATAGCAGGAGGAAAAGCGATGACCGGCGCTATCCGCTTGAACCCGCAGGCGCTCGCGCTGGGCGGCAACGCTTCGATTGTGTAGTATGAACGCGGTTTGGCACAGGCTGCCGCCCCACCACTTCGCTCGAGCCGGCCCCGTGCCGGCTCGAGGTGTTTTCGGCCATTCTCAAGCAGCTGCCGCGGCTGTGGAAATCGCGGATGTTGAGAAGTCGTCGTTTTCAACAGCGTGTTAAGTGCTTTTCATGTAGTGCATTGCCCGGCGATATCTCACGTGACTTGTCAACGAGGTCCACATGTCGGCTCCCGCGACGACTCCTGAGGTCACGCCTCTCGATCTCGAGGCCATTCGCTCGGCGTTTCCGGCGCTGCGACGTACGCAGGGGGATCACCCGGTCGCCTACTTCGATGGGCCGGGGGGAACGCAGGTCCCGCAGGCCGTCGTCGAGGCCATGGCCGACTACCTCCAGCACCACAACGCGAACACCCACTGGGTCTATCCCACCAGCGAGGAGACCGACGCGCTGATCGCGGCGAGCCGCGCGACGTTCGCCGACTTCCTCGGGTGCGGGGCCGACGAAGTCGTGTTCGGCGCCAACATGACCACGATCAGCTTCCACCTGGCGCGGGCGCTGGGCCGGGGCTGGGTCGCCGGCGACGAGGTGATCGTCACCGAGCTCGACCATCACGCCAACGTGGCGCCCTGGCAGGCGCTCGCCCGGGAGCGGGGGATCGTGCTGCGGACCGTCCGGCTCGACACCGAGCGTGCGGAGCTGGACTGGGCGGACCTGGAGGCGGCCTTCACCCCGAGGACCCGCCTGCTCGCCATCGGCGCCGCCTCCAATGCGCTGGGGACGATCACCGACGTCGCCCGCGCGGCGGCCACGGCCCGGGCGCACGGGGCCCTGAGCTACGTGGATGCCGTCCACTACGCGCCGCACCGGCTCCCCGACGTTGCCGCCATCGGGTGCGACTTCCTCGCCTGCTCGGCCTACAAGTTCTGCGGGCCGCACGTCGGCGTCCTGTACGGCCGGCGCGCCCTGCTGGAGCGGCTCGACGTCCCCAAGCTGGCGCCCGCGCCCGACACGGTGCCGGAGCGGCTCGAGACCGGGACCCAGAACCACGAGGGGATCGTCGGGGCCGCCGCTGCGGTCGACTTCCTGGCTTCCTGGGGTCGCGGCGCGACGCGGCGCGAGCGCCTGACGGATTTCTATGCCCGGCTGGAGCACCAGGAGGGGCAACTGGTCGAGCGGCTCCTCGACGGGCTCGACGCGCTTGGCCAGCCGCGCGTGACCGGTGTCGCGCGGGGGCGGCCGCGCACGGCGACCGTGGCCTTCCGGCTTCCCGCGCTTCCTGCCACCGAGGTCGCGCGCCGGCTCGCGGCGCGGGGACTCTTCGTCTCGCACGGGCACTACTATGCGCAGACGGTGGCCGAGCGGTACGGCGTGGGCGAGGAGGGCTGGGTGCGGGTCGGGTGCGCGCCTTATACCTCGCCCGGGGAGATCGACCGGCTGCTCCAGGCGCTCGACGGGATCCAGTGCGGCTGACCGGTCGCGCGCGGCCTCAGCCGAGCGCCGCGTCCGCCGCCCGCCGCAGTGCCGCGACGAAGCCGGCGACGTGGTCGGTCGCCGGGGCCCCCTCCACGAGGAAGGGGTCCATGACCGTCGCCCGCAGCACCACGAGTCCTTCCCGGCCGCTCGCCTGCCAGGCGCCGAGGTCCACCCCGCCGAGGGCCGCCAGGATCGGCCCGATGGCGCCGTCGTAGTGCGGCGAGCGCAGGCGCGTGCGCGTGAGCACGTACTCGGGCTGCGCGCCCGGCGCGCCGAGGCTCATGCGCGCGTGGATGCCGGCGTTGAGGCGATTGAGCGCCTCGAGCCCGATGGCGGCGGGGTGCTGGACCACGAAGTTCAGGATGTTGATGTCGGGCTCCGGCAGGAGCACCACCCGGAACGGCGCGAGCGAGGCGTGCCCGAGCGCCTCGTACAGCCGGCGCGCCCCGAGCACGGTGCGCTCGATCAGGTAGCCGTAGCCCCGCTCGTCGAGCGGGAGCACCTTGTGGCTCAGCCAGACCGCGGCGGCCGCGGCTCCCGGCTTCGATCCTTCCAGGATGAACTGGCCGAGGAAGCGCTCCGCGCGGTCGGTGTCGTCGTCGGCGGGGGCGAGGTACGGGGGCTCGACGGCGACGAGCTCGCGGGCACGGCGGTCGCGCACGAGGATGGCGCCGGCGGGGTAGGGGACGTAGCCCAGCTTGTGCGGGTCCACCGTCACGGAGTCGGCGCGCTCGAGCGCGGTGATCGCGTCCACCCACGCCTCGCTCGGCCAGGCCCCGTCGGTGCGGGCGCGGATCTCGGCGGCGGTGCGGCGCGTGCCGTCGGCGCGGCGCGTCACCGCGGCGGCGTACCCGCCGTAGCAGGCGTCGGAGTGCACGTGGAACGAGAGCCCGAGCTCGCGCTCGGCGCGCGCGCGCACCTCCAGCACCAGGTCGAGCCGGTCCACTGCACTCTCTTCCGTCGTCCCGCAGACGCTGACGCAGGCGAGGACCGGCGCGCGCCGCGCGTGCAGGCGCCGCAGCTCGGACCACAGGGCGTCGGGGTCGAGGCGGCAGTGCGCGTCCACGGGGACGAAGACGAGCTGCTCGGCGCCGATCCCGAGGGCGCGCACGATCTTCTCCCACGAGTAGTGCGCCGTCGCCGCCACCAGCACCACGGCGTCGGGCATCGGGTCGCCGAAGGTGGCCTCGAGGCGGCGCGTGTACTCCTGGTAGCCGGCGCTCGCGAGCGTGTGGCGGTCGAGGGCGTGGCGCCAGTCGGCGCGGGGGATGGTGCGGCGCAGCGCGTCCCAGGCGTCGAGCGCAGCGCCGGTCGGCACGTTGAGGAGCTCGCGCAGCCCGAGCCGGTCGAGCGGGGCCGACGTCCCGTCGGCGAGCGTGATGTCCACCGCGAGCCCGCGCGAGCGCGCGGCGAGGAAGGCGGCGATCGGCAGGTACTTGATGTTCCGTGCGATCCAGAGCGCCTCGAAGTTGGCGATCGTGCCGCCGGCGGTCAGGTGGCCCCAGCTCCGCGCCGGGTCGTAGCCGAGCATCGCGGCGAGCTGGCCGGCCACCACCAGCTCGAGGTGGGTGGTGACCGGCGCCACCTCGGTCGAGACGTTGTTGGGGTTGTAGAGCATCGTCGCGAAGTAGCCCAGCTGCGCCGCGATCGTCTGCTCGAAGACCATGTGCCCCTTGTACCGCCCGCTGAAGAACGGCGCGTCGCGCTTCAGCTCCGCGAGCAGGCCCATCAGCTCCTGCGTGAGGGTCGCGACGGCCTCCTCGTAGCCCGGCGAGCGCCGGTCGGTCTCGCGGATGACCGCGCCGTCCTCGGGGTGGAAGTTGCGGCGCCAGAAGACGTGGTCGCGCAGCGCCTCGACCACGAGCCGCTCGAGGAGGTCGGCGTTCTCGGCGCGCGGCCCGAGGAACCAGGCACGCAGCGCGTCGCGGGGCGTGGGGACCATCCCCGCAAGGTAAACGCGCCGCGCACGCGCACTTGACAGCGCGGCCGGCCTCGCCGACGATACGACGGCCTGTCGCCCCGCACCCCATTGCAGAGGTCGTCATGCACGCATCGGCGCTCGACCGGCGGGACTTCCTGCGTACCGGCGCAAGCCTCGCACTCGGCGCTGCCGCGCTCGCGCCGGACCACCTCGGGGCCCGGCAGCATGCCGACGAGGGACCGCCGGCATCGGCGCAGGAGGCGCTGCACCGGCTCCTCGCCGGCAACGAGCGCTTCGTGCGCGGGCGGCCGCGGCACCCGCACGAGGCGGCGTCGTGGCGCCGGGCCATCGCGAAGGGCCAGCGGCCGTTCGCGACCGTGATCGGCTGCGCCGACTCCCGGGTCCCGCCGGAGGTGCTCTTCGACCAGGGGCTCGGCGACCTCTTCGTGATCCGCGTCGCCGGGCATGCCGTGGACGACAACATCCTTGGCAGCCTGCAGTACGCCAGCCTCCACCTGCACACCCCGCTCTGCGTGGTGCTGGGCCACGAGAGCTGCGGTGCCGTGATCGCGGCGCTCGAGGCGCACGCCGGCGTCTCCCACGAGCCGGAGCGGATCAACCGCCTGATCAAGCACATGCTGCCGGCGCTCGAGGGGATGCCGTTCGACGGTGGTGGCGCGGAGATCGTGATGCAGGCCGTGGAGCGCAACGTGCGATGGACGCTGCAGCAGCTCGCCGAGGCGGGCGTGGCGGGCGAGATCGGCCGGGCGGGCACGGCGCTCGTCGGCGCCGTGTACGACCTCGACGAGGGGCGGGTACGGCTCCTCGCGTAGCCGCGAGACACGACCGCCCGGCGCGCGGACCGGGCGGGGTGTCACGGTGGGGGCGGGGCGCGGGTCAGCTCGCCGAGTACGGGATCCGCACGCGCGCCGTGTCCCACTCCAGCACGATCGTGCCCTTCTTCGCGTCGCCCTCGAGCCTGAAGGTGAGCAGCTCGACCGGTGCCGTCAGGGCTTCCGCCGGCGCCTTGCCGCGGCCGACCTCCATCGCCTTCACCTTGTCGGTGTAGGCGCTCTCGTGGCCCCACTGGGTGATCGAGCGGTTCACGATCACCTCCCACTCCTTCTCCCCCGGCACGGTGTACAGCGAGTAGCTGCCCGGCGCCACCTTGATCCCCGCGACGACGAGGGGCACCTCGGTGTGGAGCATCGTCGGCTCGTTCGCGCCGGTGCGCCAGAGCTTGCCGTACGGGACGTTCTCGCTGCCGATCATCTTGCGGCCGCGGAGCGCGGGGCGGCTGTAGCAGATCTTCACCGTCTTGCCGCCGACGGTGGTGCTCACGGAGTCGAGCCTGCTCTGGCGGCGGTCCAGCGGCATGCGGTCGCCCATCATGACGACGCACGCCGGCGCGGCGGCCGGCAGCTCCGGCGCCGCGAGGGCGAGCGTGGCGAGCACTACGAACATGCAACCTCCTCGGTCAGGGGGGCGGGGGTCGTGGCGCCAGGCCCGGCGAGCGCCGCGTGGGCCGCGAGGGCCGTGCGGAGCGCCGTGGCCGGGTCCGGCGCCACGCAGGTCAGGTGGCCCATCTTCCGCCCGGGGCGCGGCTGGGCCTTGCCGTACAGGTGCAGCTTCACGCCGGGCAGCGCCAGGGCGCGATCCCAGCGCGGTTCGCCGCCGGCCCAGCAGTCGCCCAGGACGTTCACCATCGCCACCGGGCTCAGCAGGCGCGGGTCGCCGAGCGGCAGGCCGCAGAGGGCGCGCACCTGCTGCTCGAACTGGTCCACCGCGCAGGCATCCATCGTGTAGTGCCCGCTGTTGTGGGGCCGCGGCGCGAGTTCGTTGACGAAGAGCCGGCCACCCTCGGCGACGAACAGCTCCACGCCGAGTACCCCGACATACGCCAGGCGTGCCGCGACCGCTTCGGCGAGCGCGCCGGCGGCACCGGCGAGCGCGGGGGGCACGGGGGCGGGGACGGTGGTGGTGTGCAGGATCCCGTCGCGATGCACGTTCTCGCCGGCCGGGAAGGCCGCCACCGCGCCGTCCTCGCCGCGGGCGAGCACCACCGAGATCTCGCGTTCGAGCGCGAGGCGCCGCTCGAGGACGCACGGCACCTCGCCCAGCGCCGACCACGCTCCCGGCAGCTCCTCGAGGCGGTCGACGCGGACCTGGCCCTTGCCGTCGTAACCGAGGCGGCTGGTCTTCAGGATCGCCGGCGCCGCGACCTCGCGCCATGCCGCGGCGAGGCCGTGCGCGTCGTACACCGGGGCCCACGGCGCCGTCGGCAGCCGGTTGGCCTGCAGGAAGCCCTTCTCGCGGATGCGGTCCTGCGCCACGGCCACCGCCTCGACCGGCGGGCGCACCACGCAGTGGTCGCGCAGCCAGGCAAGGGTGTCGGCGGGGACGTTCTCGAACTCGGTCGTGACGGCGGCGACCTGCGCGGCGAACCGCGCGAGCGCCGCCTCGTCGTCGTACGCGCCCTGCACGTGCACGTCGGCCACCTGGGCCGCGGGGCACCCGGGCTCCGGGTCGAGGACGGCCACGCGGTAGCCCATCTCGCGCGCGCGGATGGCGAACATGCGGCCGAGCTGGCCGCCGCCGAGCACGCCCAGCGTGGCGCCCGGGAGGATCACGGCTCGTCGGGGAGGGCGAGCGAGCGGATCCGGGCCTCCTCGCGCTCGCGGAACGCGGTGAGCCGCGCGGCGAGCGCGGGGTCCTCGCGGGCGAGGATCGCGACGGCGAAGAGCCCGGCGTTGGCCGCGCCCGCCTTGCCGATCGCGAAGGTCGCCACGGGGACGCCGGCCGGCATCTGCACGATGGAGAGCAGCGAGTCGAGCCCGTTGAGGTGCCGAGACGGCACCGGCACGCCGAGGACGGGGACGACCGTCTTCGCCGCGAGCATCCCGGGGAGGTGGGCGGCGCCCCCCGCGCCCGCGATGATGCAGCGCAGGCCGCGCACCGCCGCCTCCTCGGCGTAGCGCCAGAGCAGGTCGGGGGTGCGGTGCGCGGAGACCACGCGCGCCTCGCACGGCACCTCGAACTCCCGGAGGCGCAGGACGGCCTGCTCCATCACCTCCCAGTCGGAATCGCTGCCCATCACCACGCCGACCAGGGGGCTCGCCATGGGGGCCTCAGACGGTGGCGCGCGTGCGGTCGATCGCGCCGCGCTCGACCAGCGCCGCCTGCGCCGCCGCGAGCCGCGCGATCGGCACGCGAAAGGGCGAGCAGCTCACGTAGTGGAAGCCGAGGCGCTCGCAGAACGCGACCGACGACGGCTCGCCGCCGTGCTCGCCGCAGATGCCGAGCTTGAGGTCGTTGCGCGTGCTGCGCCCGAGCTCGGCGCCGAGGCGCATCAGCTTGCCCACCCCGGCCTGGTCGAGCACCTGGAAGGGGTCCTGCTCGATGACACGCTGCTCGAGGTACTGCGGGAGGAACCGGCCCGCGTCGTCGCGCGAGAGGCCCCAGGTCGTCTGCGTCAGGTCGTTGGTGCCGAACGAGAAGAACTGCGCCTCGCGGGCGAGCTCGTCGGCGGTGAGCGCGGCGCGCGGCAGCTCGATCATGGTGCCGAGCAGGTAGGGCACCGTGATCTGCCGCTCGGTGAAGACGTCGGCCGCCACCTGGCGCACGATGAGCGCCTGCTTGCGGAACTCCATCTCGGTGGCGACGAGCGGGATCATCACCTCCGGGAGCACCCGCCCGCGCCGGGCCGCGACCGTGCACGCCGCCTCGAAGATCGCCCGGACCTGCATCTCGGTGATCTCGGGGTGGGTGATGCCGAGGCGGCAGCCGCGGAGGCCCAGCATCGGGTTGACCTCGCGGAGCCCGTGCACCACTCGGCGCACCTGCTCCGGGTCGCGCCCCAGGTCGGCGGCGAGGCCGTCGATCTCCTCGTCGGTGGCCGGGAGGAACTCGTGCAGCGGCGGGTCGAGGAGCCGGATCGTGACCGGGAATCCCTCCATCGCGCGGAAGATCGCCTCGAAGTCGCCGCGCTGCATCGGCAGCAGCCTCTGCAGCGCGCGCAGGCGGCCGGGCCGGTCCTCCGCGAGGATCATCTCGCGGACCGTCTGCAGGCGCTCCGCGTCGAAGAACATGTGCTCGGTCCGGCAGAGCCCGATCCCCTCGGCGCCGAAGTCGCGGCCCCGGTGCGCGTCGGCCGGGGTGTCGGCGTTGCAGCGGACGCGCAGGTGCCGGATCCGGTCGGCCCAGCCCATGAGCCGCGCGAAGTGCGGGCCGGGGTCGGGCGTGAGGAGCGCCGCCTGCCCGCCGTACACCTTGCCGGTGCTGCCGTCGAGCGTGAGCCAGTCGCCCTCCCGCAACACCCGCCCGTTGACGCGCACGGTGAGCGCGTGCTCGTCCACGTCGAGCCCCTGCGCCGCCGCGACGCACGGCTTGCCCATCCCACGCGCCACCACCGCCGCATGGCTCGTCATCCCCCCGCGGGCGGTGAGGATCGCGCGGGCGGCGACCATCCCGTGGAAGTCCTCGGGCGAGGTCTCGTGGCGCACCAGGATCA
>Ga0101944_10002228_pt1 | contig 32719 bp, 21 predicted proteins | sample DewCreD2012metaG_FD_75245 | JGI IMG/M metagenome (GOLD analysis project Ga0101944, IMG submission 75245) | Hot spring sediment bacterial and archeal communities from British Columbia, Canada, to study Microbial Dark Matter (Phase II) - Dewar... ... | reverse complement strand
TGGATTTTCAGGGAACCCTCGGCGGTCTGCCCCTCGCCGTCCAGAGTGGTCGTCAGAATGGCAACCTCGACCGCTTTGTCGTCCGTGAGCCAGGAGGCCGCGCTGAGCGAGGCCTGCAGCGCCGTGTAGCCGACGCGCACGCTGCGCTGGGCGGAGCGCGTCTCGCCCGTGTTGTCGGTGACATCCGCATAGACCGTGAACTGGAAGGTCGGCTCATTGGTGGGGGCGATGGAAAGGTCCGGCTTGGCCGGGAATTTGATGGTGAACTTGCCGTCGGCGCCGGTGCGGGCGGAGCCGTTGGCGATCTCCTGGCTGGAGGAGGAAGGATAGGGATCCCACCAGCAATACCAGCGCCACCAGACAGGCCAGCGCACCTCGCGCACAACGCGGTATTTCACCAGCGCGTTGTCAATCGCCGCGCCGGTGTAGCTTTCGGCGTTGCCGGTCAGTTCCACGGTGTCATGGAGCTTGGGCGCGGTCTTGGGGGCCTCGAGGGCCACCTGGAACTTGGGCCGCTTGTATTCCTCGACGTTGAACGAAGCGCTGCCGTTGGGGCCGCCCTGGACAAAGATGCGCATTCGCCCTGTGACGCGGTCGCGAGGGGCGGTAAAGCTGCCGCTGAACGAGCCAAAATCATTGCATTGCCGCTCCTGGCGGGCGATCTCCTTGCCGTTCGGATCGGCAAAGACAACCGTCACCCTGCGCGCCGCCAGCGGGTCGTAATTGTCGCTCTCCTGGTTGATCGCCACGCAGAGGCCCTTGTAATTGACCGTCTGCCCGGGGCGGTAAATGGCGCGGTCGGTGAAAAAGATCGTCTGCTCGGTGGGCCGGCCTTTGCCTCGTTGGTAAGGGTAATACTCGTTTTGCGAGGCCACTTCCCGTCCGTTGTGCCGGGCCCGGATCAGGTAGCCGCGCTGGGCTTTGACATCCAGCACGAAAAAGCCGTGCTCGTCCGTCTGCACCTTCGGGTTTTCAATGCGGTTGCCATTGTTGTCGAGATGCCAGCAGGTGATTTCCGCGCCTTTCACCGGCTCGCCGGAATTGGCTTCCAGCACGAATCCCTCCACCAAGCCGCCGTGGGTGCGCGGAACCAGCGCCAAGTCGCTGACCCAAACATCGGTGAAATGGACCTGGTTGTCTTTTTCCGAGAAATCCTTTTTGGCGCTGGCGATCAGGAAATAAAAGCCCGGCTTCAAGGTTTCCGGGGCCGGCAGGGCCTCGGTGCGCTGGCGGTAATCATCGGTGGGCGGCAGTTTGGCGGACCACTCCAAGGCGGGCGCTTTGGCCATCAGCGCCTTGCGCTCCTGGTCGTTGAGCCACTCCGGGCGGCTGTGCTTCTTCGAAAGGAACTCGTTCCAATCCCACGCCACCGCCCGGAAATGGACCTCGGCAAGATTGCGGTAGGTGACTTGGATTTTCGGCCAGGGCGCGTTCCAGACGCGCTCCGTGTTGATTTGCATCTCCTTGGATTCGATCTCGGTCACCAAATTGCGGCACATCTTGCCGCCGATGCTGTCCGGAAAGACTTTCGCGCCCCGCGTCGCCAACTTGTGAGCTTCCACCAGCTCGTTTTCCTGCTGCAGCACCCGCGCCCAGTTATGCAAAGCATAGGCGGAGAGCTCGTGGTCAGCCCATTTGTCCACCAGCGCCTTGAGCGCGGCCTTGTAGCGCCCGTTTTTCTCCTCGCCAAAGGCGGTGTTGAAAGCATAAGCCAACCGCGCCAGGTCCGCGTCAATGTAGGCGCTGGGATCCTTGTCCGCTTTGTGGAATTGCAGCAGCTCCTGGTAAAGCAGGATGGCCCGCAGTTTGGGGGAGTCGGTGTCGGTGGTTTCCGGCTTCCAATTCACGAAGACCTCGGCGGCGTCGAAGATCGGGCTGGTGGCCGGGATTTCAAAGGCATCCTGCGGCTTCGCGGCCGCCTGCTCGCCGGAGCTGTAAAAATTCAGCGCATCGTGCGCGACAAAATCGAACATCGTCGGGCGATAGGCGTCTGGCACGTTCCCCTTTTGCAGCAGGTCGTCGAATTGCGACACCGGGATTTTTTTCAGGGCGCCGCCGGAGGCCAGGGCCGCGGTGAATTCCTTGTCAATTTCGGCGAACAACCGCGGCAGATCCCAAGTGGTGAAATCGTTCCCCGGCGCGGCGGCGGTGGCGGTGCGTTGCATGAAGCGCCAGCGGTTCTGCTGGAAGTAATGCCAGAACCAATTGGCGTGGAGCGAATGGTAGATCGGCTTGAGTTCCGGCGGCGCCTTGGCGATCACTTCCCGCAGGCGGGTGATTTTTTCCTCGGGTTTGTTGCCCTGAATGTTGGCTTCCAGGACGATCTTCCGGCAGGTCGCTTTGGCGGCCTCACCGTAGGCTTTGTCCTTCATCGCCCCCTGGATTATCGGCTCCAATGCCTCAATGGCTGTTTTTGGAAGTCCCTTATTGATAGCCTCATCCACTTTTTTCCAGTCCGCATCCCGGGCGCCGGCCAAAAGGGAAAACTGGACGGCTGCGACCGCCCCGATCATCGCCAGATTTCGTTTCATATTTCCTTCTACAATGGTTACCAACCGTCAAGTTAGACGGCAACGCCGAAAGAATGCTCCCGGCCCGCCGCTGTCAAAGCCAGCCCCGGAGGAGGACACGACGCCGCTTTCCATAGGGACGGCGGCGGGAAGGTTCAAGGTTCAATTTTTAAGTCGCAAGAAATAGCCTCTCATTAACGCCCATCTCTCCCTTGGGGAGAGACTTCCCCGAAAACTGGTTTCGCGCCTTGCCGCCCCTGAACCGCGTAGGAGCCGACGTAAGGAGGCTCTGATATCATGGCGACCGCGCCCGGGGACCAATTTGAGCCTCCTTACGTCGGCTCCTACAACCAGGGGGTTCATGGGGAGGGAGACCCGTTCGCCAGTGCTCGAAGTCATCGGGAGCCGCGGTTTCACAATGCGCCGCCAGCGATGTTTCCCTCTCCCTGGGGGAGAGGGACCAAGGGTGAGGGGAAAAAGCGCCAACGAATACGAAGGGTTTCCGTTGTCAAACAGCGGGCTGACCGATGCTCCTTGTCCCGCCTTTACCCACTGGAAACGTCGAGGAACCAAGGGAACGCCGATGGGGGCGCCGCTCGTTATTTTCGATTCGCCCGGCTGGTGGCGCGTCTCCTTAGTGCAGCACTTCTCCTTTGAGAGGGTCGCCGGGAACATCCAGCAGGCAAACGCTGGAAATGGTGCGCATCGTTCGGTGATCAGCGAAGGTCCAAACAACCTTCTTGTCAGGTGTGACTTCGATAAGGTGGGGGGCTTTGCCGAACTGGCCGTGGCCAAGCCAGTTGCTCATCACGGTGTTGCCGTTGGGCAGGCGCTGAAAGCCGGCCATGAATTTCAGGCTGATGCCGGGCAGCTCGTCCCGCTCCACGGACCAAACCTTCCGGCCCTCCGCGTCCACCTCGAAAACATTGCCGCCTTTGCCACCCTTGTCGCCGCAGGCAATCAGCGTATGGCCATTGGGCAGGCGGACGGCGCTATGCGGGCCGCCGGGGGCGGGAATTTCGCGGACCGCCTGGCCGGTGGCATCGTATTCAACCACTTTCTCCCCGCCGTAAAGGGTGACCAGCGTGTGGCCGTTGGCCAGCCGGCGGGCGTTGCGCATGAAGGCATGACCGCCGTCCTTGCCCTCGGGCAGGAGCCGGATTTCCTTGACGATGCGCCCGTCGGGGGCGACATCGAGCAACCGTCCGGCGTTGCATTCGCCGATGAAGGTGTTGCCATCGGGCAGCCGTTGGCAGGCATAGATTTCGCTCCGGGATTGATACTCGAAAACGACCTGTTTGCCGCGGGTCACCTCCTTCACCCCGCGTCCGGTGTTGAAGAGCAGGTTCCCGTTGGGCAGCACCCAGAGGTCGTTGCAGTTGGGCGCGGAGTATTCCCACTCGACCCGCCCTTCCTCGTTGACGAGAAACACTTTGCCGGCGGAATAGTCGGTGCAGGCGAAACGGTGGCCGCGTCCGGTCTGGATCGGGGCGTTGGTCGCCTGGCCGAAGGCGAGGAAGGGAAGAAGCAAAATGCCCAAGGCGGACACCCAACGGCTTGGAATGAATTTATTCATGCGCTTTTGGAGGGGTTGGCGTTCAGACTGAGGAAATTTTGCAAAATCAGGCGGCCTTGCTCGGTCAGGATGCTTTCGGGATGGAATTGCACGCCCCAGATCGGATACGTTTTGTGGCGCACGCCCATGATCTCGCCTTCGGCGGTTTCGGCGGTGATTTCCAGGCAGTCGGGGATGGTGTCGCGCTTGATGACCAGCGAGTGATAGCGGGTGGCGGCGAAGGGATTGGGCAGGCCGGCGAAAAGCTCGCGGCCATTGTGCCGGATGGGCGAAACCTTGCCGTGCATCATCCGGTAATTCACCACCACCTCGGCGCCGAAGGTGTGGCCGATGCACTGGTGCCCCAGGCAGACCCCCAACAGCGGGATGCGCGGACCGAACACGCGGATGATCTCGTTCGACAGGCCGGCCTCGCGCGGCGAGCACGGGCCGGGGGACACCAGGATGCGCTCGGGCCGGAGCGCCTCGATTTGCTCGAGGGTGATCTGGTCGTTGCGGTAAATCGCCATCTCCACCCGCATCTCGCCCAAGTATTGCACCAGGTTGTAGGTGAACGAATCGTAGTTGTCTATGACCAGCATCATAACCGGCAAAAATTACCCGGGCGCCGCGCGTTTGAACAACAGGAAATCAGCTTTCGCCCGCGGCGGACGGTTTCTTTTTGGCGCGCCGGCGGCGCGGCGCGTTGAACAAATCAAGCTGCGGTTCCCGGAAAAACTCGTTGATCTTGAGGATGCGCAGGATTTGGAGCAGATCGGATTTCTGGTAATTGCGATTGGCCTGGACGCCGTCAATCAGGTCCTGCAGCATGAGGCGAAAGGGGATGACGCCATCCAAGCCCTTGCTTTGGAGGAACTCGATGCTGGCCTGCCGCAATTCGTCGGTGGCCGGCAGGGCGGGCAGCACCATGATCTTGCGCAGCGGTCCATGATGGGGAAAAACCTGCTCCCGTTGTTTGAGCGCCGCCGGCTCCAAAAAGCGGAACAACTCGGGCGAGGTCACCAGCAGGCTGGGGGAGAAGGTCTCCGAATGCCACCCCTTGACCACCACCACCGCGCGGCCCACATGGACCAGGTCGCGGGTTCGCAACTCGAAAGGCAGCGCGGTTTTCGCCGGCTCGTAGGCGCTGTTGACCACCAGGAAATCTATCTCCTCGTCCTCGCGCCGGACGTGCGAGATGTATTTGCGCTCCTGGCTGACCAGGAAGCCGTGGTGCTCGAAGTATTCGCGGGCTATGGTTTCGCTCAGGGCGGACATACTGTATGGTCTCCGGGATGCAATACAAAATTGGTCACCGTGGGCGACGTTCTCCCTCTCCCCCTTGGGGGGAGAGGGCAGGGTGAGGGGGCGCGTGTCGTCTATCCCCAGCACTCATCAGCAACTTATCAGGGGTTGAGATGGCGGACAGGCATTGCCGGATCAATTCTTCCGGCGCCTTTTGGCCCCACACCGCTTCGCCCAAGCGGCGGGCCAGCACAAATTTGATCTCCCCGGCGCTTACCTTTTTGTCCAGCCGCATGGCGGCCAGCAGGCGGGGATAGGCCCTCGGCCCCGCCGGCAGGGCCACCGGCAGCCCGGCGCGGGCGAAGAGCGCCCGAATGCGCGACACTTCCCCGGCGGAAAGGCCGGTCAACTGTTGCGAAAGCCATGCGGCCGCCACCTGGCCGATGGAAATGGCTTCGCCATGCAGGTATTTGCCGTAGCCGGCGGTCGCCTCGATGGCATGGCCAAGGGTGTGCCCAAAATTCAATATCGCGCGCCGGCCGCTTTCGGTTTCGTCCTGCCCCACCACTTCGGCCTTGATGGCGCAGCAGCGGGCCACCACCGGGGCGAGCGCCGCCATGTCCAGTTCCAGCAGCCGGGGCAGGTTCTTTTCCAGACGGGCAAAAAAACGGGCGTCGCTGATGATGCCGTATTTGATCACCTCCGCCAAACCCGCCCGCAGCTCGCGCGCCGGCAGGGTCCGCAGGGTGTCAAGGTCGCAAATCACCAGCCGCGGCTGATGAAACGCGCCGACAAGGTTCTTGCCCGCCTTCAGGTTCACGCCCACTTTGCCGCCCACCGAGCTGTCCACCTGCGCCAGCAGACTGGTGGGAACCTGCACGAAGGCCAGGCCGCGCAAATAAGTGGCGGCCACAAACCCGGCGAGGTCCCCGACCACCCCGCCCCCCAGCGCCACCACGAATGATTGGCGCTCGAGACGCCACGCCGCCAGGCGGTCGTAACAAGTTTGGACGTTTCGCAGGCTTTTCGCGGCTTCTCCGGCGGGCACGGTGAGGGTGGCCGGCTCGAAGCCGGCGGCCGCGAGGCTTTTTTCCGCCCGCGCGGCATAGCGCGGGCCAACCTGCCGGTCGGTGATGATGGCGCACCGCCGGCCCAACTGGAGCCGCCGGCATTCCGCCCCCAGCCGGTCCAGCAGACCGCCCCCAATCAAAATCGGGTAGCTGCGTTCGCCCAACTCAACTTTAACCGTGCGCACCGCCGCAGCATAAACCATGCGGCCAAGGTGTCCATTCTCAATTCCAGCGGCCGCCGAGACCGAGGCGCGACCCGGGGGGCGGAATTTTCCACGGTTTTTCGCTTGCATCCACCTGCGGGGGCTTTGACCCTTGGACCGGATGTTGCGATTGCCATTCGAGCTGTTTTTGGCCATGCGTTATTTCCGCCCGCGCGGAACTTACGTGTCGGTCATCACCTTGATCGCGGTGGTGGGCGTGACGCTGGCGGTGGGCATGCTCATCGTGGTCATCAGCGTGATGAGCGGCTTCGACCGCGATTTGCGGGAGAAAATTCTCGGCTTCAATTCGCACCTCAAGGCGCGGCCAAGCGGGGGGCGGCCGATGGCCAACTACGCGGCGGTGATGACCAACCTGCAAGGCGCCGCGGCGGTCAAAGGCGTCACCCCTTTCATCCTGGGCCAGGTGCTGGTGGAGACCCAGCCCTTGCCCGGCGCCGGCAACCCGCTGGTGTCCGCTCCCTGGGTGCGCGGCGTGCAGCCGGAGACGGAAGGCCAGGTTTCCACCCTGCCGAAATCGGTGGTGCGCGGCGCTTTTAACCTCGAGGGCCGCTCGCTGGTGGTGGGCCGGGAATTCGCCGGCATGCTGGGTTTGGCGGTGGGCGACCGCCTGGCCGTTTATTCGCCGCGCAACCTGCAAAAGATGCGCCACGCGCAAGGCAAGGGAAAGGAGGAGGCGGTGCTGCCGGACGATTACACGGTGACCGGCATCTTCGACGTGGGCCATTATGAATACAACGCCTCGATTGTGGTAACCTCCCTGGAAAACGCCCAGGACCTCTACGACCTGGGCGACGAAGCGCACGGCTTGCTGGTGATGATTCAGGACCCATTCCAGGCGGACCGGGTGCGGCAGGAATTGCAGGCGCGCCTGGGGCCTTCGATCCACCTGACCACCTGGCTGGAGGAAAATTCCGGCATCCTCAACGCCCTGGTCGTCGAGAAGCAGGCCATGTTCGTCGTGCTGTTCGTGGTGATGATTGTGGCCGCCTTCGGCATCACCGGCACCCAGATCGCCTTCGTTTTTCAGAAGACGCGGGAAATCGGCATTTTGAAAGCCCTCGGCGGCACGCGGCTGCAAATTGCCTGGCTGTTCCTGAGCCAGAGTTTCCTGGTGGGAGTCCTCGGCGTGGCGTCGGGCCTGTTGTTCGGGCTGTCCCTGCTGCGCTGGCGCAACGAATTCCTGCGGCTGATGAACCAATGGACCGGCCTGGACCTTTTCCCGGCCTCGATTTACGTGTTCGACAAGCTGCCGGCGCTGACCTTGCCGATGGACGTGGCGCTGATCTGCGGCAGCGCCTTGGCGCTTTGTTTGCTGGCGGGAGTTCTGCCGGCCTGGCGGGCGGCCGCGCTGCACCCGGTGGAGGCCCTGCGCTATGAGTGATCCATCCCCGGCCAAAGCGGCCACGCCCTTGGTGAGCGCCCGCGGCCTGCGCAAGGATTTCCGGCTGGACGGCAAATCCATCGAAGTCTTGCGCGGCGTGGACCTGGCCCTGCAAGGGGGGGAGTTCCTGGCCATTCAAGGCGCCTCCGGAGCCGGCAAAAGCACCCTGCTGCACCTGTTGGGCGGCCTCGACGCGCCTTCCGCCGGCCAGGTTTGGTTTGCGGGGGAGGACTTGGGCCGCATGAGCGCCGGCGCTCTCGCGGACTTGCGCAACCGCAAAATCGGTTTTGTTTTTCAGGCCTATCACCTGCTGCCCGACCTGGACGCGCTGGAAAATGTCTGCCTGCCGGCGCGGCTGGCGCGGACGCCGGCTGGGGAAGCGGAGAAACGCGCCCGGGAGCTATTGGCGCGGGTGGGGCTGGGCGCGCGCCTGGGGCACCGGCCCCGTCAGCTTTCCGGCGGCGAGCAGCAGCGCGTGGCCATCGCCCGCGCCCTGGTCAACCGGCCGCTGCTGGTGCTGGCCGACGAGCCGACCGGCAACCTCGATTCGCGCACCGGCGACGCGATTATTGACCTGCTGTGCGAGCTGCGCCGGGAACAAGGGAGCACTCTGGTGGTGGCCACCCACGAAGCCGGCATTGCCGCCCGCGCCGAGCGCCTGGCGCATCTCACGGACGGGGTAATTCAAGGGCCGGGGAATGGAGTCGGCTGAACCACCCGCCCATCGCCGCCCGCGCCAGGCCGGCCGCCGGCGGCCCGCCCCGCCTAAAATAAACTCTAATTCATCGTTGACCACTCCGCCGGCACCGTTAATGATACCGCCCTTAAACGCGGGGCCGTTCCCGCAAAACTGAGACAAGCAATAGAAAGTTATGGCAACTAAAATCGCAATCAATGGTTTCGGCCGCATTGGCCGATTGGTCTTCCGCGCCATCGCGGAGCAGGGAATGATCGGCAAGGATGTGGAAGTGGTCGCCGTCGGCGATATCGTTCCCGCGGACAATCTTGCCTACCTGTTGAAATACGATTCCACCCAGGGCGCGTTCAAGGGCGCCGTGGACTCCAAGAAATCCTCTCCCGACAAGGCCGAGGATGACATTTTGGTCGTAGATGGCCGCGAAATCAAGGTGGTGAGCGCCAAGACCCCGGCGGAGCTGCCGTGGAAGGCCTTGGGTGTGGACCTCGTGATCGAGTCCACCGGCCTGTTCACCGATTGCGCCAAGGACAATCCAAAATCCAGCTACGGGCACATCCTCGCCGGCGCCAAGAAGGTCATCATCAGCGCCCCGGCTAAAAACGAGGACCTCACGGTGGTGCTGGGCGTCAACGACGCGAAATACGACCCGGCGAAGCACAACCTGATTTCCAACGCCTCCTGCACCACGAACTGCCTGGCCCCGGTGGTGCACGTGCTGCTCAAGGAGGGCTTCGGCGTCGCCGAAGGCCTGATGACCACCATTCACGCCTACACCGCCACCCAGAAAACCGTGGACGGCCCCAGCAAAAAGGATTGGAAAGGCGGGCGCACCGCCGCCATTAACATCATCCCCTCCACGACCGGCGCCGCCAAGGCCGTCGCCCTAGTGCTGCCCGAAGTGAAGGGCAAGCTGACCGGCATGGCCTTCCGCGTGCCGACGCCGACCGTCTCGGTGGTGGACCTCACCGTCAAGACCGTCAAGGACACCAGCTACGCCGAAATCAAGGCGGCGATGAAGAAAGCCAGCGAAACCTACCTCAAGGGCATCCTCGGCTACACCGAAGACGAAGTGGTCAGCACCGACTTCACGCATTGCCAGTTGAGCTCGGTCTTCGACGCCGGCTCCGGCATCGAATTGAACAAGAACTTCTTCAAGCTGGTGAGCTGGTATGACAACGAATGGGGTTATAGCTGCCGCGTCGGCGACCTGATCAAGCTGATCATCGCCAAGGGGCTGTAAGGCGCCCCTTCGCCCAGACCTTCCCGACCGCCGGCGGCCCGCCCAAGGGCCGCCGGCTTTTTTGTTGCGCTTGACATCCGGCGAAAATTTTCTTCCCCTAAGCCATGCTCAAAGCCGGGATAGTGGGTCTGCCCAACGTCGGGAAGTCCACGCTTTTCAACGCGCTAATCCGCGCGCACAAGGCGCCGGCGGAGAACTTCCCCTTTTGCACCATCGAACCAAACCTGGGAGTGGTGTCGGTGCCGGATGCGCGCCTCGAACAGTTGGCGCGCGTCACCGGCGTCCCCAAAACCATCCCCACCGCCATCGAGTTCCTTGACATCGCGGGGCTGGTCAAGGGCGCCTCGCATGGCGAGGGGCTGGGCAATAAATTTCTCAGCCACATCCGGGAGGTGGACGCCCTGGTGCAGGTGGTCCGCTGCTTCGCGGACCCCGATGTGCATCACGTCGTCGGCGGGATGGACCCGGTGCGCGACGCCGAAATCATTCTCGCCGAGCTGATCATCGCCGACCTGGAGAGCCTGCAGCGGCATCACGAAAAAATCGCCAAGGAAATCAAGCGGGGCGACAAGGCCGCCTTGCACGAGGAATCGCTCATCCAGCGCCTGCAAGCGCACCTGAACGCCGGCAAGCCCGCCGTGTCCCTGAACCTGGCCGCCGAAGAGCGGGCCGTCACCCGGCACTTTTTCCTGCTGAGCGACAAACCGACGCTGTTTGTGGCGAACGTGGCGGAAAGCGACCTGCCGGGGCTGGCCGCGAATCCCCAAGTGAACCGGCTCCAGGAATATGCGCGCGCCCATCACCGGTGCGAAACGGTGGCGGTTTGCGCGCGCCTGGAGAGTGATCTGATTGACCTGACGCCTGACGAAGCGGTCGAATACCTGCGGGGCCTGGGCCGCGAAGCACCGGGCACGGCGGACCTGATCCGCGCGGTGTATAAATTGCTGGATTTGCGCACCTTCTTCACCTTCAACGAGCAGGAAGCGCGCGCCTGGACGGTGCGGGCCGGCGACACCGCGCCCAAGGCCGCCGGCAAGGTGCATTCGGACTTCGAGAAAGGCTTCATCAAGGCCGAAACCGTTTATTGGGATGACCTGGTGAAGGCCGGCTCAGTGGCGCGGGCGCGCGAAACCGGTCATTATCGCATCGAAGGCAAGGAATACATCGTGCGGGACGGCGACGTGCTGCTCTTCAAGTTCCACCATTGAGCGCGCCGGGCGCGGGAAGCCGGCGGCTCACTTTTTTTCGAGCGTCGCCGGCGGGCCGATCAGTCCGTATTTGCTCACCGCCCGGAGCGCCACCAGTTCGGGGTATTTGCCGGGGGCGAAATAAGCGGCGCGCTGGTCGGGGCCGCGAATCTCCGTTTGCCATGGTCCTTCGCGCCGCCACTGGAGCAGCCAGAAGGCGGGACCTTCTTTGCCGGCGGCTTCCCAGGAAAAGGAGAGCAGGCCGGTGCTGGGATTGCCGCCCCGGAAAATACGGGGCGCGGGCGGGGCCGTTTTGCCCAGCCAGGGGGAGCCGGGCGCCAGGGCCGGCTGCGCGTAAGGGCCTTTGCGCAGCGCCTCGGCGACGCCCCCCTGGTTTTTCAGCAACGGCTGAATGCTCCAGTGCAAATGGCCGGAGGAAACCCCGCTTTGCCGGCAAAGCTCGATTTGCCGGAGAATCTCCGTCGCTTCCCAGCCGTCTCCCAGCTTGCGCGTGTTCAGGCCGGGCCATATATGCCGCTTTTTGGTGTTTTGTTCCTCCCACCATTTGAGCAGGACCGGAAAACTTTGGCCGCGGCTTTCAATGGACCAATAAAGTTGCGGCGCGAAGTAGTCGAGCCAGCCGCTGGCCAGCCATTTGCGGGAATCGGCGTAAAGCTGCTCGTAAGGGTCCAGGCCGGTGATGCCTTGGGGCGCGCCCGGCCGCCAGATGCCAAACGGGCTGAGGCCCACCTTGACCCACGGTTTTTCCGCCTTGACCGCCCGGTAGAGGTCGGCGAGGAAAAGGTTGATATTTTCGCGCCGCCAATCGGCGCGACCGAGTTTGCCGCCCGCTTTCTGGTAACGGCCCCACGAATCGTCGTCGGGGAAATCAATCCGCTGGCCGGCGGCGTCCTTTTCCTGGTAGGGATAAAAATAGTCGTCCAGGTGCAGGCCGTCCACCGCGTAACGTCGCGCCAGATCCCGGACGACCTTGAGGGAATGATCGCGCGCGGCCGCTTCGCCCGGGTCCAGCCATAAATGACGGCCGTAGGTTTTGACGAGGGCGGGTTTGGCGCGGCTAACATGGTTGGCGGCAATGGGCGATTTGGCGGAGGGATGACGGGCGCGGAACGGATTGAGCCAGGCATGCAACTCCAAGCCGCGCGCGTGGGCCTCGGCAACGGCAAAAGCCAGCGGATCGTAAAACGGCTCGGGCGCCCGGCCCATCTCGCCGGTGAGATACTCCGACCACGGTTCGAGGTCCGAGCGATAGAGCGCGTCGGCGGCGGGGCGCACTTGCAGGATGATGGCGTTGAGCCCGATTTGCCGGGCGCGGTCCAGCAGCGCCAGCAATTCGCCCTTTTGCTGTTCCACCGGCAAGCCGGGTTTGGAAGGCCAATCTATGTTGGCCACACTGGCCACCCACGCGCCACGGAACTCGCGGGCCGGCTCGGGCGGCACAAATTTCGCGGGCGCGTAAGCCGGCAGCGGTCCCGCCAGCGCGGCTCCCGCCGGTCCGGCGCCAACGAACAGACCGGCCAGAAAAACCGGCCAAAGCCCGCCCCGGCGCGGATGGCTTTGCGCAAACACGCCGGGGAGTAAAACCCAAGGCATCAGCCCCACACAATGTCTAATTTCTGGCCCGCTTCCAGGAGAGCCGGTTCGGCGAGTTGGATTATTAACTGCCGGCCGGCGGTGGAGCTTTGGCAGGCCAATTCCCGGCCATTCAAGGCAATGCGCGCCCGCGCGCCGGCTGGCATTCCCTCGCCGGCCCGCAGCGCCAGGGTTTGCACTTTCAGCCGGCCCCAGCGGACTTCAATCGCCGCCTCGAAACGTCCGGCTTGCGCCTTTTGCGAGTAGGCGCCCCAGCCCTCGGCGGCGGTGAAGGGGGCGCGGAAATTTTCGGGGGTCAGGCGGGGCGCGAAGCCCAGGCGCCCTTTGGGACCGTGGTATTCAAAGCCGCAGGCGGCCAGGAACACCCCGTAACTGGCCATCGAGCGGGCGTAGTGATCGCCGCACTCGACCTCGTTCCACGGATTGCGGCGGGAGGGATGATAGCGGTCGTGAACCATGCGCGCGATGGCCAGGCCCTCCATCAGCAGCCCCTCCCAGAGCATGTGGCCGGCGACCTGGTATTCGAAGCCGTTCATGCATTCGTTGAAATAGCCGGCCGCCCAGTCCGCCCCTTTGCCTTTGGCCTTGGCATAATTCCAGTCGGGCCGCGGGAAGGAGCACATCAGGAGCCCGCCTTCTCCCGGCATTGCATACCAGCGACCGGGGCGGTTGGCCTCGCGATAAGGGCCAACGTCCGGGGTGAAGTTATACCGCCACAAAGAGCGCAGGGCGGAAAGGGTTTCCTTTTCAGGGAACACCCGGCCCAATCCCACCTGGAAAGCCCAGCTTTGGCCGAAGACCTGGTCAATGTGGCAGCCGGTGCCGGAATTGATGGCTTCCGGTTTCTTGGGGTCGGGACGGTTGATGAAGTATTCCTGGTCGAACAATTTCTCGACGATGTTCACGACTCCTTTGTCGAAAATCGCGCGGCACTGGCGGGCGAAAGTCTCGTCGGCCAGGTCGTTGGCCATCTCCTCGCCGGCGCGCAAGGCGGCGAGGTAAAGGCCGCTGAGCCAGGCGACGGGGCCGTGCCAATCGGCGTCGAGCGTGTTGTGCTGGCCGCCTTCGATCAGGCCGTCGCCGTTGGCGTCCTGGTCCATCAGCCATTGCAGCGCCAGTTTGATTTTTGGCCAGTTCGCTTTGAGCCAGTTAGCGTCCGCGGACATCTGGTGCTCCCGCAACGCGCGCAGGATGGTGCCCGCCTGGCCGTCCACAGCCGGGGAGTTGTTGAACTCGCCACGGAACCGGATTGCGCCGTTGGGCATCAGGGCCAGGCCGAAGTCCACCCGCTGCCGGATATCGCGTTCAAGCTGCGGGAAGAGGCGTCCCACCGCCTGGGCGTATTGCCAGACGTGCCCGCAGGTGCCGGCGCAGCAACCGACGCCTTCCCAGCCGTAGAACCGGCCATCGGCCAGCCAATGGCAGGTGGAGCTGGCGAGGATCGAGGTGTTGGCAAAAGTACGGTTCAGGAACCACCACGGCAGCGTCGAGTCATACCAGGTGTCATGCCAGAGCCGGGTTTGCCGCGCCAGGGAATCGAAATTGGCCGCCACATGCTCGGCCACCGCCTGGGCGGACGCAAACCGCGCCGCGTAGCGGCGGCCCAGCAGGCGATGCGGTTCGCTCAGACGATGGTTGGGAAAGTGCCAGACCAGCACGAAAGTCACGATCGCCGACTGGCCGGCCGGCAGGACCAGGCGCCGGGTGAGCGAGCCGGAAAGTTTCTGGCCAAAAGGCCGAAGGCTGGGGGCGGTCGAGCCGGCGGGGGACTCGGAGAAGAGGCCGCCGGGAACCTGGAGGGTCGGCAGGGCGGTGCAGGCGAAATCGTGGCTTTTCATTTTGCCGCCGCCGTTTTTCAGCAACGCCAGGCCCATGGTGCCGAAGTCCCGCTCATCTTTCAGCGCGCCAGCCGCGCCGCGCGGCAGGTCGCTGAACACAATATGGTCAACCCCGACATTCCCCCAGGGGCCGGCCGCGTTGTCCACGATTTGCAGGCGGCCGGTCTTGCCCTGCCAGGCGCGCACGTCCCAGTTGACGGGCTGCATCCGGTTGTTGTTCGCGCCGGTGGCGGAAAGCACCACTTGGTCGTCCACCAGCAGGTTCATGCAGGTCTTGTCCTTGTGCCCGCCGCCGCCGATGAGGAAAGTGATGTAATGGCGCTCGATTACGAAGGCCTTGCTGGTGAGGGTGCCGAGGTGGGCGTCGCCTTTCGCCACGTCCTCGCCGGCCCGGGTGTGATGCGAGTTCACCAGCCGCTGGCCGTGCGCCCCCACTTCACCCTGGTAGGCCGGCATTTTGGCTTTTTCCACCGGCCCCGCGCCGAAAGCCGTGCCGGCGACCTTCCAGCCCTCGTAGGTTTCCTTTTCAAAATCCTCGAAGGCAATATCCGGCCGCGGCGGCGGGATTTGTTCCAACGGCAAGTCTTCCGCGCCGCAGTTCAGGAGCAAAAACCGGGTGTGCTCGATAATCTCGTTGCGCCGCCGCCCGTGCCGCAGCCGCGCGCTGTGCCGGCAGACGGCGTTTTCCAGCCAGCCGGCCAATTCCGCGGTGACCGGCTTGGCGCTGGTATTTTTCAGGGTGAAACTCATCACCGTGGCCGGCAGGCCGGATTCCTCCGGGTTCAGCGGAATGAAGGGGGAAAAGGCCTCCAGCGACACGCTCACCGGGCAGTCGGGATCGCGGTATTCCACATAGCCGATGGGATACTCGCCGGTGAAAGAAATGTCGCTCCAGCCGGAGCGGTCGAGCGGACGCACCTGGCTTTGTTTGCCGATCGTCACCGAAAGGGCGAAGCCTTGGTCCAGCGGCGAAGAGGGCCGCAGCGGCTTGGCGTAATGCTCCGCGCTGGTGGCGATATGCTGGTTAAAGATATCCCAGTGCCAAAGTTTGCCGTCCCCGCCCAGGTAGAGTTGGCCGGCCCCAATCCCGCCGATGGGCAGCCCGATCTTTTCCAGGTCCGCCCCGCGATAGGTTTCACGCTGGCCCTTTTCAAACAGGGACTTGATCCATTCCGGGCTAAGTTTCTTGTCGGCGGGAATCAAGCCATTGAAATCCGCCTCCTCGAACGGTCCGGCCATCGCCCGCCACGCCCCGGAAACCGCCCAAGCCGCGCTGGCGCCCGTCAGCGCCAGGAAATGGCGTCGGTTGAAATATTCGCTGAGCGCGTCCACCCGCCCGATTCGCTTGCTTTGCATTTGCGTTGGCCTTTCTGGAACCGAAAATGGCATAATTTCTTGAACCGGAAAAGAAAATTACCGGGTCGCAATCTCTCTCCCTTAGGGAGAGGGAGACGCGTTCGGCGGCGCTCGAAGCCGTCGGGCGCTGCGATTGCACAAGGCGCTGCCAGCGATGTTTCCCTCTCCCTTGGGGAGAGGGATTAAGGGTGAGGGGAAACGCACCGACCGAACCTCAAGCGGCGTCCCTATCGTCTGCGCGCACGTCAGCCGAAGGGGTGGCGCAGGCTTCCAGCCTGCTGCCTGCCCGCCGCCAGGCAGGCGGGTATCGCCGAGTTCCAGTCGGCAAACGGCCTGCCAACGAAGGCGCGCGAAAGCAAAGGAGCTTTGCGGATTGGAAATCCGCGACACAGCAGACTGGAAGTCTGCGGCACAAGGCCCATTGAGATTACGCTGGGCGCAACGGCATCCGGTGGCGCGGTTCCCCCTCACCCTGCACGTCTCCCATAGGGAGAGGGAGACGCATTCGATGGCGCTCGTTAAACCCGGGCACGTTATTTTCACGCGGCGCCGGCTGCAATTTTTCCCTCTCCCCGAGGGAGAGGGACCAAGGGTGAGGGGCAACGCACCGACCGAACCTCAAGCGGCATCCCCCGCGTCCGCGGGCACGTCAACCGAAGGGGTGGCGCAGGCTTCCAGCCTGCTGCCTGCCCGCCGCCAAGCAGGCGGGTATCGCCGACTTCCAGTCGGCAAACGGCCTGCCAACGAAGGCGCGCGAAAGCAACGGAGCTTTGCGGATTGGAAATCCGCGACACAGCAGACTGGAAGTCTGCGGCACAAGGCCCATTGAGATTACGCTGGGCGCAACGGCATCCGGTGGCGCGGTTCCCCCTCACCCTGCACGTCTCCCATAGGGAGAGGGAGACGCATTCGATGGCGCTCGTTAAACCCGGGCACGTTATTTTCACGCGGCGCCGGCCGCCATTTTTCCCTCTCCCCGGGGAGAGGGACCAAGGGTGAGGGGCAACGCACCGACCGAACCTCAAGCGGCGTCCCCCGCGTCTGCGCGCACGTCAGCCGAAGGGGTGGCGCAGGCTTCCAGCCTGCTGCCTGCCCGCCGCCAAGCAGGCGGGTATCGCCGACTTCCAGTCGGCAAACGGCCTGCCAACGAAGGCGCGCGAAAGCAAAGGAGCTTTGCGGATTGGAAATCCGCGACACAGCAGACTGGAAGTCTGCGGCACAAGGCCCATTGAGATTATGCTGGGCGCATCAGCATCCGGTGGCGCGGGGTTCGCCCAAAAAACGCCGCCCCGGAGACCGGGGCGGCGTCGCGTTTCAAACTATCAATGCTTGGTTACTTCTTTTTAGCAGGCTTCGCGGCTTTGGCGGCCTCTACTGCGAGGGCGGCCTGGGCGGCGGCCAAACGGGCGACCGGCACGCGGAAGGGCGAGCCTCGTTATGCCATCCGCATCCTTTGAAGCATTTCGCGCACGGTTAGGATCGGGATGCCTTGGAAGGACTTCAGCGCGAGCAGGTCGTGATCACCACTGACAATCGCGTCAGCCGAGGCTCCTACAGCACAGGCGAGGACATGGAGGTCGTCGGGATCGCGCAACTCAGGAACCGAAATTCGAGCAGAATCGGCTTCATGGCACGCCGCCCGAAAAAGCTCGGTGAGGGATTTGGCGGTTTGACCTCGTCCAGCCAACCGCGCGGCAAACTTTGCGCGCTGGAGCGTCTCCTGCAGTTCCAGCAGCATGGGCAAGGAGAGATACAATTGAGCTTGTCAGCTCAAGGCAGCGGAAATCAATTGGGCGGGCGGTCCCGGCCAAAGTGAACCGGAGATCAGGGTGTTGGTGTCAACGACGAGCCTCACGCACTCGCCGCTCCTTTCGCGCTGCCTTCACCTCGGCGTTGACTTCCTCCGGCGAAAGGGCCGTTCCAGGTTGCCCCCGGATTCCCTCCAACACACTATTCAGCGTGGCGGCGGCCCTGCGGCGCCGCAGTTCGGCCATCAACAACTCACCCACAGAAGCGGATTCCAGCAAACCGTTGCTGCGCGCCTCTTTGACTAAGGCGTCGGGCAAATCGAGTTGGATTGTGACACTCATTGCATTTGCAACATGCCAAGCAACTGCCTTTCCGTCAAGCCGGGACAAAAAGCCAAAAAAACGCCGCCCCGGAGACCGGGGCGGCGTCGCGTTTCAAACTATCAATGCCTGGTTACTTCTTTTTCGCAGGCTTGGCGGCTTTGGCGGCCTCTTCTTCGAGGGCGGCCTGGGCGGCGGCCAACCGGGCGACCGGCACGCGGAAGGGGGAGCAGCTCACGTAGGTGAGGCCGGCCTTGTGGCAGAATTTCACGGAGTCGGGGTCGCCGCCGTGTTCGCCGCAGATGCCGAGCTTGATGCCAGGACGGGTGGCGCGGCCCTTTTCGACGGCGATCTTGATGAGCTGGCCGACACCGGTCTGGTCAATCGAGGCGAAGGGGTTCTTCTTCACGATTTCCAGCTCGGTGTAGGCGGGCAGGAAGCTGCCGGAGTCGTCGCGGCTCATGCCCAGGCAGGTCTGGGTGAGGTCGTTGGTGCCGAAGCTGAAGAACTCGGCGGTCTGCGCGATCTCGTCGGCAGTCAAAGCGCCGCGGGGCACTTCGATCATGGTGCCGACCAGGTAGCTGAGCTTGACCTTCTTTTCCTTCATGACTTCCTGGGCGACGCGGTGGACCACGGCGACCTGGAGGTCGAGCTCCTTCTTGAAGCCGACCAGCGGGATCATGACTTCGGGCTTCACTTTGATGCCCTTCTTCTGGACCTCGGCGGCGGCTTCGAACACCGCGCGGGCCTGCATCTCGCTGATTTCGGAATAGACGATGCCCAAGCGGCAGCCGCGGAAGCCGAGCATCGGGTTGAACTCGTGCAGCTCCTTGACGCGCTGCTTAATCTTCTCGACGGGCACGCCCATTTTCTTGGCGAGGTCCTGCTGCGCGGCTTCCTCGTGGGGGAGGAACTCGTGCAGCGGCGGGTCGAGGAACCGGATGGTGGCCGGGAAGCCTTTGAGGGCTTTGAAGATGCCGATGAAGTCTTCCCGCTGGTAAGGCAGCAGCTTGGCGAGGGCCTTCTTGCGGTCTTCGAGGTTGTCCGCGAGGATCATCTCGCGCATGGCGTCAATGCGGTTGCCTTCGAAGAACATGTGCTCGGTGCGGGTGAGGCCGATGCCGGTGGCGCCGAACGCGATGGCGTTCTCGGTCTGCTCCGGGGTGTCGGCGTTGGTGCGCACCTGGAGGCGGGTGACCTTGGAGCACCACTTCATCAGGGTCTCATACATCTTGAAGGTTTCGCTCTTCTTGCCGTCGAGCGATTTCTCGATGAGCACCTGGACGATCTCGGAGGCGGCGGTCTTGAGCTCGCCGGCATAGACGTTGCCGGCGGTGCCGTTGATGGAGAGGTAGTCGCCTTCCTTGAAGGTCTGGCCGTCCACGGTCATGGTCTTGGACGCATAATCAATCTGCAGCGCGCCGGCGCCGCACACGCACACCTTGCCCATCTGGCGGGCGACCAGCGCCGCGTGGGAGCTGACGCCCCCCTTGGCGGTGAGGATGCCTTCGGAGGCGATCATGCCGCGCAGGTCTTCGGGAGTGGTCTCGTTGCGGACCAGCAGCACTTTCTCGCCCTTGGCGGCGGCCGCGTCGGCGCGGTCGGCGTTCAGGTACATCTTGCCGGAAGCGGCGCCCGGGCCGGCCGGGAGACCCTTGGCGATGACCTTGGCGGCCTTCTCCGCCTTCTGGTCGAAGATCGGGGCCAGCAACTGGTCGAGCTGATCGGCCGGGTTGCGGCGGATGGCCGTCTTCCAGTCAATGAGCTTTTCCTTGGTCATGTCCATGGAGAACTTGAGCGCCGCCATGGCGGTGCGCTTGCCGTTGCGGGTCTGGAGCATGAAGACCTTGCGGTCCTGGATGGTGAACTCGAAATCCTGCACGTCCTTGAAATGCTTCTCAAGCGTCTTGCGGATGTTGTCGAGTTCCTTGTAGGCGTCGGGCATTTCCTTGGCGAGCTGCGCGACCGGCTCGGGGGTGCGCACGCCGGCGACCACGTCTTCGCCCTGGGCGTTGATGAGGAATTCACCGTAGAACTCCTTGACGCCATTGGCCGGGTTGCGGGTGAAGGCGACGCCGGAGCCGGATTCATTGCCGGTGTTACCATAGACCATCGCCTGGACGTTGACAGCGGTGCCCCATTCGCTGGGAATGTTGTATTTGCGGCGATAGACGATCGCGCGGTCGTTCATCCAGGAGCCAAACACGGCGCCGACGGCGCCCCAGAGCTGCTTCCACGGGTCTTGCGGAAATTCCTTGCCGCCGGTGCGTTCCTTGATGAGGGCTTGGAAACGCTTGACCAGTTCCTTCAGGTCGTCCACGGTCAGCTTGGTGTCATCGATGTCCTCGTGGTAACGTTCGTGCTTGAGGCCGTGGATGACGGTCTCAAACGGTTCGTGGTCTTCCCCGGCGCGTTTCTGGACGCCCATGACCACGTCGCCATACATCTGGACGAAGCGGCGGTAGCAGTCCCAGGCGAACCGCTCGTTGTTGGTCGCCTTGACCAGCGCCAGGACGGTCTGGTCGTTGAGGCCCAGGTTCAAAATCGTGTCCATCATGCCCGGCATCGAGTCGCGCGCGCCCGAGCGGACGGAAACCAACAGCGGCATGGCGGTCGTGTCGCCAAACTTGGTGCCCATGACGCTTTCAATGAACGCCACGCCGGCCTTGACCTGCGGATCGAGGATCTTCGGATAGGTCTTCTTGTTGGCGTAGTAGTAGGTGCAGACTTCGGTGGTGATGGTGAATCCCGGAGGCACCGGCAGGCCAATGCGGGCCATCTCCGCCAGGTTAGCGCCTTTGCCGCCCAGCAGGGGCTTCATCGAACCGTCGCCATCGGCCTTCTTGTTGCCGAACAGATAAACGTATTTTGCAGTCTTTGCCATAAGTTATTTCAATATTCAAAGGTTTCTTCCATTAGAACCAAGCCGCGTAGCATCTACAAATCATCCCCCCCTGTCAACGGCGGATTTGAAAAGTTTTTCTTTGCTCAGGGCGGCGCGTCCGGGGCGGTCAGGCACAGCACATTCACCAGCTCGCCGGGCGGTTCCGCCGGCAGGGTGATGGCGAGTGACCCCTCCGTTTGTTTGACCGCCAGCGGCTGGCGGCGGGCATCCGCCAGCAGATGCGCGCCGATGACTTTGGCTTTCACCCCTGCGAGCTTGAACTCGCCCGACGGCCACTTTAGCAGGTGAATATAAATTTTGCCGGGCTTGGTGGTGCAGCGCCATGCCGGAACATCGCCGCCTTTGGCAGCGGGTGGGAACGGCGACGGCTCGGCGCCGTAGATGGCTTCGCCATTGATCCGCAGCCAATCGCCCACCGCCTTCAAGTGGCGAACGCTTGGCGCCGGGATTTCCCCCTCCGCCGTTGGGCCAACATTCAGCAAAAAGTTACCCCCTTTGCTGGCCACTTCGACCAACTGGTTGACCAATACCGCCGGCGATTTCCAGTTCTGGTCGGTCTGGTTAAAGCCCCACGATTGGTTGAGGGTCATGCACGTCTCCCAATCGCGCCATTGCGGTTGCTGCGGTATCTCCCGGTCCCGGTAGGAGAGATAATCCACCCCGACTTCCTTGAGCAGTGCGAATTGCTCCGGTTTCAACCCGCTGATTTGCCTTCCATGAAACAGCAGACGACTGTTGATCAACGTCCCCGGCTGGGTTGCCCGGACCGCCGCGACCAGCCGTTCCGCCCGTTCGCGGGTCATCTCCACCGGCGTGTCGCACCACAAAATGCGGATGGGGCCGTAACCCGACAGCAGTTCCTTGATTTGCGGAATCGCCAGGCCATCAAAGTAACGGTCAAAATCGCCCCGCTGGACGTCATCCCACGGTTTACCCACAAATCCGCCGCCGGGGTGGTGCCAGTCCTGGGCTTGGGAGTAATAAAAGCCGAGGCCAAGGCCCGCTGCCGCGCAAGCCGCGGCCAGTTCCTTGAGTGGATCGCGCTTGAACGGGGTGGCCTGCGCAATGTTGTAGGGGCTGGTTGCCGAATCGAACATCGCGAAACCGTCGTGGTGTTTCGCGGTGATGACGATGTAGCGCATGCCGGCTTCCTTGGCGACACGCACCCAGGCGGCGGCATCGAACTTGGTCGGATTGAATTGCGGCGCCAACTCGGCGTATTTGGCCACCGGTATTTTTTCCCGGCTCATCACCCATTCGCCGCGCGCGGGAATCGCGTAGAGGCCCCAGTGGATGAACAGGCCAAATTTGGCCTCGCGGAACCAACCCAGACTGGCCTCGTTTTTCCTGGCGGCATTCTCCGGCGCGGTCACCGACGGGGCGGCGGCGCCTGGCCACGCCCACCCGGCCAGACCGGCATACCCAAGGAGGCCCGCAAGCATTACCGCGGGTGGTTTCGGTTTGTTGGTCATATCTGGCGAACGAAGATACCAGAACCGCCTTGGCTGTAAATGGCAACCTGGCCAAAGACCGGGGCAAACCGCGATTGCCAGGCGCCGCGCCAGGCCTTAATAATTAATCCATGCGCATGAATCACCTGACGGTTTGGGCCTGGGGATGGGCGGCCCTTTGGCTCCCGGCGTTTGGATGGGCGGCGGAATCCGCGCAATCAGCCCGCTGGAGTTGGCAGGAGGCTTACGCCGCCGTTGATCCCAAGGGCGATCTGGCCTGGACGCCGAAGCCGTTCGTCTTCGAAAAAGGGACGTCGGTCCGTTACATTGACTTCGAGTCCGGCAACGACGCGAACCCGGGCGACTCCCCCGCCAAACCGTGGAAGCATCATCCTTGGGACCCGCAAGCGACCGGGCAGGCGGCGGCGGGCGGCGGGACGCATACTTACGTCTTCAAGCGCGGCGTGGTTTATCGCGGTTCGTTGAGCGTGAAGAACAGTGGCCGCCCCGGCGAGCCGGTTCGGCTTACCAGCGACCCAGGCTGGGGCCAGGGTGAAGCGGTGCTCTGCGGCTCGGAACGGATTACCCAATGGAAAAGAGGCGCGTCACACAAGGACATTCCCGAGCCGGACAAGGTCTGGTGGACCGACCTCCCCTTCGCGCCGCGCGCGGTTTGGAGCGTCGGCAAAGACGGCCAAATCAACCGCATCCCGCTGGCGCGCACGCCGAACTGGAAAGTGTCCAATCCTAACGATGTGAAGAGCGAGTGGTGGGTATGGGACAATCCGCGCAAGCCCTTCGGCAATACCATCACCAACGCGCGCGGCCAGGCAATGCACCTCGGCATTGACACCAAGCACATCAAGGACAAGCCGGAGGATTATTTCAAAGGCGCGCTGATTTGGCCGGAGTTCGGCTGGGTGATGAGCGATCCGTATCCCACGGAGGTGGAGGTGGTGGACCTAAAGCAGAACGGCCTCGGCTTCGGCGGTTGGACGGGCGGCGGCACCAGCGGCGTCATCATGCGCAACATGCGCTATTACCTCGAAGACAAGCCCCACTATCTTGACGATCCGGAGGGCGAATTCTGGTTCGACAAGAAAGGCCAGGGCGGACGGCTTTACTTGCGCCCGCCGGGCAACGCCGATCCCCACAGCGTCGAAATCGAGGCCGGACGCTGGCCGAATCTCGTGGACGGCCAAAAGGCCGAGCATCTGCATGTCACCGGTCTGACGTTCCGCTTCACGACGCCCGACTGGAACATCACCGCCGCGCCGTGGGATTTCAGCACCAAACCCTTTGGCCTGCGCTCCGACATGCATCCGGGTTGCGTGCGCGTTTGGGGCGAAGGCCGGGACATCCGCGTCGCCCATTGCCGGTTCGAGCACGTCCATTTCCCGATCCGCATCCGCGCGCTGGCGGCCGGGCAACAGGTGGACGGAGTCCGCATCGAGGACAACGATTTCCGCTTCACGGATGACGGCGTGCTATCGGTCATGGACGGCGCCGCCTGGGGCTACGCGCAGTTGCGCGGACGCTTGGGCGAGGTGCGCATCTACCGGAATCACGCCCGCGAAATCGGGCGGCGCCCCTCGCGTTACGGCAACGGCACGGCCATCGAGGTCAGCGGCGCGCGCACGGCGGAGATCGCCGGCAATATCCTCGAGCGCTGTTACGCGCAAGGCATTGACGCGCACGGCGCGAAGATCAACGGGATGTGGGGCGACGTGCCATTCACGCGCGTCCTCATTCACCAAAACAAGGTGTGGGAATCCATGCTCAACTGCAACGACTACGGCGGCATCGAGACCTGGCAAGGCGGCCCCTTCTACGTTTTCAACAACCTCTCCTATAACGCGCTCGGCTACCGCAACTGGAACCGCTACACCGGCACCGACGCCGGTTTCGGCCACGCCTATTATCTCGATGGCGCGTTCAAGAATTACCATTTCAACAACATCGCCTGGGGCAAAGCCAAGGATCCCGCGAGCCCGGTGGTCAACTGCGCCGCCTTCCAGGAAATCCACAGCTATCAGAACACCTTTTTTCACAACACCGTCTATAACTACAACGCCGGCTCCCGCCGCCAGGCACCCGTCGCCGGGCGCAACAAATACCTCGCTAACATTTGGTCCGGCATCGGCAAGCACGTCTTTCGCCACGCCGATCCCGCCAAAACCGCCGCCGAGGGCAACGCCAAAGACGCCGGCCCCGCCAAAGAGCATTTCGCGCTCGAACTCAATGCCTACGCCCGCAACATCTTCCACGATTTCGCCGAGATGGGCGTGCTCGAACCCTCGGGCCGCTGGCTGCTTTCGTTCGACGATTTCCAGGCCGCGCTGCTAAAGAACCAGGCGCTGGTGACCGAATTAGGGCGAGTCAGCGCCACTCCGCCGCTGCGCGAACCGGCCAAAGGCGATTTCCGCCCGTCCGACGCTTCCGCCGCGGTGGACCATGGCGTCAAGGTGTTTGTCCCTTGGGCGCTCTCCGGCGTGGTCGCCGAGTGGAACTTTTACCCCGCCGGCAATGATCCCGCGCACATCGTGGACGAGCATTGGTATATGACCGATTACCACGTCTCCCGCGAAAACTACCACGACCGCCCCATGTACCCCCTCAAGGGCGTCAACATCGGCGCGACCGATTATGTTCAAGGCCCGCTGGAGGATTGGATTCGCGGCGCGCTCCAACTCTCCCCCGCCAAAAAACAATACGCCATGCTCGCCAACGCGGCGATGATGAAGCCGTTCTCGTTCCGGGATTTGAAGAAAAGCCGCCACGAAAACCCCAAGCCCGAGGCCCACACCGTCGCCGGCGAGGCGTTGAAGAACCCGCAAATTTACGGCGGCAATTTGCTGCTCGAAATCTATTTCAAAACCGCCCCCGGCCACACCGGCGGCGTTTTGATCGAGAAAATGAAAAGCAGCGGCTACAGCCTGGTCATTGGCGCGGACGGGCAGCTATCAGTCACCCTCAAGGGCGCCACCGGCGCGGCTTCCGCGCTCAGCCAGGCTAGGGTCAACGATGGCCAATGGCATCATGCGATTGCCGAGGCGGACCGCCGCGCCAAAACGCTCACCCTTTACCTCGACGGCCGCCCCAACGCCTCCGCGCCGGGCCTCGACTCCTCCGTCTCGCTCGCCAACGACGGCGACCTGCTGGTCGGCGGCACCCCCGCCGGGCGGTTTCTGGACGGGGCCATTGATTTTCTACGGATCGCGCACGGCACCCTGGCCGACGCCGACACCACCGTCGAGGAGCTTTACGCCTGGCAATTCAACGGCCCGTTCCTGCGCGATTTTGCCGGCCGCCCGCCCGCCGGCGCCCGCCGCGACGCCGGCGCGCTGGAGAAAACGCCCTGAGCTGGCGGCCTGACTTGACGTTCCCGCGCGTTGATGGAATCTTCAAAAGCATGAGAACGAGCGTTGTTGCCGGCCTGGCTTTCATCCTGAGTCTGCCGTCCGTCTGGGCCGCGCCGGAAGGCGGCCAGGCCAAGCGTCCCCAAGCGGAAAAAGTGCCCATCCTGCAAAGTTGGAGCGGCAAGCTGGCGAACAAAGCTTTACGCCGCTTTGAACCGGCGGAAGGCTTCATCCTGGAGGCGCCGGCCTGGGCCAAACTATGGCAAGCCTGGCGACCGGAAGAGGAAATACCGGCGCTGGATTTTCAAACGGAAATGGCGCTGGTGCTGACCGCCGACGGCCCCAACAGCGTGGGTTGCGTCCCCACGCATGACGGCCGGGGCAATGTGCGCGCCCTCGGCATGAGCACCCTGATCGGCGGCCCGGGATTCGGCTACCTGCTGCTGCGCGTCTCGCGCGAGGGGATTAAAACCGTCAACGGCAAGCCCCTGCCCGGCGTGGAGCCGCCGCCCGTCAATCCCCCCGGGCAAAAAGCGAAACCTTCCTTTGGGCAAGTGGGGCCCTTCTCCCTTCCTGGGGCCGCCCGTCAATCCCCCCGGGCAAAAAGCGAAACGGCCTCGTCCCGGGTTCGTCCCGGGTTCGGCCGGAGGCGGAGTGGATGGTTCGGCGGTCAGTTCGGCCGTGCCGCCGCATGACGGACAACAGGACCCTCCCGCCATCAACACTTCGGCGTTGGCGCCCATTCAAGAAATCAAGGGGATCACTCCCCCCGCGGCGTTATTGGAGGCCTCCAATCCCAGGAAACCCAGCGTGCTCAAGAACGCCAAGGAGGCCGCCGAGCAACTGGCCAAAGAGGACGCGGAAAAACTGGCCCGGGAAGTGGACTTCAACCGGCAGATCGTCCTGGTCTTTGCTTGGCGCGGCTCCGGCCAGGACAAATTGGATCCTGCCGTCGCGGAATCCTACCCCGAACAGATTTTTTTCACTTACCGGCCCGGGCGCACCCGCGACCTTCGCCCGCATGCGCGGGTGTTTGCCCTTCGCGCCAATGTGAACTGGAGCGTCAAATAGGCGGCGCTCAGCGGCGAAGTCCCGCCAAGATGGCCGCCGCCACCGGCTCGGCCAGTTTCGCCGAGCCTTCCTTGGTGAAGTGAACGTTGGCGGGCAATTGAATTTTTTCCAATTGCGGCAGGGCGAAAGCGTAAAGGTCGTTGATGGCCACGCCTTCGCGCTCCATAATCCGCCGGGCGGCCGCGTTGAACATCGCCACATCCTCCGGCCGGCGCGGCGGATTGACTTTTCCCTCCGGCACCGGCGTCGTCGAAGCCCAAATCAGTTTGGCGCCGGTTTTCTTGAGGCGCGCCACCAATTGCTCGAGGTTTTTCTCGTATTGCGCCAGCGGTACCTGATGCTGGCCGTTGGTCATGATTTTCAGATCGTGCAACCCCCAATTGAAATGGATGACGTCCCATTGGCCGTCGCCCAGCCACTGGTCCAGGCGCGCCAGGCCGTTGGTCGTGGGGCCGCCATTGGTCGGGATGCGGTGAACATTGGCCTTCCCGGCCAGCAACTCGCGGACGGGCAGCGTGTAGCCGATGGAGATGGAGTCGCCAATCAACAACACCCGCGGCAGATTGGGCGCGTCCTTGATGGGTTGCATCGCCGGCTCGGCGGGACGCGCGGCCATCAGGCTCGCGGATGTCCAACTGGCCAGCAGCGAAAAAAGCAACCCCAGCGCCGCCAGCAGTGGCGCTGGCTGATAAGTTAGAATTGACCGCTTCATTAGAATTTGGGCTTGGGGACGGGCAGCACCATGGGCCGTTCCCGTTCCGGCAACGGCGAGCGGGTTTCCGGCGGCTTGGCGGGGCCGGCGGCGCCCAACTGCAACCGCGCCGGCTCATCCAAAAGCCCCCCGGAGCCGCGCGTCCCCCCCAGGGCGGGAGCCCCGGCGGACAGCACATCCCGGCGGGCGGGCCGGCTTAATTCCAAATCGCGCATGGCGCTGGGCAAGGCCTCCAACCGGGCGGCATTCCCCAGGGGATCAATCAGGCCCGGGCCTTTGTCGGGCAGCGTGGAGAAATTGCGGTTGTCCAGCATCTGTTGAAATTCCCGCGTGCGCAGCTCGCGATCGCGCTCCCGCCGCGCTTGCTCCCGGGCGTCGCTGAAAAGGTCGCTCAAAGTCAGGTCGCCCCCCCGGGCCAACGGCCCGCGGTTTTCGCCGCTTTGCGCGCCGCCGCTGTCGCCCCACCCCGGGGCGAAGAGCGGTTTGCTGTCGGGCCGGTTTCCCGATCGCCCGGCGCCGCCCGGATGGTCAAACTCATCCCGATCCCGCTCGTTGTCCGCGCGCGGATTGGCTTCGCCCCGCGCCTCGCCCTTGCGGGCTTCCGGCCGCGCGTCTTCCAAGCGCCGCTGAAAATACTCCTCCATCAGGCTGCGTTTCTTGGCGGGCCGCCCGTCGGGTCCAATTTGCGGCACCTTGAAAATCTCCTCGACCGAAGGCTGGCGATTGGCGTTTTCCGGCAGAGCGAAAATCCAACTGTTTTTCCAGTCCCCTTTCTCCCGCTCGTCCTTGTCCGGCAGCATGGGCGGGGGATGCGTGCGCAAGGGCGCCAGCGGCCCGACCACCGGCCCCAGCGAATTTCCCGGCTTGAGCGACTCAAAGGGACGGTTCAGGTATTGTTCGAGCGGATTGCTCTTGGGCGCCTCAACCTTTCGGCTGTTCGAGGAAAATTCAATGGGGTCGCCCGCTTGCGCGCCAGCGGACAACCAAAGCCCCGCGAGCGCCGCCTGCCAGAACAGGCGCCGCCGTGGTCTCGACGCGCGTTGCGGAACTTTCGCCATCTTCCAACGCTTACACTAACTGGCGCCGCCAAGCGCGTCAAATAGAAAGGTCGGTGGCGGGCGGACGCGAAACAAAACATGGATTTTTCGTCCCCTGGAAAAATTTTGTCTTGGGCCCCTGAAACCCGGACTGGTTTTTCCGCTTTGCCTGGCGCCAAAATTCGGGTAATGCTCGGGGCATGTCAAAGACCCAATCGCAAGCTGTTGCCGCGCGCCTGGACCGGCGCGGTTTTCTTTTGACGACCGGCGCCGCCGCGGCGGCTTTCTCGCTGGTTCCCCGTCATGTTCTGGGCGGGCCGCGTTTTGTGGCGCCCAGCGAAAAGGTCAACATCGCGCTCGTGGGCGCGGGCGGCCAGGGACGCAGCAATTTGCAAGGGCTGTTCCTCGAGAAAGACGCCCAAGTGGTCGCCGTGGCCGATCCGGTGCAATCGGTCAGCCTCGAGGATTTTTATTACAAGGGGACCGGGGGGCGCTCCGCCACGCGGACGCTCATCGAAAAACAATATCAAGGGAAGGATCCCCAGTTCCGGTGCGTGGAATACGACGATTTCCGGGTGATGCTGGAAAAAGAGAAGGGCCTGGATGCCGTCCTTTGCGCGACGCCGGACCATCTGCACGCCTGCGTTTCGGTGCTGTCCATGCGGGCCGGCAAACATGTCTATTGCGAGAAGCCGCTGACGCATAACTTGTGGGAGGCGCGGCTGGTGGCCAAGGTGGCAAAGGAAACCGGGGTGGCAACGCAGATGGGCAACCAGGGACATTCCACGGAAGGCATCCGCCTGACTCGCGAGTGGGTGGCGGCCGGCGCCATCGGGGCGGTGCGCGAAGTGCATGCCTGGGTGCGCACCTCGCGCTGGAATCCGACGTTGACGGGACGGCCAACCGAAACGCCGCCGGTGCCGGCGGGATTCAATTGGGACTTATGGCTGGGGCCGCGCGAGCCGCGGCCGTATCACCCGGCGTATGTTCCGGTCAAATGGCGCGATTTCTGGGCGTTTGGCGGGGGCGGCTTGGGCGATTTTGGCTGCCACGACATGGACCCCGCCTGCTGGGCGCTCGATTTGGCGGCACCGGAAACGATCGAGGCCCGGGGTGCCGGCCCCACCAATGCGGAGATCGTTCCACACGGCTGCCTGGTTTATTACCGGTTTCCCGCGCGCGACAAACATCCACCGGTGAAACTCGTTTGGCACGATGGCGGATTGATGCCGGAGCGTCCTGAGGCCATCCCCGAGGACGAACCGCTGCCGAGCCGCGGCTCCATTTTTTACGGGGAAAAGGGGGTCATGCTGGGCGGCGGGCTGACGGGCAAGCCGCGGCTTTATCCCGAATCCCTGGACCAATCGTTTCAGCGGCCCGCGCCCACCATCGCCCGTTCCAAAGGCCATCACCGCGATTGGCTCGATGCCTGCAAAGGCGGCCCGCCCGCCAGCAGCAACTTCGAGTATGGCGCGCGCCTGACCGAGATCACCCTGCTGGGCATCCTGTCGTTGCGCGTCGGCAAGCGGATTCACTGGGACGCGGCCAACCTGAAAGCCAAAGGATTGCCCGCCGCCGATCCCATCATCCGCGAGCCGTATCGCAAGGAATGGGAGATCGCGTGAACGAAATACCGGTCGTCCGGCTCCGGCAATTAAAATGCTCGCGGTAACGTCTCTAATCGTTAATCGAGGCGGAGCGTTTTATTAGCCACTCGCCGTCTGGCATGGAATGACTAGGGAAACCCGGGCGGCACGCATGCGCTGTAGCAGGTTTTCGGCGAGGGATTCAAAGTCTCTGCGCGCATCTACGACCGCCTGAGCGTGATTGCCGATGGCTCCATCAGCCGGGGTCAAATCAAAGATAGGCTTGCGCGCCTCCTGTCCCATGGGAATGAGGCTGCGGTAATGCCGCAAAGTGGCCAGACAATGAGGATCCTGGGCTGGAACCGTATCCACCGCCGGTTCACCGAGGACGCTTTCGTGATAGATTCCGGGCATTCGATTGACCCATTTGTCATAAGCCTTGACCGGCCGACTCAAGCGGATGCCGTGCTGTTGAACGATGTATCCCAAGGGCAACATTTGGCCTTGCGGCAAAGGAAAGGTTGGATTTGCCCAGTTTTCCTTTCGTTTATTCCAGAGATTGCGCCATGAACGAAGCGCCGGGCCCAGATTCCGCAAGCCTTGCAGGGAGAATAAATCCGCACCTAGCGGAATGGCGATAAAGTCCGAGGCAATCAGGGCCGACCGGTTGATCGCGCCAAGGTTTGGGCCAACGTCCACAAGGATCAAATCGGCTTGCGCCTCATGAGCGGCTATTTGAGCAACCTGCCAAAAAGCGGTCAGAATGCGAAAGGGCCGGTAGAGATTGTTGTCTCCCATGCTCTCAGGCCATACGGCCGAGAGTGTTTCCTCGAAGCTGGCCAGCCCAACATCGCCCGGAACCAAGTGAAGGGTTGGCGAGAGGCTTTTCAGCTTTGGTGGCAGCAAATCTCCAACTTGGGTGAGGGGTTCCACGGCGCGATAGACGGTGGTTGCGCCGGACCGTGTCTCCCAAAGGTCGCCAATTTCGTCCTCCTCCAGGAAAGCCGCTGTAAGATTGGCTTGCGCATCCAAGTCAACGGCAACCACCTTGCGACCAAGCCGGGAAAACATCCAAGACAGGTGATAGGCCAGGGATGTTTTTCCCACGCCGCCCTTGTTGTTGAAAAAGGTCAGAACAGGAACACTCATGGTCTTCTCCTGACGACGGCTAAAACGGTGGTTGGCTCAATTTGGAATTGAAGCGGCGGATTGCCGTTGCGCTCAAGTTGAGCGCGGGCCGTTTGAATGCCGATGCCGAATCTTTGCACGAAGCCCATTACCTTCATGGCGTCAGCGAGGTTTGGATTACGATAATCGGTGATGCCAGGCCGGCCGAAGTTCTCGGCCGTCACCACGCCAAACGGCCCGCCGGGGTTAATGATCTCAATGCGGTCATCAAACCAATAGACACGAACAGGGGCGTTGGTATTTTCGTAGGTGCGGTGCATGATCGCGTTGCGGATCAGTTGCTGGAGCGCCACGCGCGGGAAAGGAGTCACTCTGATCTCCTGGCTGCCAGTCGCAATATCCACACTCGTGCGATTGTGCGCATCAATTTTTTCATCAGCTCTCCGCAGAATTTGAGCCAGCGGACCATCCAGCACGGCCTCATCCGAAATGGGATCGGCTTGGGTCGTGCCGGCAATGCGGAGGAACTGGATAAAAGCGCCGGGAATCCAGTCGCGTGGTGAAATGCCCAGCACAAGCATTCCCAATAGGGTTGGCACTGGATTATCCACCGAAGCGATCATCCGGCATGACGCCAGGCGTTGTTCGTAGGTTCGCTCGTTGCTTAGCAACACGTCGGGGGCAAACGCGTTGGGAAGATATTCCTGTTCAAAAACGGTGCGACTAAGAGCGGCCAGGCCGCATGAGGGAAGCGGCTGCACATCAAAGGGAATATCGCGGTGGCGTCTTTTTTCATTCAAAATCCTCTCGTCCTGGGCGGTGGCGATGGCGCGGCGAGGACCAGGGCGAATCCAAATTCGTCCGCGGTAACGAACCGGCGGCGTGTCCGAAGGTTGGACGGTGACGACCGCCATCTCCGACCCGCGGAGCACCCGTTTTTCAACGATAAGCGCCGGCGGCGGCAACATGTTGCCGTCGGTGCGAATATCCGCCAGCGTTCGCAGCAAGTCATCCGTGATGGGCAAACCCGAGGGGGTTCCATCATCCCTCGCCCCTACGAAAAGAACCCCGGGACGCCGATGATCGGGCAAATCGTTGGCGAAGGCGCAAACCGCCTGGCGGCCTGTTTCGGGGGCGTCTCCTCGCCAAGACTCCTTCCGCTCGGCCAGGTCCGATTCTGTCGAGGCGAGGAGCGTTTCAAGTTCGGTGTCTGTATAAAGCATTAGGACGGGCGTTTTTTGTGCCTCAAGGCCCACAAAGCCACCGTAAAAGATGGCTAGGCGATGTCAAGAGGCATTTGAATGCATTTCCCCAAAACCCATCCCCAGTACAGCGCCGGCCCCGCATTTTCAAGGATACATACTTAGTGCCTGGCCGAAAACAGGTGATTATTTGCGATGCCGCGAGGGCAAGTGATCCAGTTTTAGACCGGCGGCCCAAAATTTCGTTCAATTGGCATCGATCTGCCTTTTTTAAGCGTTTTC
>Ga0101944_10002227_pt1 | contig 32732 bp, 30 predicted proteins | sample DewCreD2012metaG_FD_75245 | JGI IMG/M metagenome (GOLD analysis project Ga0101944, IMG submission 75245) | Hot spring sediment bacterial and archeal communities from British Columbia, Canada, to study Microbial Dark Matter (Phase II) - Dewar... ... | reverse complement strand
GGCTGCCAGCTGGCCGGTCTCGCTGGTCGCGGCATAGACGACATCGCCCGCAAGGCCGGCACGCGCCAGCGCCTCGACCGCCCGCGCCCGGTAGACGCAGGGCGAGGGCGCCAGCACCAGTGGCACCGTCCGCGCCGGCGGCGCGGCCGCAAGCGGCGCCGGCCCCACCCAGGCGAGCGGCTCGTGGCGCAGCAGGCGCGCGCCCGGCATGACCCGCTCGGGATCCTGCTTGATGAGGATGAGGTCGAAGGCGCCGGCCTCGAACTGCTCGACGAGATGGAGCGTCAGGTCGCAGCGGACATGCAGCCGCACCTGCGGATGGCTGGCCACGAACTCGGCGAGGATGGCGGGGAGGTCGGCGCCCGCGACATCCTCCGGGCAGCCCAGCCGGACATCTCCCGCCACCTCCCCATCGCGGAACCGCGCCACCAGCGCGCCGGCCGCCTCGACCACCGCCCGCGCCGGGGCCACCAGCCGCTCGCCCGCACCCGTCAGCGCGACGGCGCGGGTCGTGCGCTCGAACAGCCGGGCCTCGAGCAGCGCCTCCAGCCGGCGAAGCTGGGCCGAGACGGCCGACTGGGTGCGCCCGATGCGCGCGGCGGTGCGGGTGAAGCTTCCCGTCTCGGCAAGGTCGAGAAAGGTCAGGAGCAGGGGAATGTCGGGCAGCTGCATGCGCCCGCCCCTGCCATGGTCGCGCGGACTCATCAATTCTGTTTGTGAATAGGGCGATGTTTTTTCGTTTCCCGCGCGTCTTCGACCTGACTTATCGCGGCCATGACAAGAAAGGGGTCATCCATGCAGTCCGCCGTCCTCATCGAGAACCTGGTCTCGCCGATCACCATCGCCTTCCTGCTGGGCATGCTGGCCTCGGCGATCCGCTCGGACCTCGAGATTCCCGAGCCGGTCATCCGGATCATCTCGATCTATCTCCTGTTCTCGATCGGCCTGCAGGGCGGGCAGGAGCTGTCGCAGGTGCGGCTTGCCGAAGTCGCCGGCGGGCTGGGGGTCGTCGCGCTGCTGGTGATCCTGCTTCCGCTCACCGCCTTTGTCGTCGCCCGCTACCTGCTGCGGCTGCCGGTTCCCGACGCGACCGGGGTGGCCGCGCTCTACGGCTCGGTGTCGTCGGTCACCTTCCTGGTGGCGCGCACCTACGCCGAGACCATGGGAACCCCGATGGACGGCTATGTGACCGGCCTGGTCGCCCTGCTCGAGCTGGCCATCCTGGTGGCGCTGCTCCTCGGGCGGATGGCGATGGCGCGCACCGCCGATGTCCATGTGCCGGCAGGCGAGATCCTGATGGAGACGCTGCGCGGCCGCGGCCTGCTGCTGCTGGGTGGCGGGCTCGTCATGGGGGCCGTGATCGGCGAGAGGAACTTCGCGCGAATCGAGCCCTTCTTCGTCGATCTCTTCCGTGGCGTGCTGGTGCTGTTCCTGCTCGAGATGGGGATGGCCGCTGCCCGCCAGCTGCGCAGCTTCGGCGCGGTCGCCGGCCGGATGCTGGTCTTCGGGCTTGCGACCCCGCTGGTGTTCGGCTTCGCGGCCTCGGCGCTGGCCACCTTCGCCGGCCTGTCGGTCGGAAGCGCGGCCGTCATCGGCGCGGTGGCGGCGAGCGCCTCCTATATCGATGCGCCGGCCGCGGTGCGCGCGACCTTCCCCGAGGCCAATCCATCCATCTGGCTGACCGCCTCGCTCGGCATCACCTTCCCTTTCATGATGCTGGCGGGCGTCCCGCTCGTCTACCGGTTCGCGACCCTCTGGGCCGGGCTGTGAGAGATTCCCACCGAAGGAGACATGCCATGACCAGGACCCTCGTGCTGCTGCTGTCGGCCGGTTTCGCCGCCGTTCCCGCCCTGGCACGCACTGCGACCTGCACGACCGCCAGCGAAGCCGAGATCGCCGGCCTGTTCGACCGCTGGAACGCGAGCCTCGCGACGCTCGACCCGGCAAGGGTGACGGCCAACTATGCCAGCGGCGCCGTCCTGCTACCCACCGTCTCGAACCGGCCGCGCACCTCGCCGGCGCTGATCGAGGACTATTTCGTCACCTTCCTGCAGGCAAAGCCGCAGGGTCGGATCAACGAGCGGCACGTCACCATCGGTTGCGACATGGCCACCGACGTCGGCGTCTACACCTTCACGCTGGCGAACCCGGACGGCAGCAGCCGGCAGGTCGTCGCCCGCTACTCGTTCGTCTATGTGCCCGAGGGCGGCACCTGGAAGATCCTGCACCACCATTCGAGCGCCATGCCCGAGCCGGTGGCGGCGGCGACCGCGCCCTGAGGCCGGTCGCGCCGGCGCCTGCCTCAGCCGTTAAGGGGCGGGTCGCCCGCGCGGTCGCCCTTCACCCAGCGGATGGTGCCCGAGGAGGCGCGCATCACGACCGACTCGGTGGTGATGCGCCCGCCGGGCAGCCGCTTCACGCCTTTCAGCAGCGAGCCGTCGGTGACGCCGGTCGCCGCGAAGATGACGTCGCCACGCGCCAGGTCTTCCAGGCGGTAGATGCGGTCGAGATCGGTGATGCCCACCTTGCGGGCGCGCGCCTTCTCGTCCTCGTTGCGGAAGACAAGCCGGCCCTCGAACTGGCCGCCGACGCAGCGCAGCGCGGCAGCCGCGAGCACGCCCTCGGGCGCGCCGCCTTGCCCAAGGTAGATGTCGATCGTCGTCTCGGGGTTGGTGACGGCGATCACGCCGGCGACGTCGCCGTCGGGGATCAGGTGGATGCCGCAGCCCAGCGCGCGCAGCTCGCGGATGAGGGCCTCGTGGCGCGGCCGGTCGAGGACGCAGGCGATGATGTCGGAGGGCTGGACGCCCCTGGCACCGGCGAGCGCGCGCACATTGTCGGAAGGGCTTCGCTCGAGGCTGACGAGGCCCGGCGGGTAGCCGGGGCCGATGGCCAGCTTGTCCATGTAGACGTCGGGCGCGTTCAGGAGGCCGCCTTCCTCGGCGATCGCCAGCACGGCGAGCGCGTTGGGGCCGGCCTTGGCGGTGATGGTGGTGCCTTCCAGCGGGTCGAGCGCAATGTCGATTCGCGGCCCCTCGCCGGTGCCCACCTTCTCGCCGATGAAGAGCATCGGCGCCTCGTCGCGCTCGCCCTCGCCGATCACCACCCGGCCGTCGAAGGCGAGCTGGTTCAGCGCCTGGCGCATGGCATTGACGGCGGCCTGGTCGGCCGCCTTCTCGTCGCCCCGGCCGATCAGGCGCGAGGCCGCGATCGCGGCATATTCGGTCACCCGCACCATTTCGAGCACGAGGACCCGATCGAGCACCGACGAGGGCTCGAGGCCGGTCGGCTGGCTGGTCCCGGCGGGCCGGGGAGAACTGGCCATGGTCATCCTTCCGCTGGCAATATGGGCATCAGAAGCGGCGCGCCCGTGACGCTGTCGAGCCGCGCCATCGCGGCAACGGCCGCCCGCGCGGCCGGTTCAGCACATTCGTGCGTCACCATCACGACAAGCGCGAGATCGTCCGGGCCGGGGGCGGGCTGCACCAGGCTCTCGATCGAGACCCCGGCGTCGCGCAGCGCCGCCGTCAGTTCGGCGAGCACGCCCGGCCGGTCGAGCACGGTGAGGCGCAGGTAGAAGCGGCCCGAGCGGGCGGCGGGCGGCGCGGGCGGCAGCGCAGCGAGACGTGCCGCCGGCATCGAGAAGGCCGGGCCGGCCTCGCCGCGGGCAATGGCGATGAGGTCGGCTACCACCGCGCTGGCGGTGGGGCCGGCGCCGGCGCCGCGGCCGGTGAAGGTCAGGCGCCCGACAAAGTCGCCCTCGACGACCACGGCATTCAGGGGGCCGGTAACGGCGGCCAGCGGATGCGTCCGGGGCACGAGGCAGGGAGCAACCGACTGGGCGAGGCTGTCCCCCAGCCGCTCGGCGCGGCCGACGAGGCGGACTTCGTGGCCCAGGCGCGCGGCCTCGCGGATGTCGACCAGCGCGACACCGCGAATCCCCTCGATGGCAACCGACGCGAAGTCGGGCCGGCTGCCGAAGGCGAGGCTGGCGAGGATGGCCAGCTTGTGGGCGGCGTCGATGCCGTCGATGTCGAAGCCGGGGTCGGCTTCGGCAAAGCCATGCTCCTGTGCGTCCTTCAGCACAGGCCCGAACTCCAGGCCGTCGGCGGCCATCCGGGTCAGGATATAGTTGCAGGTGCCGTTGAGGATGCCGTGGACGCTCGAGAGGTGGTTGGCGGCCGCGCCTTCGCGCAGGCCCTTGATGACCGGGATGCCGCCGGCGACCGCCGCTTCGAAGCGCAAGGGGGCACCGGCTTCGTCCGACAGCGTTGCCAGCTCGACACCATGGTGGGCGAGCATCGCCTTGTTGGCGGTGACCAGCGGCCGCCCGGCGGCCAGCGTCTCGCGGGCAAGCGTCAGCGCCGGGCCATCGGCGCCGCCGACCAGCTCGACGACAACATCGACATCCTCGCGGGTGGCAAGCCGGCCGGCGTCATCCTCCCAGGCGAGGCCGGCCAGGTCGATTCCGCGCTCGCGGTGCCGGTCGCGCGCGCTGACGGCGGTGACGCGGATGGGCCGTCCGGCGCGCGAGGCCACCAGCGCCGCATTGGCCTCGAGCAGGCGGATGACGCCCGCACCCACGGTGCCGAGCCCGGCAAGGCCGATGCGCAAGGGGGGAGACATGGGGGCTGCCTTAGCGGGGCACCGGCGCGGGCGGAAGGGGGCGGGGTGGCCGACGGCGCCGGGAACCCGGCGTGGGACAGACGTCAGGCGTTCGCCCGGGCGGGGGTGTTGACTCCCATCGACTGCAGGTAGCGGCGGATGTTGCGGGCGGCCTGGCGCAGGCGCTGCTCGTTCTCGACGAGGGCGATGCGCACGAAGCCCTCGCCCTCCTCGCCATAGCCGACGCCCGGCGCCACCGCGACTCCGGCGTGGCCGAGCAACTGTTTCGCGAACTCGAGGCTGCCCAGATGGCTGAGCGCGGGTGGCAGCGGCGCCCAGGCGAACATCGAGGCGGGCGGGGGCGGAATCTCCCAGCCGGCGCGGCCGAAGGCTTCCACCAGCACGTCGCGGCGCTTGTGGTAGAGCGCGCGGTTCGCCTCGACAATGTCCTGTGGGCCATTGAGCGCGGCGACCGCGGCGGCCTGGATGGGAGTGAAGGCGCCGTAGTCGAGGTAGCTCTTCACCCGCGTCATGGCCGCGATCAGCTTGGCGTTGCCAACCGCGAAGCCGACGCGCCAGCCAGCCATCGAGTAGGTCTTGGACATGCTGGTGAACTCGACCGCGACGTCCCTGGCGCCGGGGACTTCCAGGATCGAGCGGGTCGGCTTGCCGTCGAAGTAGAGCTCCGAATAGGCAAGGTCGGAAAGGACCCAGACCTTGTGCTCGCGCGCCCAGGCGACGAGCCGCTCGTAGAAGGGAAGCTCGACCGTCTCGGCGGTGGGGTTGGAGGGGTAGTTCACAACCAGCACCGAGGGGCGCGGCACGGTGAAGCGCATCGCGCGCTCCAGGCTCTCGAAATAATGGTCGTCGGGCGTGGTGGGCACCGAGCGGATGGTGGCACCCGCGAGGATGAAGCCGAAGGTGTGGATGGGATAGCTGGGGTTGGGCGCGAGCACCACGTCGCCGGGCGCGGTGATGGCGGTGGCGAGGCTGGCGAGGCCCTCTTTCGAGCCCATGGTGACGACGATCTCGGTCTCGGGGTCGAGGCTGACTCCGAAGCGCCGCTCGTAATAGGCGGCCTGCGCGCGGCGGAGGCCCGGGATGCCGCGCGAGGCGGAATAGCCGTGCGCGTCGGGCTTGGCGGCCACTTCGGCGAGCTTGGCGATGACATGGGGCGGCGGCGGCAGGTCGGGATTGCCCATGCCCAGATCGATGATGTCGTCGCCGCGGGCACGTGCCGCGGCGCGCATCGCATTCACTTCGGCGATGACATAGGGCGGCAAGCGCCTCATGCGGTAGAATTCTTCCATCGAACCTGTCCCGGCTTGGCCCGTCCTCCCTGCCACAGCCGCCGCGGCCTGCCTATCCCCGGATGACTTGGGGCAGCACGGCCGCTATGGGCCGGTAGAGCGGACGGGAGCAGGCGATGGCAAGGCGCAAGGCGGGCGGCAGCGGGACGGGAAGCGGTCGGGAAGGCGCAGGCGCCCGGACACCGCCGGCCGCGCGCGCGACGGCTGCACCGAAGGCCAGGGCCAAGGCGGCCGTCAGGCCGAAGGAGGCTCCGAAGGCCGCGCCGCGCCCCGGGCCGGCCGAAGCAACCCAGGCGACAGCGGCGCGCGCCGATGCGGCCGGCGCGGCCGCCGGCCCGGTCGAGGGGTTCGAGGCGCTGGTCGAGGCCTCGGGCAAGGCGCAGCAGGCGCTCGTCGAGCTGTGGCTCAAGGCGCTGCCCGACGGCCCTGCGCGGTCGGCCGGGCTCGCCGCGCTGTTCGAGCCCTTCACCCAGTGGGCGGAGGCTGGCCGCAAGCTGCTGGCCACCCCGGGCGAGGGGCCGGGCCAGGCCTGGAACCGGCTGTGGGAGGGGTGGTGGACCGACTCGGTCCGGCTGTGGTCGGGCGTGGTCTCGGGGAAGAGCGAGGAAATCCCTGAGCCGGCGCGCAAGGCGGACAAGCGCTTTGCCAGCGAAGCCTGGGGCGCGACGCCGCTGTTCGACTTCCTGCGCCGCTCCTACCTTCTGTCGGCGCACTACCTGATGGAGGCCACCAACCTGCCGGCGCCGCTGCCCGACGAGATGAAGGAGAAGCTGCGCTTCCAGATGCGCCAGCTGGTCGAGGCGATGAGCCCGGCCAACTTCCCCGCGCTCAACCCCGATGTGCTGGAGAAGGCGCGCGAAACGGGCGGGCAAAGCCTGGTCAGGGGCCTCGAGCATCTCGCGCGCGACATCCAGCAGGGCAAGCTGACGATGACGGACGAGACCGCCTTCGAGGTGGGCCGCAACGTCGCGGCCACGCCGGGCAAGGTGGTGTACGAGACCCCGCTGTTCCAGCTGATCCACTATGCGCCGGCAACCCCCACCCAGTTCGAGGTGCCGCTGCTGATCTTCCCGCCCTGGATCAACAAGTTTTACATCCTCGACCTGACGCCCGAGAAGAGCTTCATCCGCTGGGCGGTCGCGCAGGGGCTCACGGTGTTCGTCGTCTCCTGGGCGCAGGCGACGCCCGAGCTCGCGGACGCGACGGTCGATACCTATGTCGGGCAAGGCTATCTCGAAGCGATCGACACGGTGCGCGCCATGACGGGAAGCGGGGCGGTGCACACGATCGGCTATTGCGTGGCGGGAACGACGCTGGCGATCGCGCTGGCCGTCCTGGACGCGCGCGGACAGGCCGATAAGGTGAAGACTGCCACCTTCTTCACCGCCCAGACGGACTTCAGCGAGGCCGGGGACCTGCTGAACTTCGTCGATGACGCGTCGCTGGCCCAGATCGAAGCGCTGGGGAAGGACGGGGTGTTCGACGGGCGCTACCTGGCGCTCACCTTCAACATGCTGCGCCCGTCCGACCTCATCTGGTCCTACGTCGTCAACAACTACATGATGGGCAAGGACTATGTGCCCTTCGACCTGCTCTACTGGAATTCCGACCCGACGAGCGTTCCGGCGCGCTGGCACCTCGACTATCTGAAGGACCTCTACCGCGACAACCGGCTGGCCCGCCCCGGAGGGCTCGAGGTGCTGGGGGTGCCCATCGACCTCGCCCGGGTCCGAACGCCCGCCTATGTGCAGGCCGGCAAGGAGGATCACATCGCCCCGGCCGCCTCCAGCTTCAAGCTGACGAAGCAGCTGAAGGGGCCGGTGCGCTTCATGCTGGCGGGCTCGGGCCATATCGCCGGGGTCGTCAACCCGCCGGCCGCGGGCAAGTACCAGTACTGGACGCTGCCCGAGGGCGTGGCCACGCCCGACAGCCTCGAGGCGTTCCGCGCCGCGGCGGTGGAAACCAGGGGAAGCTGGTGGCCCGACTGGATCGCCTGGCTGGCCCCGCAATCGGGGCCGCAGGTGCCGGCGCGGGTGCCGGGGGCCGCGCCGGGCTTCCCGGCGATCGAGGAGGCGCCGGGTCGCTACGTGAAGGTGCGCATCGCCTGACCGGGCCGCTGCTGTTCCTCGATTCGGGAGTCGGCGGCCTGACGGTGGTCGATGCCGTGCGCGCGCGGCTGGGCGACGTGGGCCTTGTCTATTGTGCCGATACGGGTGGCTTTCCCTACGGCACCAAGAGCGAGGCCGAAGTCTCGGCCCGGGTTGCCGGCCTGCTCGGGCGGCTGGCCGAGCGGCTGTCGCCCGCGCTCATCGTCATCGCCTGCAACACCGCCTCGACGATCGCGCTTTCCTTCGTGCGCGGCGTGCTGGGCGTGCCGGTGGTGGGCACGGTGCCGGCGATCAAGCCGGCGGCCGAGCAGTCGCACAGCCGCGTCATCGGCGTGCTGGGGACGCAAGCGACGGTGCGCCAGCCCTATGTGGCGGACCTCTCGGCGCGCTTTGCCGGCGACTGCACGGTGCTGACCCACGGCGCCGGCGCGCTGGTGGAGGCCGCCGAGGCGAAGCTCAAGGGGCAGGCGCTGCCCGACGGGGTGTGTGCCCGGGCGCTTGCCGGACTGCTCGACCAGCCCGGCGGCGACCGGCTGGATGTGGTGGTGCTGGCCTGCACCCATTTCCCGCTGCTGGCAGACGAGCTGGCGGCGGCGGCGCCGCGGCCGCTCGCCTTCGTGCATGGCGCCGACGGCATCGCCCGGCGAGTCGCGCACCTCCTGGGCGACGACCGGCCGGCGCCGGCCCCCGGGCGCTTCCTGGCAACCACGGACGATCCGGGTCTTGCGTCGCTGGCGCCGGCGCTTAAGGCACGGGGCATCACCGGGTTCGAGCTGCTCTGACGGGGGCTGGGAATGGCAATGACCGACGCCGAGCTGCTGCAGCGGATGCGCACGCGCGTGCCGCCGACCGCGCAGCTCCTGGGCCAGGAGCTGCTGGCGCTCGATTCGGCGGCCGGCACGGTCGAGATGAAATTCTTCGGCAAGCCCGAGTTCTGCAATCCCATGGGCAATGTGCAGGGCGGGATCCTCGCCGCCATGCTCGACGACGCGGCGGCCTTTGCCGTGATCGTGAAATCGGGCCGGCGGATCGTGGTGCCCACCATCGAGTTCAAGGTCAGCTTCCTCGCGCCGGCGCGGATGAACCGCGACATCTTCGCCCATGGGCGCTGCCTGAAGTTCGGGCGCACCATCGCCTTCGCCGAGTCCGACCTGCTCGACCCCGACGGGCGGCTGATCGCGCGGCTGTCGACCTCGTGCATTCCGACACCCCTTGAAGAGGAGGGTTTCCTCGTGGAGCGACAGGCATGAGTACCGACATCCTCTTTTCCCGTCGCGGGCGGATCGGGCTTGTCACCCTCAACCGGCCGGCCGCGCTCAACGCGCTCAACCGGGCCATGTGCGTGGCGCTGCACCGCCAGCTGATGGACTGGGCGATGGACGACGGCGTCGAGGCAGTGGTGGTGGAAGGGGCGGGCGAGCGCGCCTTCTGTGCCGGCGGCGACGTGGTCGGCCTCTACCACGCGGGCCGCGCCGGCTCGCCGGAGTGGGAGGGCTTCTTCCACGACGAGTATCGGATGAACCAGGCGATCGCCCATTATCCCAAGCCCTATGTCGCGCTGGTCGACGGGATCTCGATGGGCGGCGGAGTCGGGATCTCGGTGCACGCGCCGTTCCGGGTCGCCACCGAGCGGACGCTGTTCGCCATGCCCGAGACCGGCATCGGCCTCATCCCCGACGTGGGCGGCACGCACGCGCTGCCGCGCTTTCCGGGCGAGCTGGGCACCTGGGCGGGGCTGACCGGCGCGCGCGTCAGGGGCGGCGACTGCGTGGCCATCGGCTATGCGACGCACTATGTGCCGTCCGCGAGCCTGCCGGCGCTGGTCGAGCGGCTGGCGATGAGCCACGAGAGCATCGCCGAGGTGCTGGCCACCTTCGACACCGAACCCGGCGAGGGCGACCCCGGCGCAGGCAGCCTGGCCGCGCTGGGCGAGGGCATCGACTATCATTTTGCCCATGACGGGGTGGAGGACATCCTCGCCAGCCTCGACGAGGGCGACGACTGGGCGCAGGCGCAGGCGGCCACCATCCGCCGCATGTCGCCCACGAGCTGCAAGCTGACGCTGCACGGGCTTCGCCACGGCCGCCATGCGACGATCGAATCCTGCCTCAGGCTCGAGTATCGGATGGTGTGCGGCATCAAGCACGGCCACGACTTCTTCGAGGGCGTGCGCGCGCAGCTCATCGACAAGGACCGCTCGCCCCGCTGGCAGCCGGCACGGCTCGAGGAAGTCGACCTTGCGCCCTACCTCGCTGCGCCCCCGTCGGGCGATCTCGGCTTTGACTGATCGGCCGGGCAGGGGCCCATCAGCAGGAAGCTGCGCCGCAGCACATAGGGCAGCCGGCCGCTGACCCCCTGGATCTGCGAGACGAACAGGCCGGCATGGTCGCGCCGCACCTCGCTGCGGCCGCTGCTGCCGTTGCTGCAGGTCCAGGAGAGGATGGCGCGGTCGGCGCCGTCCTCCACCACCGTCAGGCGGCAGCCGGGCGGCGGCCCGGCCTCGCTGCCGAACAGGATGAGGTCGGGCGAGGCGAGGCACTGGCGCTGCGCCGGCCCGCCGCCGCGAGTCGCGCTGATCGCATAGAGGCCCGCGGGAAACCCTTCCTTCAGCAGCAGCAGAGACGGCGCCTTGGCAAGGGCCGGGGCGGCCGCCGCGAGGAGGGCCAGGAGCGCAAGGTGGGCAGCAGGCGGCACGGGTCGGCCTACAGGTCCAGCTGGAATCGCCGCGAGCAGAACTGGCAGTCGACCGACACCAGCCCGTCCTCGCCGCGCATGTCCGCCCGTTCGGGCTCGGGAAACCGGAGCAGAACCGAGCGGATATAGGGTTCCGAGCAGCGGCAGCCGCGGCTGAGCGCGATGGCCGGCAGAACGCGCACCTCGTCCTCGTTGTAGAGCCGCCAGAGAAGGTCCTCGAGTGCCAGGCCCGGGTCGGTGAGTTCCTCGCCGGTCAGCGTCGCCGCCAGCGTCTCGACATGCCGCCAGTCGGCGGGTGGCTCGTCGAGGTGCAGCCGCGCGAGGCCCTCCTCGGGCCGGGCGAGATGCTGGACGATGAAGCCGCCAGCCACCAGCTGGCCATCGGACCCGCGCGCGGTGGCGAGGCGGACATGGGTCGGAATCTGCTCCGACTGCCCAAAATAGGCCCCGGCCGCGGCGGCGAGCGAGGCGCCCTCGAGCGGCACGATCCCCTGGTAGCGCTCGGCGCTGGCGCTCTGGTCGAGCGTGATGACGAGATGCGCGCCGCCGAACAGGGCGGGAAGGTCGGCGTGGCGGTCGATCCGACGGTCGGGGTCGGCATCGACATAGCCGCGCAGCGCGCCGTCGAGATAGTCGGCGACCAGCAGGCGGAGCGGGCCGGTGCGGCTTCCGGCCGGCTGGACCTGCAATGTCACCTGCCCTTCCTCGGGGCGCAGCAGCGCGCCGAACAGCGCGGTCAGCGCCAGCGCCTCGGCGAGCAGGCGCGCGACCGTGTCGGGATAGCTGTGGGCGGCCAGAATGTCGCCCAGCGCGGGGCCGAGGCGCACCAGCCGGCCGCGCGCGGCGCGCCGCGGCAGGAGGAAGCCGAGCAGCCGGTCGCTGTCGGCCATGGTCAGCCGAGCTTCCCGAACAGCCACAGGAGGATGGCCTTCTGGGCGTGGATGCGGTTCTCGGCCTCGTCCCAGACGGCCGATTGCGGGCCGTCGATGACCGCGTCGGTCACTTCCTCGCCGCGGTGCGCGGGGAGGCAATGGAGGAAGAGGGCGTGGGGGGCAGCGCGCGCCATGCGGGATGCATCGACCTGGAAGGGGGCAAGGGCAGCGTGGCGCGCGGCGACATCGCTGTCGCCCATCGAGACCCAGGTGTCGGTCACGACCACGTCGGCGCCGTCGAGCACGGCCTCGGGCTCGTGGACGAGCGCGACATCGCCGCCGCGCGCCCGCGCCGCTGCCAGCACCTGCCGGTCAGGCGCATAGGCGGCCGGCGTTGCCAGCCGGAGCGCGAAGCCGAGCAGGCCGGCGGCCTCGATCAGCGAGAAGGCGACATTGTTGCCATCGCCCAGCCAGGCCCAGCGGGTGCCGGCGACCGGGCGGCCGAGCCGTTCCTCGACCGTCAGCACGTCGGCGAGCGCCTGGCAGGGGTGCGAGCGATCGGTGAGGCCGTTGATCACGGGCACGCTGGCGGCCGCCGCGAAGGCCTCGAGATCCGCGTGCGCGCGGGCCCGGATCATCACCGCGTCGGCCATGCGCGAGACGACCCGGGCGGTATCGGCGATGGTCTCGCCGCGCCCGAGCTGGAGATCGCCGGCGGCCATCGTCAGCGTCGCGCCGCCGAGCTGGCGCATGGCCACATCGAACGACAGGCGCGTGCGCGTCGAGGACTTCTCGAAGATCGCCGCCAGCAGGTGCCCGTCGAGCGGCCGTTCCGGGTCGGGTGCGCCGCGCGGGCGCCCGGCGCGCGCCGCCTTCAGCGCGTGCGCGGCCTCCAGCATGGAACGAAGCGCCGGCGCGCCGGCATCCTCCAGCGCCAGGAAGTGCCGCGCCGCCACGACGTCAGGCGGCCTCGGGAACCCTGAAGGCGGCGGCCGCTGCCGACAGCTTCTCGACGCATTCGCGGATATGGTGATCCTCGATGACGAGAGGCGGCAGGACACGCACCACATTGTCGGCCGCCGCGACCGTCAGGATTCCATGGTCGCGGGCATGGGCGACGAAGGCGCGGCTGTCGATATTGAGCTTGAGGCCGAGCATCAGGCCCATGCCGCGCACGCCCTCGAAGATGGCGTGGTTTCCGATCATCTGCTCCAGCGCACCGCGCAGCCTGGCTGCCTTGGCGCGAACCGCCTCGAGGAAGGCGGGCTCGGCGACCACGTCGAGGACGGCATCGCAGGCCGCCATGGCCAGCGGGTTGCCGCCATAGGTCGAGCCGTGGGTGCCCACCACCATGCCGCTGGCGGCGCGTTCGGTGGCAAGGCACGCGCCAACCGGCACGCCGCCGCCGATGCCCTTGGCCACCGCCATGATGTCGGGCGTGAGGCCATATTGCTCGTGCGCGAACAGCGTGCCCGTGCGCCCCACCCCGCACTGCACCTCGTCGAGGATGAGGAGCAGGCCATGGGCATCGCACAGCCGCCGCAGCCCCTGGAGGAACCGGGGGTCGGCCGGGCGCACGCCGCCCTCGCCCTGCACCGGCTCGACGAGGATGCCGCCGATCGAGGAGTCGATCGCGGCCTCGGCGGCGTCGAGGTCGTTGAAGGGAAGCACGCGGAACCAGTCCGGCAGCGGCTCGAAGCCGTCGCGCAGCTTGGCCTGGTCGGTCGCGGCGATCGCCGTCATGGTGCGGCCGTGGAAGGCGTTGGAGAAGGTGAGGATGCGGAACTTGTCGGGCCGGCCGGCCGCGACATGGTGGCGGCGGCAGGTCTTGACCGCGCACTCGATCGCCTCGGCGCCCGAGTTGGTGAAGAAGACGGTATCGGCAAACGTCAGCTCGGTCAGGCGTCGCGCCACCCTCTCCTGCTGCGGCGAGCCGTAGAGGTTGGAGACATGGATGAGCGTGCGCGCGGCGGTCTCGATCGCCTGTGTGAGGTGCGGATGCCCATGGCCGAGGCAGTTGACGGCGATGCCGCTGGCGAAATCCAGCCACTCGCGCCCTTCGGCATCGTAGAGATAGCAGCCGTCGCCGCGCACGGGGGCGACTTCGGAGCGGCCATAGACGGGCATCAGCACGGGGATCATCGGCAGGCGGACCTTGAGACTGGGGACAGCTGGATACCCGGCGACGCCCATCGCCGCCGGAAGCCCGGCCGCTTAGCCCTTCAGGCGCGGATTTTCCACCCCGAACTGAGCGCGGCATGGCAGGCCCACCAGAGCAGCGCGACGAGGGCCGAAAGGAAGGCGAGTCCGACGGCAAGACGGGTCTCGGCGACCCCGATGAAGCCGGCGCGAAAGCCGTCGATGATGTAGAAGAAGGGATTGAAGGCCGACAGCGTCTGCGCCCAGCCGGGCAGCCGGTCGATGGCATAGAAGGTGCCCGACAGCAGGGTGAGCGGCTGCACCAGGAAGTTGGTGACGGCAGCGCCATGGTCGAACTTGTCGGCCCAGATGCCGGTCAGCACGCCGATGAGCGCCAGCAGCATCGCTCCCAGCGTGCCGAAGGCCAGCACCAGCAGCGGATGGGCGATGGAAACCGACACGCCGGGCCACAGGAGCATGATCGACCAGATGGCCAGCCCCACCAGCCAGGCGCGCGTGACGGCCCCGGCGACGAAGCAGAACAGCACTTCCGTCCAGCTGAGCGGCGGCATCAGGATATCCACGATGGTGCCCTGCATCTTGCCGATGAGAAGCGTGGAGGTGGTGTTCTGGAAGGCGTTCTGGATCATGCCCATGACGATGAGGCCAGGCGCGAGGAAGGCGCCATAGGGCACGCCGAGCACTTCGCGCTTGAGCCCTCCCAGCGCGACCAGGAAGATGGCGAGGAACAGGAGGGTGGTGATCGCCGGCGCCCAGATCGTCTGCAGCTGCACCTTGAAGAAGCGGCGCACTTCCTTCAGATAGAGGGTCTGGATGCCCGTCCAGTTGGCGCCGCGGATCACCGGGACACCCGGGGGCCGCAGCGGTCCGGCGACGGGCGGATGCTCCCTGTTCATGGCCCGTCTCCTACCGTTGCGGTCGGCCGGTGCACAAGCCGGGGGCGCGGACAAGCGACGGCGCCGGACGAGGCGCCGGCCGAGGAAAGGATTGACCATGGCCTGGACGGAAGAGCGCATCGCGCTGTTGACCCAGTATTGGCAGGAAGGCCGCTCGGCCTCGCAGATTGCCGAGGCGCTGGGCGAGGGGCTGACGCGCAACGCCGTCATCGGCAAGGCGCACCGGCTGGGGCTGGCGCAGCGACCGTCGCCGGTGAAGGCAGCGGAAGGCAAGGCGCCCGCGCGGGCTGCCCGACCGGCCGCCAAGGCCGCCGCCGGGGCGCCCGAGCCCGTGGCGTCCGCGCCCGCCGAGGCGGCGAGCCGCCCTGCCCCGGCACCCGACACCGGCAAGGCGCCCCCGGTGGCGCCCGTTGCGGCCGCGCCCGCCGTCGTGCCCCCCGCCGGCGCCGCGCCGGCGCGCAAGGCCGAGCGGCGCGGGGCCAGGACCGCGCGCGTCACCCTTCTCGACCTCAACGACCGCATCTGCAAATGGCCGATCGGGCACCCCGACGAGCCCGACTTCCACTTCTGCGGCAAGCCCGTGAACCCCGGCTTTCCCTATTGCACCGAGCATTGCCTGGTCGCCTACCAGTCGCAGCTGCAGCGGCGCGACCGGCCGGCCGGCCCGCCGCCGCCCTTCCGCCCCAACCTGCCGCGTCCGCGCTGATCCCGCGCCGGATCGCAGGCCAAAGAATGGCCCGGCAGCTTGGGCTGCCGGGCCAGGTGGTTCCTTGGGGAGGAAGGGGAGAAATCAGTAGTTGTAGGCGCGTTCGCCATGCTCGCCGACGTCGAGGCCTTCGCGCTCGACATCGGGAGAGACGCGCAGGCCCGTGACCAGCCGCGCCGCGCCGAAGGCGATGATCGACCCCACGGCCGCCCAGGCGATCGCCACCGCGACCGACTTGACCTGGATCCACAGCTGCGCGCCGAGTTCATAGTCGGCGCCCGCCGGGCCGCCCAGCGCCGCCAGCATGGTGACTGCCGTGCCGACCGAGCCGATGATCCCGCCGAGCCCGTGGATTCCGAACACGTCGAGCGAGTCGTCGAGCCCGAGCTTCGGCTTCACCTGCATCACAAAGAGGCAGCAGAGGAAGCCGGCCACCGCCCCCAGGAGCAGCGCGCCGAAGGGCCCCGAGTTGCCCGCCGCCGGCGTGACCGCGACGAGCCCGGCGATGGCGCCCGAGCAGGCGCCAAGCAGCGAGCCATTGTGACCGGTCGCCTTCTCCGCCAGCATCCAGAACAGGACTCCGGCGGCCGTGGCGACGAAGGTGTTGATGAGCGCAAGGCCGGCGACCCCGTTGGCCTCGAGCGCCGAGCCGGCGTTGAAGCCGAACCAGCCCACCCACAGGAGGCCGGTACCTATCAGCGTCATGGTGAGCGAATGGGGGGGCATCGGCTCCTTGAGGTAGCCCATGCGCTTGCCAAGGAACCAGGCGCCGACCAGCGCGGATACACCGGCGTTGATGTGGACGACGGTGCCGCCGGCGAAATCCAGCGCGCCCCAGCCGAAGATGAGGCCCGTCGTCGCCTCGTCGGCGCCGGCATACCAGACCATGTGCGCGATCGGGTAATAGACGATCATCAGCCAGACGGTCGCGAACACCATGAGGGCGGAGAATTTCATCCGCTCGACGAGCCCGCCGACGACCAGCGCGACGGTAATCGCCGAGAAGGTCATCTGGAAGGCGATGAACACCAGTTCGGGGATGACGACGCCATCGGTGAAGGTGGCTGCCGTCGAGTCGGGGGTGACGCCGGCGAGGAAATATTTCCCCTGGCTGATGAACTGGTTGTAGTCGCCGCCGAAGGACAGGCTGTAGCCTGCGATGATCCACCAGATCATGGCCAGGCTGGCCACGGCGGTCACCTGGGTGAGCACCGAGGCCATGTTCTTGGTGCGCACCAGCCCGCCGTAGAAAAGGGCCAGGCCGGGCACGATCATGAGCATGACGAGGACGGTCGCCACCATCATCCAGGCGGTGTCGCCCTTGTTCGGTACCGGCTTCTCCTCGATCACGGCGACGGCGGTGTCGGTGGCGACGACGGCCGTCTCGGTGGCGGCGGCGACCGCGTCGGGCGAGGCCACCACCTGCGCCACGGCCGGGGCCGCCAGCCCGATGAGGCAGAGCGCGACCGCCCAGCCCAGCGTCCAGAGCTTCATCCAGTTGCCCTCCTTCAATGCCGACGCGCGCATGTCAGAGCGCCGTCTCGTTGAGCTCGCCGGTGCGAATGCGCACCACCTGCCCGAGATCGAGCAGGAAGATCTTGCCGTCGCCGATGGTGCCGGTGTGGGCGGCCTGCTGGATCGTCTCGACCGTGCGCGGCGCCAGTTCGTCGGAAACCGCGACCTCGATCCTAAGCTTGGGCACGAAGCTGGTGGTATATTCGGCCCCGCGGTAGATCTCGGTCTGACCTTTCTGGCGGCCGAACCCCTTGACCTCGCTGACGGTCATGCCGGTCACGCCGATCGCCATCAGCGCCTCGCGCACTTCCTCGAGCCTGAAGGGCTTGATGATGGCCGTAATCAGCTTCAAGCCTACCCCCGCACCTGACCCGCGGGCCATCCCTGCGACGACCCGCTACACCGTCCATGCAGGAATCGTGCCAAGTCAGCGGACCGCGGCCGCTCCTTGTGCATTGCAGCAGAAGCGGGAGGCGCGCCTGCCCGAAAAGCAGGCAGGCAACCCCTGCTGCCCGAGCCCTGCCTAATTTGCGTGCAGCGGACCGGAGGAGTCGGGGTCGGGCCAGTCGAGCAGACGGCGGGCACTCGCGGCATCGCCCGGGTCGACCATCAGGCGCACACCCGGGCCGCCTCCGCCCAGCAGGCCGGCGATGCCGACATCGAACAGGAAGGCGCTGAGGCCCGCCGCCACCAGCCGGCCGCGCAGGATCTCGGCAAGCTGGAGGTCGTGGAGCTGCGCCAGCTCGACAAGCGCCGGGGTTCCCTCGGCCATTTCAGGCAGTGCCGCCGACCGTCAGCCGCTCGACGAGGACGGTCGGCTGACCGACGCCCGCCGGAACCGACTGTCCGCCCTTGCCGCAGGTGCCGATGCCCGGATCGAGGGCGAAGTCGCTGCCGACCGCGCCGATCAGCTGCATCACCGCCGGGCCGTTGCCGATGAGCGTCGCCCCCTTGACCGGGTGGGTCAGGCGGCCCTTCTCGACCGCCCAGGCCTCGGTGCAGGAGAAGACGAACTTGCCCGAGACGATATCGACCTGCCCGCCACCGAAGCTTTTCGCCCAGATGCCGCGATCAACGCGCGCGAGAATCGCCTCCGGGTCCTCGCCGCCGGGGCCGAGGAAGGTGTTGGTCATGCGCGGCATGGGGGCATGGGCGAAGCTCTCGCGGCGGCCGTTGCCGGTCGGCTCCACGCCCGTCAGCCGCGCGTTCAGCCGATCCTGCATGTAGGCCTTCAGGATCCCGTCCTCGATGAGGACGGTGCGCGCGGTCGGCGTGCCCTCGTCGTCGATGTTGAGCGACCCCCGCCGGCCCGGCAGCGTGCCATCGTCGATCACGGTCACGCCCGGTGCGGCCACCCGCTCGCCGAGGCGGCCGGCGAAGATCGAGCTGCCCTTGCGGTTGAAGTCGCCCTCAAGCCCATGGCCGACCGCCTCGTGGAGCAGGATCCCGGGCCAGCCCGGGGCAAGCACGACAGGCATCTCGCCGGCAGGCGCCGGGCGCGCCTCGAGGTTGACGAGTGCCTGTGCGAGTGCCTCGTCGACCGCCCGGCCCCAGGTGGCGGGATCGAACAGCGCCTCGGGGCCGCTGCGCCCGCCGCACCCGAAACTGCCCGATTCGCGCCGGCCATTGGCCTCGACGACAAGGCTGACGTTCAGCCGCACGAGCGGCCGCTGGTCGCGCAGCCGGCGCCCGTCGGCGCGGATGATCTCGACAAGGCTCGATGAGGCCGCAAGGCTGACGGAGACCTGGACGACACGCGGGTCGCGCGCACGGGCGGCCGCGTCGATGGTCTGCAGGAGCGCGACCTTCTCGCCGAAGCCATGGGTCTCGAGCGGATTCACCGAAGCGTAGAGTTGCTGGTTGGTGCCGCGCGGTCCGGCCGCGGGCGGGCGCCGACCCGGGGTCACCAGCGCCAGCGTCTCGGCGGCCCGCGCGATGGCGGCCGCCGACACCTCGCTCGAATGGGCGAAACCGGTCGTCTCGCCCGAGACGGCGCGCAGCCCGAAGCCGCGGCTGGTATCGAAGCTGGCCGTCTTCAGCCGGCCGTCGTCGAACCCCAGCACTTCCGACTGGCTGGCCTGGAGATAGAGTTCGCCATCGTCGTGGGGCACCAGGTGGCGGGCGGCGAGGCGGGCGGCCTCTTCGGGATCGAGCCCGGCATAGAGAAGGTCATCCATGGGCGACGACATGGCGCCTGGGCGCGCGCGGGGGAAGCCCCCGGGGCCCGGGGGTGCACGCGGTCAGTGGTCGCTGCCGCCGTCGCCTTCGAGCAGGAAGCGCCGGTCGCAGTAGGGGCAGTCGACGAAGCCCCGGCCGTCGATCTCCAGCCAGATGCGCGGATGGCCGAGCGCGCCCTCGCCGCCGTCGCAGGAGACACGGCGGACATGGACGACCAGCGTTTCGGGCGGCTCGAGCGGGGGCGAATCGGGCGGCATGGCGCAAGCGCCTAGCGCCAAGGCCCCCGGCGCGGAAGCCCGGGGGGGCAGCTTGCCGTTCGTCGGCCGGCACCGGGCGTTCGTCGACACATCTGCCACTGGCCGAGCGGCGGCGGCCGTCGGTCGAGGCGGGGCGGACGGCGCGGGCGGCACCGGGCAAAGGGCGGTCATGGCGCTGCCGGGGCCGGACCCCACCCCCTCTCGGGCGAGGCCCCGGCAGGTCAGCCACCACAAGAAATGTTTGCCACAGGAGACATGCCATGAAGTCCTTCCCCTTCGCCCCCCTGGCCCTTGCCGCGGCCATCGCGCTGACCGCCCTGCAGACCGCCGCCTTCGCCGGCACGCCCGTTCCCAACGGGCGCACCGAGCGCGTCGAGACGGCCGACCTCAACCTGGCCACCCCCGAAGGCCAGGCGACGCTCGACCGCCGGATCGCCGGCGCGGTCCGGCGGGTCTGCGCCACGCCCGATACCCGCAACGCCCACAGCGTCAACGACTCGCGGGCCTGCGAAGCGCTCGCCAGCGAGATGGCCAGGGTGCTCCGCGACCAGAAGGTGGCGGCCGCGGTCGCCGGCCAGACCCGGGTCGCGCAAGCTCCGGCGGCCCCGGCCGTCAACTGACCTCTCCCGATCCGTCCCTCGACCCTGCCTCTCCGCCCGGTGCCCCACGGCACCGGGCGGCTTTCTTGCGCGGCCCGGTCGGGGGCACGGGCGGCGCTCAGGCCGGCGGGGCGAGCGGCTGCCACACCTCGATCTTGAATCCGTCGGGATCGAGGAACCAGGCGAAGCGGCCGTAGCTTTCCTCGACGACGTCGCCGACCGGCTCCACCCCTTGCGCCTTTGCCCGGGCGATCAGGGCGTGGAGATCGTCGGCGACGAAGTTCAGCATCACCTCGCGGGCGGACGGCGCGAAATAGTCGGTGCCGGCCTCCATCGGGCTCCAGACGGTGCGCGCGCCCGCGCGCGGGCTCACGAATTCGCCCGAGCCCCAGGGCGAGATCTCGATTCCGAAGACGCGGGCATACCAGGCCCGTGTCGCTTCCGGATCGGCGACCTTCACGAACACGCCGCCCAGCCCGATGATCTTCCCCGCCATGGCTTCCTCCCCCGACATCCGTCAGCCGCCGTCGAGAATGGCCGACTTGGCAGCCGCGAGATAGGATCGGCCGATCTTCACGCTGGTGCCGTTGGACAGTTCGGCCGACCAGTTGCCCTGGCCATCGTGGGTGAGACGCGCGACCGCGGCGCGACGGACGATGGCGCCGCGGTGGATGCGCTGGAACTGGGCCGGGTCGAGCCGCGCCTCGAGCGAGGAGATGGTCTCATGGATCAGCCAGGACCGGTCGCCGAGATGCAGGCGCATGTAGTCGCGCTCGGCCTCGATCCAGTCGATGTCCTGCGCGTCCACGCGGCGCAGCTCGCCGCGCAGTCGCCGGTAACCCGGTTCGTACTGCGCCACCAACGCCCAGAAGCCAGCGCCGTGGTTCGGATGGCGCGTATGACACAACTCGTGCACCAGCACATACCTCACCAGCGGCGGTGGCAGAAAAAGCAGCTTGTAGTTGAGACTGAGGGTGCCGCGCGGTGAGTAGCTGCCCCAGCGGCTGCGCTGACCGCGCACACTGAGGCGGGAAAACGACAGGTCGGTGCCGTGTGCAATTTCCGCCAGCTGCTGGATGAGGAACGCGCGCGCTCGCCTCGCCAGCCAGCGTTTGAGCATCGTCCGGCACAACTCGAGATCCTCAACGCGACCGGTCACGATCAAGGTCCCCGGGGTCTCCTCCAGCCTGACACCCGCCATGGTTGCTTCCGGACGATAGACCACCTGCCACATTTCACCAACGGCTGGCAGGGCGATCTCATTCGGCCGAGCAACTCCCGGGCCGGGATGCGCGGACTGCGCCTGGCGGTTTCGCAGGCGCTCCCGCGCCCGTTCAATCCAGGTCAATCGGTCGCGCACCATTTCCGGGACGCGACCCACGTCAAATCCGTCCGGGATCACCACCTGTAATCCGCCGGTCAGTGACAGAACCAGACGAACATACCGGGCGCGTCGGCTGACACGCACGGTGTAAGCGGGAATGTCTTTTCTGTTGGCCATCGCGTTGTGACCCGGCGCAGGATTCCGTGGAGAAATGCGCCACAAGGGGGGCATCACGCCCCCTTGTGCCGGTGGCCAGGCCGCGCGGCTGCGCAATGCGGACCCTCAGACCAGGTCTAGCAACCCGCGACCGGGCGCCGCGGCTTATTTGCGTCCGACGCAGCTCCGATTGATCGCCTTGACCAGACCGGGACCGGCGTAGACGAGCCCGGTGTACACCTGCACCAGTGACGCACCGGCGTCGAGCTTTTCCAGTGCGTCTTCCGGACTGGCGATGCCGCCCACACCAATTATGGGCAGGCGGCCGCCCGTGTGTCGGGCAATGTAGCGCACCATCTCAGTCGAACGCGTTCGCAACGGTGCGCCGCTCAACCCGCCTGGCAAACTGGCGTAGCGGTCCGGGATACCCTCACGGCTGACGGTGGTGTTGGTGGCGATGATGCCGTCTATGCCGGCCCGCTCGATGGCCCCGAGCACATCGTCTACCTCCGATTCGTTGAGATCAGGCGCAATCTTCACCAACAGGGGGAGACGCGGTTGCAGGCTGTTGCGCACTTCGGCCACCGCTTTCAGCAGGTCTTCGATGATCTCGCGCGCCTGCAGTCGCCGCAGATTGAGGGTGTTGGGGCTGCTGACGTTGAGGGCGACATAGTCGGCCTGGGAGTGCACCTGCCGCAACAGCGCACAGTAATCGGCAGCGGCCTGCTCGATGGCAGTGTCCTTGCCCTTGCCGATGTTGATGCCAACGCGAGCGCCACCGCGCCGGATTCGCAGCGCGTTGACGCCGTCGTTCGGAAAGCCCATGCTGTTGATCAAGGCGCCGGCTTCAACCACCCGATGCACGCGCGGTCGCGGGTTCCCGGCCTGCGCTTGCCGGGTCACCGTACCCACTTCGATGTGGCCGAAGCCCAGCGCACTCAGCCCACGCACGCCGATGCCGTTCTTGTCGTAGCCGGCCGCCAGACCGACCCGATTCTTGAACCGGATACCGAAGACCTCCACCTCCAGGCGTGGATCGTCGTAGCCGTACAGCGCCCGCACCAGTGCATACGTTGGGGGCAGCAGCCCGGCCCAGCGGATCAGCCCCAGCACGAGGCCATGGATATCCTCGGCGTCGAAGCGGAAGAGAATTGAGCGGACGAGGTGATACATCGTTACGGGTCACCGATGTTCGGCGAGAAAGGCCTGCACGCCGGCATATTGCTCCGGGGTGATGGCACCACTGTGCAACCAGGCAACCAGAAGTTCTGACAGTGTGGCGACCGCGTGCAGGCGATAGCCGGCCTCGGCCAGCATCGCCCCGGCGCCCTGTTCGCGGTCTATCAGCACCACAATATCGCGCACCTTGAGGCCTGCCGCCTCAATCTTCTGAATCGCCTCGATCTTGGACCCTCCCGTCGTGGCCAGATCATCCACGACGACGATCGTCTCGCCGGCGACGAAATCGCCCTCGATCACCGCCTGAGTGCCATAGTCCTTGGCCTCGCGCCGCGGGTAGATCAGGGGGCGGTTCATCTCCAGCGCAATGGCGGTCGCGATGGGCAGCGCGGCATACGGGATGCCGGCCAGACGATCGAACTGTAGCCGTTGGAGCAGCCCCGCATAGGCCCGCGCGACACAGGCCAGAATCACAGGCTGGGCCACCAACCGACGCAGGTCGAGATAGATGGGCGACACGATGCCCGACTTGAGCCTGAATTCGCCGAATCGAACACAGCCGGAGGTGACCATATCTTGCGCCAGCAGCGACAGGGAGCGTTCAGCCTGCCCCTCGGCGCGGTCCCGGCTGACGGTCGAACTGCGATTGGCTCGCTCGGCGATGCGATCGCGCAACCGTCGTGCCTCGACGGCCGGGTCGGCGGCGCGGGCAATGGAGCGGGACGCATTGATCAGCAGTCCCAGGCCATCCGGACGCAGCCCGGCTGACAGCGCTGCCTCCAGATCCCCGCCCTGGGCGCCGATGCCGGGCACCAGAAACCACAGGTCGGGCGCCGCGCGGCGGGCCCGCGCCAGCGCGGCAGGGTCGGTTGCCCCGACCACGAGCCCGACGTTGCGTGCAGCGGACCACTGCGCTGCGCGACGGGCGACGACCTCAAAGACGGTCTCACTGCCGACATTCAGCGCCTGAAACTCGTCTGCACCCGGATTGGAGGTCTTGCAGAGCACAAAGACACCGCGGTCAGGACGCGCCAGAAACGGCGTCAGCGCTTCGCCGCCCAGGTAGGGATTGACCGTGATCGCATGAGCGCCCAGGGTGTCAAAGGCCGAATCCGCGTAGGCTGTGGCGGTGTCGGCGATGTCGCCGCGTTTGGCGTCCAGGATCACCGGCACACCGGCCGGCACCCGGGCGATCACATCACGCAGAGCGGCCAGGCCGGCTGGGCCCAGCCGTTCGAAGAAGGCGCTGTTCGGCTTGAAGGCACAGGCGAACTCGGCCGTTGCGTCAATGAGCCGGTAGCACTCATCCCGCACCGCCGCCGCTTCGTCACCCCGCGGGTCGAGGCCAACACACAACAGCGAATTGGCCTGTCGGGCGCGTTGTTCCAGCCAGTCGAAGAAATCCATGCGCCCTACGCTTTTCCGAGCACCATCGCCAAGAGTGCCATACGGACGTACAGGCCGTATTCCACCTGCCGGAAGTAGGCTGCGCGCGGGTCGAGGTCCACATCCATCGAGATCTCACCGACGCGGGGCAGCGGATGCATCAGCACCATGGCCTGCTTGGCGTTCTTCATCGTTTCGGGTGTGATGGAGTAGATACCCTTCACGGACTCGTACTCGTCCAGATTCTCGAAACGCTCCTTCTGGACACGGGTCACGTAGAGGACATCCGTCTCGGCCAACACCGGATCGAGATCGGTGTACTCCTGCTGCAGCACGCCTGCCTGCCCCAGTTCTTCGATGATGTCAGGTGGCATGCGCAGGATTTCGGGCGATACGTAGTTGATCTTGGCACCATACAGGGCCAGGAGGCGTGCCAGAGAGTGGACGGTGCGGCCATACTTCAGGTCGCCCAGCATCGTGACCGTCAGTCCCTCCAGGCGTCCGAGTTCCTCACGAATGGTGAACAGATCGAGCAAGGCCTGCGTGGGATGCTCCCCCGTGCCGTCGCCAGCGTTGATAATCGGATCGCGCGAATAACGCGCTGCCAATGCTGCCGACCCGGTTTCGGGATGGCGCAGGACAATAACATCGGAATAGGCATTCAACGTGCGCACGGTGTCGGGGAGCGACTCGCCCTTGGCAACCGACGAGTAGCGCACCTCGTTGATGGGTATGACGCTGCCGCCCAGACGCTCCATTGCCGCCGTGAAAGACGATGAGGTGCGCGTTGAGGGCTCGTAGAATAGATTGGCGAGAATCTTACCCTTCAAGAGGTCGAAGGTGCCCACGCGCTCCACCATCGTGCGCATCTCTTCGGCGACGGCGAAGATATACTCCAGTTCAGTGCGCACAACCGCCGACACCGAGATGATATGCTGGTTGTAGAAGCGGCCGTCGCCGCGCTCACCAAGAGGCAGGTGTGCTGCCGTGGTCCGTCGTCTGCCGGTAATTCGCATCGTCATGGATCCTTTCTCTTACTATTGTGTCTCTGATTGGGGTGATGTGCCGGCCATCGGGTCGGCATGATACCATCGCACATCGCGTCCAAATCCGGGTGCAACCCGCACTTCGCCCTCCCGGTACGCTTCCACGCCGCGCAACACGACGCGCTGCACCCGGCCCCGCAACGACCAACCCTCGAAGGGACTCCATCCGGCGCGCGAGTGCAGCTCGCTGCCGCGCACAACCCACCTGGCCTCGACATCCACCTCAATCCACGTGTCAGGCTGTTCGGGTAGGTGAAAGATGCGACGCGGGTTGGTAACGGTGCGGTCAATCAACCCGTCGAGCGAGATCAGGTCCTCGTGCACCAGGCTCAGATACAACGCCAGAGCAGTCTCCAGGCCGGGCATGCCGGGAGGCGGTTGGGGCGAGTCTTTCTCGGTGACGGTGTGCGGCGCGTGATCAGTCGCGAAACAGTCAATCACGTCAAGATGAGCCCGCAGAGCAGCTCGATCGGCCGCGCGGGCCAGCCGGGGGCGCACTTCTGAGCGTCCTGACCCCAGCATGGCGACGTCTTCCGCAGTGAGGAACAGATGGTGCGGGGTCGCCTCGCACGTGACGCGGATGCCACGATCCTTGGCGCGGCGGATCAGGTCCACCTCCTCGGCGCGACTGACGTGGCAGATGTGAATGGGCTTGCCCGTCAGGTACGCCACGAGAATGGCTGCTGCGATCGTCCTGCCCTCGGCGTGGCATGCCAGCGGGCGGTCGTCCGGCCATCGCTCGGCGTGGGCCACAAGGGTCTCCAGATCGTCCAGACGCAACGGCCCGAAGGTCTGGTCGAGATAGAGCTTGAGACCGGTCACCTGAGGCGCCAGACCCGCTGCGGTGGCGATGTTGTCCGCGCCAGCGCCCAGATACAGCCCATAGTCACAGTAGGCTTTCGACCGGGCGACGGCTTGCTTGGCCGCCAGCGCCTCCGCATCGGTGATCGGCGGCGTGTTGTTGGGCATGTCGAGCACACACGTGAACCCGCCCGCCAGGGCCGCGGCAGTGCCGGTAGCGAAGTCTTCCTTGTGCGTCGCCCCTGGGTCGCGCAGGTGCACGTGGGGATCAATGAGGCCTGGCAATCGAATGGTCGTCATAGCCGATCTGCCCTTCAGCATCGTGATGCAAGAAGAGAGCCGACAGATCGTCGGCTCTCACGAATGGTCAATAACACGCGAACGGGCAGGATCTTCTTCGACTTGCGCGCGCGCATCAACTCCAGCGCGGTCCATCCGGGTTGCGTACTCATGGCGGCAAGTTGGAGGAGATTATACGCGACTGTGGCCGGACTGTCAAAAACCGCTCAGGAAAACACTTTGACAGCCGTCTTGCGCGGGTGTACAATCGTGCCCATTCATGGGTACTACGAGGCGCGGCGTGGGCAAACCCTTCAACTACGGCGGACAGGCAATCATCGAGGGTGTTATGATGCGCGGCGCCCGCAAGATGTGCCTGGCCGTGCGCAACCCCAAGGGGGAGATCATCACCAGGTGTGAGGACCTCAACCCGCGCATCTACGATGGCCGCATTGCCCGCATTCCCTTCGTGCGCGGAATCACCATGCTGTGGGATGCCCTGGGGCTGGGAATGCGCGCGCTGATGTTCTCGGCCGATGTGTCGCTGGGCGAGGAGGATGTGCAGTTCTCCGGTCCGGTGGCGTGGGGCACGATTGCCATCTCACTGGTGGCGGCCGTGGCTATCTTCTTCGTGGGCCCCCTCCTGCTCATCGGCCTGCTGGATCGTTGGATTGAATCACATGTGGTCAGCACGCTGATTGAGGGCATTGTTCGGCTCGGGTTCTTTTTGCTCTACGTCTGGGCGGTCGGTTTCGTGCCGGACATTCGACGGGTGTTCGCCTACCACGGCGCCGAGCACAAGACCATCAACGCCTACGAAGCTGGCGACGACCTGACAGTCGAGGCAGTCGGTCGCCGCAGCACGACCCACACACGCTGCGGTACGGCGTTCCTTCTTCAGGTCGTGGTCATTTCGATTCTGGTGTTCTCGGTGCTGGGACGTCCGCCCATGGTGCTGCGGATTGCCTCGCGGATCGTGCTCGTGCCGGTCATTGCCGGGATTGCCTACGAGCTGCTGAAGTTCACCGCGGCGCACCAGAATCAATGGCTGGTGCGGCTGATCAGTGCGCCGGGGTTGTGGCTGCAGGGCCTGACGACCCGGCAGCCGGACAGCAGCATGCTGGAAGTGGCTATTACCGCTCTGCGGCATCTGCTGGCCCACGAGAAGCTGCTGGCCGAGGGCGAACAGTCGATGGCCAGTCAACCAACGGTGCCGGCGCCGGCGGCGGTGGCCGAGGGATAGGGAAGCTCGCTAAGGTCAGTGGGAGTCAGAGAGTCGCCTATGGTATCCGCAGCGGACAAACGCAAGGCTGCCCAGCTCAATGAAGAAGGCCTTCTGCATTACCGCCACTGGCAGATGGAAGACGCCATCGCGGCTTTTCAGCAGGCCGCTGAGCTGGACCCGGATCAGGCCGATTATCACCTCAACCTGGCCCGCGCTATGGTGCGCTACGGCGACTATGAAGGCACGCTCAAGGCGCTCGGCAATTTTCTGCGGGTCGAGTCCGACCCGAGCATTGTCGAGCGCTTCGAGCGTCTGTTCGGCAGCGCTATGGACCCCGTTGAGTCGCTGCTGATCAAGACCATGACGCAATACGATCTGACGCTTGAAATGATCGGTGCATCCATCCAGATGTGGATGGAGTATCGCATCGCGGTGGGTCGCCACCATCTGGACGTCAGCAATGCTGCGCCCTGGGCAGCGGCCGTGGATGTGACGGTGCGCAAGGTGAACTTCCGTGAACTGCCGCTGAAGCAGGTGGCGGAGTGGTATGGCGCCTCGCCCGCTGCCGTGCGCAAGTGCCATCTGGATCTGGTTAATACGCTCGACATTATGCCGTGCGACTATCGTTACTTCAAGCAGGATCAGAATCCCCTGGACAAGCTGGTGGAGGCTGCTTCGATGCTCGAGGAGCTTGAAGAGCGCTTTCGTAACCTCTAGATCCTCTCACCTCAGACCGACCGCCTCGCCCCGCCAGTATTCTGTGAGGGTAGTTGTGACAACTGGTTGGGCGCCGTAGGCACGCTGACAACCGATTCCGGGAACGCATCCCGTCAATCGCATGCGGGACAGGTTCAACGGACTAACCGGCGCCACGGGGGCACACGGGCGTTAGCCGTATGGCCGGGTGACAGGGCCGGTCTCTGGAGTAGCACGCACGATGCTCTCCGGCTCTGTCCCATAATCCTGGCGAGGCCCAATCCCTTGACCTGTCATTCTGAACGCAGCGGCGTTCTGTCACCCAGGCGCTGAGACCCTTCACTCCGCTTCAATAACGAGCCGCGCTATGCCGTCAGACAAGCGCAGTGAAGAATCTCGATCTTGTCGTCATTGCGAAGCGCTCCGTTCAGGGTGACAGGGGGTAGCTGCTGATAACGAGCGGTGTCAGGCCGTCAGACAAGCGCAGTGAAGAATCTCGATCGTTTCGTCATTGCGAAGCGCTCCGTTCAGGGTGACAGGGGGTAGTTGCTGAGCAGCGGGTCGTATAGACACCGTTTTCGAAGATGGGCGACCGGCGAAGGCTCTCAGCGAGATCGGTGCCCGGGTGCTGAGAGTCTTCTCCAGCGTTGAGCCCGCAGTGAACCCGCGCAGAATGACAGCCGGTGATGCAATCCGCTCTCGGAATCCGTTGACAGCTCGCACAACAATACTGACAGTGCACCAGCCGTCGTGAGGCAGTGGCTGTCTCGACCCACACGACTCAGGCGGGGCCGGCCGCCGCCAACTTTGCACGCGCGTCAGCCCTCCACCCCATCGCTCTGCGTGCTTGACTCTATGTAACCGGCGGTTACAATCACTCTGGATGCGGCGCCGCGCCGGAGTGTACTCCGCATTGGACGCGGTAGGCAGGGCGTCCAGCGACGCCGTGACTCGTATGCACCTGATTGTGACTCACGACAACGCCGACTTTGACGCGGTGGCCTCGCTGCTGGGTGCCATCAAGCTGTACCCGGGCGCCTATGCCCAGTTGCCCAATCGCCTGAACCGCAACGTGCGCGATTTTCTGCATCTGTATTGGGACGAACTGCCATTCGTCTGGCCGCACAACCTGCCTCAGGACCGCATCAGCCGTCTGACGCTGGTGGATACGCAGCACATCCCACCTGTGCGCGGTCTGGACGATGATGTTCAGTACCAGGTGATTGATCATCACGGCCTGTCTCCGACCTTACCGCCCGGCACGCTCATCAGCCGACAGGATATTGGTGCCACCACGACGCTGCTGGTTGAAGAGATCAAGGCGCAACCGATCAGCCTGACATCCAGCGAAGCCACCCTGTTGCTGCTGGGTATCTACGAGGATACCGGATCGCTGCTCTACTCCAGCACGACACCGCGCGATGTGTACGCCGCCGGGTGGCTGTTGGAGCAGGGTGCATCCCTGGAAGTGGCGCGCCAGTTTCTCAAGTATCCCCTCAGCGAAAGCCAACAGGCGCTCTACAAGCGGCTGACCGATGCGCTGGAGACGCACACAATCGCCGGACACGTGATTATGATCGCGATGGCAACGGCGGACGGCTACGTGGAGGAGATCAGCACGCTGGCGCACAAGTTGCGTGACCTCTTTGAGCCGGACGCGCTGTTTCTGCTCGTAGCGATGGAGGATCACATCCAGGTGGTGGCACGCTCGACTGAGGACGCCATTGACGTCGGCGCCATCGCGGCGCAGCTGGGCGGAGGCGGACACGGTCGGGCGGCTGCGGCGCTGATCCACGGGATGCAGCTGGATCAGCTGCGCGCTCATCTCTTGCAGCTTCTCCCGCAATACGTGCGGCCTACGGTCACCGTGGGGGACATCATGTCTCACGGCGTGCACACCCTGGCGCCGGATGACACTGTCGCCAGGGCAGCCGGGATGATGGCACGCTACGGCCACGAGGGCTTCCCCGTGGTCGAGGATGGACGCATCGTCGGCGTCCTCACGCGGCGTGAGATTGACAAGGCGATGCATCACAAGCTGGGCGGCAGCGCCATCAGCCAGGTGATGCGCAAGGGTGAGTTCTCCGTCACGCCACGCGACTCGGTGGAGACCCTGCAGGAGCTGATGACGCGCGAGGGACTGGGCCAGGTGCCGGTCGTCGAAAATGGCAAGATCACCGGCATCGTCACGCGCACCGACCTGATCAAGCTGTGGGGTGAGTCAGCGGCGCCGGCGCGGCCTGAGCGGTTGGCCGAGCGCTTGCAGCGCGCTGTCCCGCCCGCGCTGTGGCATCTGCTCATTGAGGCGGGACGTATTGCCGCCGAACAAAACTTCGGGCTGTTCATCGTGGGCGGGTTCGTGCGCGATCTGTTGCTCCACGCCGACCCCAACGGCGCCATCGCCTATCCAGATATTGACCTGGTGGTCGAAGGCGATGCCATCCAGCTGGCTCAGGAGCTGGTGCGTCGCTACGGAGGCCAGGTGCGCAGTCATCGGCGGTTCGGGACAGCCAAGTGGTTGTTGCCCGCTACCTTGCCGCTTGTGCCGACAACAGCCGATCCCTGCCGGGCAGGCGGGGCGGAGCAGACTCCGATGCAGAACGGCGGATTGCCACCATCACTCGACTTCGTCACGGCGCGGACCGAGTTCTACGAACATCCCACGGCGTTGCCGGAAGTCGAACGCAGCTCGATCAAACAGGATTTGCACCGCCGCGACTTCACGATCAACACGCTGGCGATGCGGCTGTCGCCGGAGCGCTTCGGCGAGCTGCTCGACTTCTATGGCGGTGAGAGTGACCTGCGCCAGGGCCTCATCCGTGTTCTGCACAGCCTGAGTTTTGTTGAAGATCCCACCCGCATCTTGCGCGCTGTGCGTCTGGAGCAGCGACTGAACTTCCGCATTGAGCCACGCACCCTTGAGCTGCTGGCAAATGCGCTCGACCTGCTCGAGCGGGTGAGCGGCGAGCGTATCTATCACGAGTTGCGGCTGATCCTGCGTGAGCCGGCGCCGCAACGGGCGCTACGACGGCTGGATGAGCTGGGCATTCTGCACCAGCTCGACCCGGAGTTGTGCGCCGACGATTGGGTCGTGGAGCGGCTGGCCGAGCTGCGAGGCGGGCTCGTTAGCACGCCCTGGGAGCGCGTCCAGCCGGGCGACGTTCATCACTTGGGTGTCCTCACGTTCCGGATGTCAGACGCGGGGTTGGAGCGGTTAATCAACCGGCTGCGCGTCCCGGGTTACGAGGCCCAGACCTTGCGGGAGGTGGCATTGTTGCGTCGCTCCCGTCTATCTATCCTCCAGGAACCGCAGCGTCCCAGCCAGATCTATCACACTCTGGCGGCGTTCAGCAGTCATGCCCTCCTGATCACATGGTTGTGTGCGGACGACCCCACCGTGCGTGCCCAGCTGGCCCTGTTCCAGAGCGAGCTGCGGGGCGTACAACCGATCATTGATGGCAGCTATTTGCGCAGTCAATTTCGGCTACGGCCCGGCCCCATCTACAGGCAAGTGCTGGAGGCGTTGCGCGGCGCCCGGTTGGACGGTCAGGTGGTCACCCTGGCCGATGAACACGCGTGGGTCGAACGCTGGCTGAAGAGCTTCACCGACAGCCAGCCGGTGGCGCCTTCGCAGGAGGCGCGGTGACGGCGCTGCAATGCCTGCTGGTTCTGCTGACTCTTTTGCTCAGCGCAGGGTTGAGCGCCCCGCCCGACCTGACCGCGTACCCGTGGGTCTACCTGCGGGGGGGACTGCCGCCTGATACCAGCGAAAGGCTGGCCGAAGCGATGATCGTCGGGGACATCTTGCTTGGGCGCGGCGTGTCCGTGGCTGATGATCCCCTCGCCGACGTGTCGCCGTGGCTGCGTGCGGCCGACCTGGCAGTGGGCAATCTGGAGGGTGTGATTGTCGCCTCCGACGTTGATTGCAGTCAATACGCCCACCCCAACGGGTTTCAGCTGCTGATGCCACCGTCGGCCGCCGTCGCTCTGAGGCAGGCGGGGTTTGATCTGGTCGGCGTCGCCAACAACCACGCTCTTGACTGCGGTGCGGAGGGTCTGGCCGACGGACTGTCCAGCCTGCGTGAGGTTTCCATCGAGGCACTGGGAGCGACAGCCAGTAAGGATCCCGCCGCGTGGCCGGTCATTCGCACCGTGCGCGGCATTCGGTTAGCCTGGCTGGCTTTCAATATGGTGCCCTATCCCGCCGGTTTTGGCAGCCTTGCCACCGATGTCAGTGTCCCCTATGAGCGCGCCATCACGGCCGTCCAGGCCGCCCGTGCCGCGGCCGATGCCGTGATCGTGCTGGTTCACTGGGGCTACGAATACGAGCATCGCCCCGACCCGGCCCAGGAGGCGGCCGCACGGGCGTTGCTGGCCGCCGGCGCCGATCTGGTGGTGGGGCATCATCCCCACGTCGCCCAGCCGGTCAGCGTGAGCGTGGCCGACGCCTCGACTGACGCCGTGGTGGCCTACAGTCTGGGCAATTTCGTCTTCGATCAGCAGTTTGACTCGACGCGCGTCGGTCTGGCGCTGCGTGCCTTCTTCGACCGTGACGGTCTGCGCGCACTACAGGCGCTGCCCGTGCACGCCGGTCCGCGCCCGCGCCTCGTGTCCCCCGACTCCGCGACAGAAGCGCTGGCGCGGCTCATCCTCTCAACGCCGGATGATCGCCGTCTGGTATTCGCCTGCGGTCCGATGACGGCCGCACTCCCTGATCCGTTGTCAGCCGCATCGGACTAT